>Ga0265299_10006311_pt1 | contig 10813 bp, 8 predicted proteins | sample AusTroGonzalo_MG_4_FD_193485 | JGI IMG/M metagenome (GOLD analysis project Ga0265299, IMG submission 193485) | Bovine rumen microbial communities from tropical cattle in Woodstock, Queensland, Australia - Gonzalo_02 | ecosystem: Host-associated > Mammals > Digestive system > Stomach > Rumen ...
TCTAGAACGTGTTAAACGTAGTGCTGAGTATTTTGCAGAGCAATTGCGTGAGATTCTTGCCAAGCCCATTGAACTCAGTGCAAAGATAGAGACCAACAACAAACAGGCCTCGCGTCGTCTCAGTACCGTCTTACCAGACTTGCGTCAGGCTTGGCTGTCTCGTCGCTATCTGCTCACGAAGATGATGGAACAAGACTTCTCCGTCGATGCGTATCTGCATGAGAAGCAGATGTCAATGCTCGATGCCATCGAGGAGGGGGCGCTGAAACCTAAACGTGTGCGAAAACCAAAGGCTCCTAAAGCGCTGAAGGAGCCCAAACCGAAGACGTGGGAGGTATCGCTGGCCCTCTATAAGCAGGGTAAGAATCCCGAAGACATTGCTATTGAACGCAGCTTGACCTTGGGTACTGTGTTTAGTCATCTGAGCCGCTATATTGAAACCGATGATGTTGTCTTGGCTGACCTTGTTTCGCCTGAGCATCAGCAAATCATTGTGAATGCCATTCGTAAGATAGGCGTTAGTGGTGGCTCAACGCCCATTAAGAATGTCTGTCCTTCCGACATTACCTACGATGAGATACGTCTAATGATGACGCGTATTTTAGAGGAAAAATGAAAATAATTGCTGAAAAATTTGGCGGTCTCGGAAAAACTATGTACCTTTGCACCCGCATTCGACAGAAACGTCAGTGCTAAGCTTTCAAGGATCGGGATTTAGCGCAGTTGGTAGCGCACACGTCTGGGGGGCGCGAGGTCGCTGGTTCGAGTCCAGTAATCCCGACCAAAACAAAAACCAAATTGCTGAAAAGCAGTTTGGTTTTTTGTTTTTTGGATGTTTTGATAATAACCTATTGTTTTCTAGGGTGGTGCAAGTGCAGATTGATTTATCGTACCATTTATTATTTGTACGTGTAAGCGCATTTACTGGTACACGGAGGAGGAATTTTTTCTACGTGTACCAGTAATAATTCTCCTTAGAAGGTTAAGGATACACCATAGCGGATGCCCCAGTGCGGTGCTGTAGGCAGTTTTTTATAGGTGAGACGCTTCACCCATTCCACGCGGAAAAACTTGAAGATATTGTGGACACCTACCACCATTTCTGCATAAGGATGGTTGAACGACATGATATTCACACCATCGGGGAAGTACATCAATCGTGGGTTTCCAGCGTTCTCTGGCAGATAGGGGTTGTTCTTATCCGACAGTTCACCCCACAACATGCGAAGTCCCAGATATTCGCGCCAATAGAGTTTCTTGGCTAGAGGGATGCGGTTGAGAATCTTTCCGTTCATATCCCACGCCAGCATCAGCGAGGCATAGCGATCGTTGAGAAACTCCATGGTGTTGATGAGGCTGAAAGTGCGTGGCTGTTGAATATATGATGGGTTGGCAGCAGGCATGATAAGGAGCGGGTAGGGCACCTGATCCCATTGAATGCCGCCTTTGATATCGACATCGAACTTGCCCCAACTGTTCAGCCAGAAGCGTTTGAATATATGTGCTTCAGTGAAATGAAAGTTGTAGTCGCCGCCCAGCACACCGTTGAAGCCCATTGTATGGCGGATGCTGAACACAGGTGCATCGAGGTTGATGACGCGTCGACGCAACTTATTATTGATATAGGTCTCGCCAGGTGCATAGCGCAAAAAGATCGAAGCCTCAGTGGTGCGCATAAACTCACCATTGCCAGTCTTGTTGAAGTTGGGCGTGTATGGCTTGTCTAATGTCTGGAACGACATATTGCCAAATGCCTCATTCTCCTCAATCTTTCCGCTGACGATGGCCTTGAGACCCCAGTCCGTTTCATATTCGAAGGCCGCCTGCTGACGGTTGTACGACATCATCTTATTGGTCTCCGCCCATTTCATGGCTACAAAGATATTATCCTTGTCAGATTCCATGAAGCGGTCGCCAGGCGAGCATATGTCTTGCGATGACTGTAGGGTGAGCGTACGTCGAGGGAACTCATGCGGCAAGTATTTCTTGGCGTTGAGCGAGTATGTCATCTCCGCATTGTAGTAGTTGCGGTGACTGCCCCAGCCGTGTGCGTAGTAGCCCGATAGGAACAAATGCTTGTTGAGATTGGCTGTCGTCTTGGCACTGAGTCGGGAGCGCCATCCATCCACATAGTTGCGTGTGATGAAGGTGTTGATGGGGCAGATGTCGATGTAGTTGGGATTGCCTGTCTCCATTGAGTTCTCGAAGAGCGTCTTGAAACCATAGATAATGTATTTGAATCCCTTCATGCTCTCGATGTTATGCATAAACTTATCCATGGAGTCCTCACTCTTTGTAAGTTCCACCTGACGATATTGGTTCCAGAAATTCTTGTCGCGCATCTGTGCGTCGGCCTCAGTCACCTCGTCCTTCTTTCCTCTGAATATCTTGTTGGGCACCTCATCGAACGCATAATCCGAATAGCGAGTGATACGTGTGACAAGCGCGCTAGCACTGATAAACTCAAACAACTTGAGTTCAGTGACCATGTCGTCCTGTGTGAGTACCCATTGGCCGTCAGACAACTTCTCATATTCCTGCATCACCTGCATGTTCTCCACGAAGTTCACGTTGCTCTGTTTGGGAATAGTCAGTTGGCAGCGACGCAAGTGAAGGGTCGAATCCTTGAGGATGTAGAGTTCCCCTCGGAAACCCATGTCCTGCATGTTGTTGGGTACGAAGGTCAGGTGAATGCAACTGTCCATGCCGATGGCCACCGTATCTTCTATATAATAACGGTAGAAACCGATGCCAGCCTCTGATAAAGGCGAAGTGAAGGGACGCTGCAGCAATCGCACATCGTCCTGATACAGGTCTACGTTGGTAAAGACATCCTTTACTACCGTATTGATGATGTCGCCAGTCTGGAAATAATCATTGAGACCAGTAGATGTCTGCCCCTGGATGATGGTCTTCTCGTCATGAGGTGACTTACGATAGAACTTCTGCGAGACTGTCTCATCGACACTAACAGGTAGTACTAGTTTGTTGGTGTAGTTGCTCACCTCAACCTGGTCGAGCAGCCACGGCTTCGTAGAGAAGGGTGGCTTTTCCATTTGTTCGGGTGTCAGGTCGTTGACAGCCACCGTGAGTCGCTCATATTTATTATATTGGTAGAAGTCGTTGTTGCCAAGGTCGGTCTTCTTTTTCGCAGCCACCGCACGTCGCATCAGCTCCACGGCAGGATTCTCCTTGCGACTATAGCGATTGCGCTTGACGCTGACGGTGACCCCTTCCAATTGCTTGGTGTCGGGCTTCAGTGCGATATTCAGATGACGGCGTGTGTGACTGTTGATGGCGATGATGCGTGTCTTGTAGCCCACAGCACTCACCGTGATGTTCCAGCCTTCGTGGCGTTCGATACTGTATTTTCCCCACACATCGGCTACGGACGAGATATTATGTCCTTTATAGACGATGCTGGCAAAAGAAATGGAATCGCCCGTCTCATCATCAATCACAGCACCACTGATTCGTGTTTGCTGCGCGCTGATTGTGATACATGATATCAGCGTGATGATAAGAAGGGCGACTCGTTTTGCCATAGTCGTTGGCTATCTTTTAGGGCTATTCTCCATCGTATTGGAAGACGCCTCCCAAGTCAGGGTTCTCGCCATAATACTCGTCATCGGCAGCGTTGGGGTTGTTGATGGCAGGTGTATTGTATTCCTTTCTCATTGGTCCTACGCGAAGCAGGAAGTCATTGAAGTTGGCTGTGGGAATGACGAGACCGAACACGCCAATGGCACAACGAATACCTTCCACGCGGAAATTGTTGTATAGACGCATGGTCGAGAAGAACGTGTGGTTGTTGTACTCCAGGCGGTTGTGCTTGTCGAAAGACTTCATGATTTCAGCATCGTGAAATGCCGTGTCGGCCGACGTGAAGATATAGCTGATGTTGTTCAGCGTCTCATCGATACCATCAATCTGCAGACTGTCGCTAGCCTCAATGCACTGTCGGATGTTGTCTCTTGTCTCGTTATACATTGTCTCTTCCGAAGGACAGGTGATAACGGCAAGGATAAACATGTTGGCTATAATCACCAAGCCGATGACAGCGCGTCCAAGGCAACTGTGAAAAAACTCGGTGAAGATGGATTCCTTTTTGCGGTATGAGCCGCGGTCTGCTTGATTCATAGTCGATGGGGTTTTTAATTAGATTCCGTGCGAAATAAGGTTCATAAACTCCTGACGAGTCTTCGCCTGCTCGAAGGCGCCACTAAACTCACTAGTAGTTGTGATAGAGTTCTGCTTCTCCACGCCGCGCATCTGCATACACATGTGTTTAGCTTCGACCACCACCATCACGCCCTGCGGATGCAGTGTCTCTTCGATGCACTGGCGGATCTGCATGGTCATACGCTCCTGCACCTGCAGACGGTGACTGAAGATGTCCACCACGCGGGCAATCTTCGACAGACCAGTGATATATCCATTGGGGATATAGGCCACGTGCACCTTGCCGTACATAGGTAGCAGGTGATGCTCACAGAGTGAGAAAAAGTCAATGTCTTTCACGATGACCATGTGGTTATAGTCCTCTTTGAAGAGAGCACCATTCAGCACCTCGCGTGCATCCATTTCGTAACCACGTGTCAGGACCTGCATAGCCTTAGCCACGCGGATAGGTGTCTTCTGCAATCCCTCGCGACTGGGGTCCTCACCCAGCAGTTCGAGGATTCTCTTATAATGTGAGGCCAACTCGTCGAGGCCTTCTCTGTATTCCGGTTCTACTGTCATTCTATAATTATTGTGATAATGTGATTTTTCCTTTCACGATAGTAGCTGCATCATAGCCCATCTTGCGCACCTCGAGCATCTTCTCGTGTGCTTCCTCATAGGTGCGATAGTTGCCCATTCGGCAAATCCAGCGAGGCGAGTAGAAGTGCACATAGACCTCTTCACCAGGGAACAGTCCTCTGAGGGCGTTGCCAGCCTGCTCGGCACGCTGTCTGTCGCGACGCGTATTGCCGCCTGCAAAGACCTGGATGCGATAGCCAGTTGTTTTGTACGTATGTTTAGGTGTCTGATGCTCGATGGAGTCAGACGCCATTTCTTTCTTGTCGATGACAACAGTCTGCTGTTTCTCTTCCGCCTTCTGTTGTTTGTCGTCGGCCTTCTGAGTCTGCTGAACAGGCTTTTTCACTTGTGTCTGTGGCTTAACGACGGGCTTTACTTCTTTCTTTGGTGAAGTTGTGGTGGTGCCGTTGCCATTGACTAATTCGTCGATGGCAGCATCCTGGTGGATGGTTACGGTGCCTTGACCCTGCGCACTCTTCTGTATGCGCTGAGTAAAAGTCTGTGCATCGGCATTAATAGCAATGCCGACACACAGAATTAGAATGTTGATGAACTGCTTCATCATAGAAATCAATTTTGTTTTTACTTGAAGGCGTCGATGATGCCCTTGAAGTCAGCAGCCTTCAGTGAAGCGCCACCAATCAGACCACCGTCGATGTCGGGCTTAGCGAACAGCTCAGGAGCGTTGCTAGCCTTGCAAGAACCACCATAGAGGATAGTGGTGTCGTCGGCAACAGCCTGACCATACTTCTCAGCGATGATAGAACGGATATAAGCGTGGATCTCCTCAGCCTGCTCAGCGGTAGCGGTCTTACCAGTACCGATAGCCCAGATTGGTTCGTAAGCGATGACGATCTTGCGGAAGTCCTCCTCAGAGAGGTTGAATACGCTGCCCTCGAGCTCGGCCTTTACGACCTCGTTCTGTTTGCCAGCCTCGCGCTCCTCGAGTGACTCGCCGATGCAGAAGATTACCTTCAGATCGTTCTTCTGAGCCAGCAGCACCTTCTCCTTCAGAATCTCAGGAGTCTCCTTGTAGTACTCACGACGCTCAGAGTGACCCAGGATGACATACTGAGCACCAGTGCTCTTTACCATCTCGGCAGAAACCTCACCAGTGAAAGCACCCTTCTCCTTGTCAGCGCAGTTCTCAGCACCCAGACCGATGATGTTCTGATCGAGGAACTGTGCAATAGAAGCGAGGTGGATGAATGGAGTGCAGATCACTACACCACAGTTGGGCTTCTCAGCCTTCAAAGTCTCATTCAGCTCCTTAGCCAGAGCGATACCATCCTGGAGATTCATGTTCATCTTCCAGTTACCTGCAACAATTTTCTTTCTCATTTTTACTTCTTTTTTATTGATATAACTAATTAGTTTTTTACGTTTTCTTACCCATTTGGTCCAAGCCCACATGCGGTCGGCAATGCTGAGAAGCACGAGAGGCAGTACGAACCATAGCAGCAGTTTCATGATGCGTTTCGCCACCGAATCGTCGGGCAGTTGCCCCAATGCCGATTCTTCCAGCGGTTTGTCCAACTCATACTCATTGGGCAGGAGGTTATGACTCCATTTCTGGATGATGACACCATCTTTCAGCAGCACCAGTCCTGGGCTACTGCGGATGATGGTCTTCAGCACCGTGCCATCAGTCAGGCAGAACGGGTATTCTGCTCCTGTGACGTCGCGCCACAAGCCGATAGCTTTCTCGCCGCTGGCTGTGAGTCCGTAGAACGGATAGTCATAGTCCTGCGCATATTCATAGACCTGATTGATGAGGTCCAGTTGCGAGTCGTCCGCCTTCTCCAGATAAGGCGCTATGAGCAGAAAGGTATACCCCTTGTCGCCCAGCACCTGCTCCGTGATGTCCTCGCCGTTGTCCATCCTTTCGATGAACAAGTCGGCATAGGGCGATTCCTCACCCTCCATCATCCTGTTCCATCCCGTGCGCAGGTCAGTGCCCACGTGATAGGGGCGGAAATCGAACTGCGGCCTGTCATAGAGGCTCCATCCCGAGATGGCCAGCGTGAAGATAACGGAGTAGTTGACCACTATCCATTGGTTCGACTCGCTGATGAAGCGCACCATCTTCGTAGGCCATTTAGCCACTACGATGGCTGCTGCGAGCAGCACCACGTTCTTCCAAAAAGTCTGCCAGTTGGTCAGCACGATGGCATCGCCAAAGCAACCGCAGTCGCTGATGGGGTTAGCCAGTGCCAGCCAGAGTGTCAACGGAGTCATCACCGCCATGATGATCACTGCAAGACGAGAACTGAGTCTGCGCCTGATGGCGAACAGCAGGAAGATGCCGATGCAGAATTCCGTTGCCGAGATGGCCACAGAGAGAAGCAGTGTTGCCATATCCGGCAAGCTGACTCCCAGGTGCATGGCCTGCAGATAGTCCTCAATCTTATACTGTGTGCCCAGTGGGTCGACGGCCTTCACGAATCCAGAGAGGATAAAGACCGCAGCCAGTAGCAGGCGACACAGGTTGACGATGGCTTTTTTCATTCCTTCAACTTGATCAGTCCGAAGACTGCATAGTTGATGATATCCATATAGTTGGCGTCAATACCCTCGCTGATGAGAGTCTTGCCACTCAGGTTTTCAATCTCCTTGATACGCTCGATCTTGGTGAGAATCAAGTCAGTATAACTGCTGACACGCATGCCGCGCCACGCCTCGTCATAGTCGTGGTTCTTGCGCTTCATCAGTTCCAGAGCCTCGTGGGCGTAGTGGTCATAGAGAGCCATCGCAGCCTCGTTGTCCATATCCACGGTGTCGGCAAAGCCCTTCTCGAGCTGTATCAGTCCCACGATGCCGTAGTTGATTAGCGCCACGAACTCAGGTCTGATACCTTCGCCCACCAGCGACTCCTGCTTGATTTCCAGCGAGCGGATGCGCTTGGCCTTGATGAAGAGCTGGTCCGTCAGTGATGCCGGACGCAGTATGCGCCACGACGCCTTGTAGTCGTGCAGTTTCTTCGAGAAAATATCACGGCATTCGGCGATGGCGGCCTCAAACTCAGCGTTTGTCTTTTCAAACTTGTTCATAATCGGGTGCAAAGTTACGAAAAAAAGTGAAGAGTGAAGAGTGAAAAGTGAAAAAATTGCTGCCGCATCGTGCTATTCGTGACTTGCAGCAACCTTTTTTCTCATAATTCCTTCATTTTTACCCTGATATACTTGATTTTCGCCCCCAGCAGGTCCCACTGTACCTGCAGCGAGTCACGCTTCATGCGCAGCAGTGTCAGGTCTGTCAACTCCTGCTCTGTGGCTTTCAGGGCGGCCTTGTGCGCCTCCACCTCCGCCTTCTTACTCTCATATTCCGCTTTCACAGCCTCCAGTGTCGAATCCACGATGGCCAGTTCCTGCTGAGCAGCCAGCAGACTGGAGTCCTGCTTGTGTTTCAGCGCTTCTTTTCTCTGTTCTATTTCGTCCTTGTGAGAAGGTCGGCATGCTGTGGTGAGCAGCATGGCAGATATGAGTGCGATACCTAAAAATACTCTTTTCATCTTGAATTCATTTTATGTAGTTTTGATGGCAAAGTTACTAAAAAAAATTAAATAGACGTAGAAGGTGCTGTTTTTTTTAGTAATTTTGCAGCCCGAAAGACGAAGAAAAGCAAAGAATGAAGTTATATAGCGACGAAGAACTGGCAGAGATTCTGGACCAGGAGATATTCCATCAAATCAGTGAAGCAGCCGACCGACTCGGGTTGGAGTGCTATGTCGTGGGCGGTTTTGTCCGCGACATCTTCCTGGAACGCCCCTCAAACGATATTGATGTCGTGGTGGTGGGCAGTGGCATCGCTGTGGCTAAAGAACTGAAGAATATGCTGGGTCGCAAGGCCCATCTCTCTGTATTCAAGAACTTCGGCACCGCACAGGTTAAGTTTCATGATACCGAAGTCGAGTTCGTGGGTGCGAGAAAAGAAAGTTACAGTCACGACTCGCGCAAACCCATTGTGGAAGACGGCACCTTGGAAGACGACCAGAACCGTCGCGACTTCACCATCAATGCGATGGCTATCTGCTTGAATAAGAACCGCTTCGGAGAACTTGTCGACCCCTTCAATGGCTTGGCCGACTTGGAGGATGGCATCATCGCCACCCCCCTGGAGCCAGGCATCACCTTCAGCGACGACCCCCTTCGCATGATGCGCTGCATCCGCTTTGCCACCCAGTTGAACTTCCAGATAGAAGACGAGACCTTCGAGGCCCTCGAGCGTATGGCCGACCGCATCAAGATTGTCAGTGGCGAGCGCATCGAGGTGGAACTCAACAAGATTATGCTCTCGCCAGTGCCCAGCAAGGGACTGGTCGACCTGCAGCGCTGTGGCCTGTTGAATATCATCATGCCAGAGGTGGCAGCCCTCGATATTGTCGAGCAGAAGAACGGACGCGCCCACAAAAATAATTTCTATCACACCCTCGAGGTGCTCGATAACGTAGCCAGAAAGTCAGACTCCCTGTGGCTCCGCTGGGCAGCCCTGCTCCACGATGTAGGCAAGACCAAGTCTAAGCGTTGGGATCCAGCCATTGGTTGGACCTTCCACAACCATAATTATATTGGTGCCAAGATGGTGAACGACATCTTCCGTCGCCTCAAACTGCCCCTGGGCACAGAGATGAAGTACGTCCAGAAGCTCGTTGACCTGCACATGCGCCCCCAGGTCATTGCCGATAGCGAGGTGACCGACTCCGCTGTGCGCCGCCTGCTGAATGATGCTGGCGATGACATCGACGACCTGATGACCCTCTGCGAGGCCGATATCACCTCGAAGAACGAGACGCGCAAAAAGATGTTCCTCGAGAACTTCCGCATGGTGCGCGAGAAACTCACCGACCTGCAAGAAAAGGACTACAAACGCCTGCTGCAACCCGTCATCGATGGTAATGAAATCATGGAACTCTTCCATCTGAAACCCTCGCGCGAGGTGGGCACCCTGAAGCAGTATCTGAAGGACGCCGTCCTCGACAATAAAGTAGAGAACGAGCGCGAGCCCCTGATGCAGTTGCTCATGGCGAAAGCCCGCCAGATGGGATTGATAGCATAAAAACAGAGGTCGCAAGTGCTGCGACCTCTTTCTGTATCTGATGAGAACCTTTTATCTGATAATCCTTTTCTTTCCGTTCTCAATCACCACCCCCTTGTAACTGTCATCCACGCGCTGCCCACTGAGGTTGTAGCGAATGCCAATAGTCGTGTGTTGTGCCTTAGAAGTGCTGATGCCAGTGATGGTGGATGTAAAGTCGAACGCAGCCAACCCATTAGTCACCACCATGTTCGTGATGGGTTTCGACATCAGCAGCGTGCTGTCCGCATTCAGGTTGTTCAGCGTTGCCGCGGGTCTTGAATCGTTGGTCAACTTATTATTGCCGCTGCTCGATGGATAGCCCCATCCCTCAGCCAGGATATACGGCATATTGTTGGCCGCAAAGATAGAGTAGCGCTGCTTCCAGCTATTGTTGGGATTCTCTATCAGGAAGACCCTCTCATCGTAGTCCACATGAAAGATCGTGATGCCGCTGCCAGGGAGTTCGCTGTCCCAGTTTGTTGGCTGTCGATTCTCGATGAGATAGTACTCATCCGAATGCCCCTCGTTGCGCACCAGATAGGCCTGTGGCTCATCCGCCAAGGCAGGCATGTCTGTGACGATTGTGTCGCTGCCCAACTCCGTAGGATTGAGCCATCCCATGAAAGCACGTTCGAACGACGAGTAACCTGCAGGAACAAATCCATCACCGTTATAGTTGCCATAATCCATGAGGTCCCATCCAGCCACAATTATCGTATTGCCATAATAGAAATCAGGGAAACCAAAGCAGTGACTGTATTCGTGACACATCGTGCCAAAAGTACCATAGGTGTCATCCCTGGTCCTCTCAGGCAGACAGCAGTAGGTATCCACCATCAGTTTTCCCTTGTCGTACTCCACCTGATAAGCCTGCCAGTTGTCGTGCTGACTGAGCCACCATTGATGCGGCCAGATGCTGTTGGGTGCCCCTTCG
>Ga0265299_10006316_pt1 | contig 10811 bp, 3 predicted proteins | sample AusTroGonzalo_MG_4_FD_193485 | JGI IMG/M metagenome (GOLD analysis project Ga0265299, IMG submission 193485) | Bovine rumen microbial communities from tropical cattle in Woodstock, Queensland, Australia - Gonzalo_02 | ecosystem: Host-associated > Mammals > Digestive system > Stomach > Rumen ...
GGCGGTAGGCCGTATTTGACATGGACATAAAACCTGTGATGACTTCATCGCCCTGCTGAGTCAGACCAACAATAGCGTCATCTGTATTATAGTTACTCCAGGTCGGGATGAACACAGCATACTTGTTGTTGTATGAATTGCTGTAGTTGGCAGCATAGTCGATAGAGAACAATGTCTTGAACGACAAACCCCTGACGAACTTATCCATATCGTAGATGATACCTGCATCGAACTGGAACTGACGGGTGACGGCTGTTGTCTTACCACCGAAATAGCAGTCTGCAATGGCATTGCTCTGGGTAGCCTTTGTACCGCCGGGGAAATATTTGCCGTCAAGCAGGTTGAGCGACTTGCTAAGAATGGCAAGTGCCTTGCTGGCATTTGGGTCAACCATATCAATGGGAATCAGCGGGGCAGCGTTTTCCGGGAAGTTCGGACGCATGGTGGCAGCCTCACCCCAGAAATCACCTTTGTTCTTGTTTTCATTATAGAAGGTAGCACTGGCATCGGCAAAGCCCTTGACAACCTTATTAATCACAAGGTCAACATTACCACGTACGCTGAAACGGTCGGTATAGTTATCCTTTGCCGGACCGAAGTTGAGAAGGTCTTCTGCGCGATAGTAGTTAATGTTCGTATAGAAGTGGGCACGCTGACCACCACCCTGTATCTCCAAGGTACCTTCAGAACGGTTATATATCTTGCGAATATATTCATCTGAATAGTAGTTCACATTGGGATAACGGTACGGATTCTCACCCGAAGCATGATTGTAGATATCTTGCTGGGAGTACTTTGGACCTGATGACAATTTATCGTTAATACATGCTTCATTGTAGAGTGTCATATACTCAGCGGAACCCAGATACTCCGGGAATTCCTTAGCCACATGGAAACCCGTATTGGCATTGGCTTTAATCTGAAGACCTTCGACCGTGCCACGCTTGGTGGTAATCAGAATGGCACCCTTGGCACCCTTAGAACCATAAAGCACAACGGCCTGGGCGCCCTTCAGGAAAGTAATCTGCTCGATTTCAGAAGGCAACACGTTGTTGGACGGACGCTTCACACCGTCGATAATCACAAGCGGCAAATTGTAGTTGTCGTTATTGTCAAGACGGTCGTTGTCCATACCCCAAAGGTTGTTACCATTCCATCCACCGACAAGGGCATACATGTCTTCAAGGCTACTCTGCGTATAATCCTTTTTAGACAGTTCCTCCATATCAATATACGAAACGCCTCCAAGAAGATGGTCGGGATCCTTGTCGCGGAAAGCGACATGGACTTTCTTTTTCACCACTGTAGAATCTGCGTCGTCAGCAGTCTGGGCCACCGAGCAGACAGACCCCATCAGCAGCATTCCCGCTATAACATATTTTATCTTAGTAATCATAATTCCTAATTTCTAATTCCTAATTTCTAATTATATTACCATCCTGGATTCTGTGGGAATCCCATGTAAAGATAAGTATCCTTATCTGGAAGCGGGAACCAGTAGTGCTTGGATTCCAGACGACGGGTAATCAAATCTTCCTTATGGAAGTTACCAACATGCGCATCCTTTGGATCGTGCGTCTCAAACCATGCATCCTTTTCCAGACGCTCGAACTCATGAGAGTACTTCACCGTGTAAGGAGGCTCCGTCAGGAGAAGCCAACGCTGAAGGTCGCACCAGCGGAAACCCTCAAATGACAATTCCACAGCACGCTCACGACGCACTTCATCCATGAAATGTTCCTTCGTGTCCATCAGATTAGGCTGGACATGTTCCATGGGGTAGTCATCAGAATTGATGCGGTCGCGGAGTTTATTAATGGCGTCAACAGCAGAAAGAGACGGGCAATAGACAGGTCTCTCCTTCAAGTCTGCTACACCGTTGGCGATAGCAGCCCGTGCCTCCGCATACATCAGATAGATGTCAGCAAGACGCATGTAAGAGAGATAGCAGTGGAAGCAGTTACCTTTTTCCCATCCATAGCACCATCTGTCTAATTCGTTACACTGGTGGGGAACCAATTTCTGAATGAAATAGCCAGTACTACTTCCATTGTCAACTGCACGCATGGCACCGCCTGTGTAAAGGGAACAATAATCGAGTTTTAACTTCTTCTGAGCATCTGTGAAGTTTTCGGTATCGAGCACATAGTGGAAGCCATCAAACACGATATCATGGTAGAATCGTGGATCGCGATCCTTGTATGGATGTTCCGGATCCCAACCAGATTCTGGGTTCAGCACATATTCACCATTCCGTACCAAGTAGATGGGCTGTCCGTTAGCCATACCGTACTGGTCGATAAGGTTGGCTGTGGGATGGTGGATGATGTTGTCGTGAGGTACAATACCCAACACCTTAGGACCAAATATCTTCGAGCAATTCCAGTTACAATCGTCTGTTTGGGAAACACCACGGAAGATGGCCTCTGTAGAACCAGGCTGAAGCCAATCTTGTCCTCTCGTATAGAAGATGTCTGAGTAATTAGACTCTGAGTTTTCATCCTTTACATGGTTGTAGATGTCAGTATACCTGAACTCAGCAAGTTTGTATTTGACCGTATTTCTATTAACCATTTCAAGTGCCTTACCCAAAGTCTCAGCCGCCTTCTTACAATAAGTGACATCATAGTCGTAGGTCTTACCGTTAGAACTGGCACCTAACAATTGAGCAACACCGCCATCCTTGGTCTTCTCGAACTCCTTCATGAGCGGAGAACCAGCCCAGAGATAGCACTTGCCAAGGTAACAGAGCGCCATGAACTTATTAACACGCAGGTCGTTCTTTCCTGAAGTCTGCATACCAGCAAGTGTCTCGTCCCAATCCAAGGGAAGGAAATCGTATGCCCTCTCAAAGTCTTCTGCACAGCGGTCGGCACATTCCTGGAAGGAAAGACGGGGAAGTTCGGGAATATTTGAAGCCTCAAAAGCCTCGTCGATGTATGGAAGTCCTCCGAAGTAGCACATCAATTCGAAATGCCACCAGGCACGGAAGAAATACATCTGTCCAAGCAAGATATCACGCTCTTCGTCCGTTCCTACGAGCGACTTGATGTTCGCTATACCCATGTTACACTTACGGATACAATACCATGCCCCTTTCCAAAGGGAATATTTCGTCGCCCAAGAACCGTCTTTTCCTCCACCATTCAGCCAACACTGGCCGTTGGTAGTCCAGTTACGATAGTTACCAAGATCCACTTGATGATCCATATGGGCATAGCCTTCGGGGTTGTGGACCGCATCATCGCCCCAATTCCAAGATGTACAATAGTTGACCATCTCCTTATTAGGAATACAGTCATAGATCTCCTCAATATAACCCTGGAAGTTACGGTAGTTCTTAAACGCCTCGTCCTCTGCAACGATAGAATCCGGATCTTTGTCAAGCCAGTCGGTACAAGAAGTGAGGACTGCACTGCTACTCAAAAGGAGCAGTGAACCACACAAAAGGGATTTTATGTTATTATAATACTTCATATCAATTAAACCCATTAAACCAATTCTACCTATTTATATATACAGTTTAAATCCGAAGTTATAACGTCTGACAGTCGGGTAAGCACCGCCGCCACCGCTCCATCCGTAGTTACTCTCACGGTCGTCAGGCATCTTCGTAATCAGGAAAAGGTTGTTACCATTCAGGTAAATCTTCAGACTTGAGAAACCAAGTTTCTTGATCCAGCCCTTCGTCCAAGTGTAGGCGATTTCCACATTCTTCAGTCGGAAATAGGAACCATCGTAGAGGTACTGTGTACCATCATTATAGGAAACTTGAGTGGTGAAGCGCGGTACGACGACCTCACCCGTTGCGTCTACCGGATTCCACCAAGTACCATTGTCATATACTGTAAGCAGTTTACTATTGAAAGAAGTGAGACCTACATCACGTGTGACACCTGTCACGCCATATAACTGGGCAAAGCAACTCCAGCCTTTCCACTCCCAACCGATCGTAGCATTGTAAGTGTGCTCGGGGTTCCCTGTGTAGCCGTAAGGAGCCTGGTCATTAGTCTCGTCCACCTTACCATCACCATTGAAGTCGACGATATAGTGGTCACCAATGAGGACCTGTCCGTCATCCTTCTCACGCTCAGGTACACTATAGAGTTCATCGTAGGTACCGATAAAGCCGTTGTCAATAAATGAGGTATACTGACCCTGGGAATAACCCTCAGCCTTGCGGTAACTTGGAATCAGTGCCGGGTCATCCTTCAATATAATCTTGTTGTGCGCATAGGTGTAGTTAGCATTGACCCAGAAACGCATCCCGTTATTCAAAACCTTATTGAATCGAATCTCAAATTCGAAACCGGAATTCTTGATCTTACCCTTGTTGACATCAGGAGTCTTGGCTGCTCCATAGTATGAAGGCACTGAACGGTCGGTTCCGTAGATAAAGATATCATAACGGTCGTCACGGAACCAGTCGAAACTACCAGCGAACATACCACCGAGGAAAGCGTAGTCGAAACCGAGGTTCATCTTCTTCACAGTTGCCCAGCGGAGATCCGGATTGGCAATGCTGGATTCTTTGTAGCCAGTAAACGGACTACTAGAATTTTCAAGATTCATTTTGAAAGGACCAATGACTGACCAACCAGTAATGTAAGCCCAACGGTCACCGGCGCTATCATCGCCAATCTCACCATAAGAACCACGAATCTTGAACATATCGATAATCTTCTTATCTCTCAGTGGTTTCATAAATTTCTCTTCTGAGACCATCCAGCCAGCAGCACCTGAAGCAAAGAATGCGAATCGGTTGTCTGGGGAGAACTTCTGTGAACCGTTGTAAGCACCGTTAATCTCGGCAAAATACCTGCTCTTATAGTCGTATGTGGTACGGAACACCCAGTCTTCACGACGATTCTCAAGTTCAGAACCACTTGCATGGATACGACGCTTCCAGTTACCCATGGCAGTCACGTTATGATCGCCGAACTGACGTCCCCAGAAGAGTTGGAGCGACATTTCCGTGGCACGGCTTGTACCACCGACACTACCTGCTACCGTCGTCCAGTCACGACTCTCATAGAAATCGAAACCAGTGGTATCATCAACTAATTTCTCCGGCATCAACTGACCATCCTCAGGAAGCATATATGCTCTCTTCGTTGTGTGTAAGTCAGAAATACCACGTTCAGCTTCATTGAAACGGTTGTCCCAAGAGATGGTTCCGCGTGCAATAAGACCCTTCGTAATGAAATCGAGATTCTGTTCGAGCGCAAAGTCTGTGAATATGTTTGTTTCAGTCTTCTGCTCATAACCGGATGTTGCCACGTTCATGGGAGAGTTTGCAATATTGGAAACCAACGGATAGTAACCCCAGGCACCGTCAGAGAATTGGACGGGGAAGAGGTTTGGCGCCATACCGTATGCACCTGCCCAGTTCTGCTGCTGGAACCACTCGCCACTATTACCCCAATAATAACGCGGGGTCTTTCTCAGAGCATTGGAACCTGCCAAATTGACCTTGAACTGCGTAGTCTTCGTAATCTGGAAATCCAGATTTGAACGTACATTCAGACGGTTGTATGAATAACCACCTTCATAACCCTGACGGTTATCCCATATCTTAGTCATATCACCTTCGTTCTGGAAGTCGAAAGCCACGAAATACTTCACGAACTTTGTACCACCGGAGAAATTGAGGTTTGTATTATAAGATAAGGTGTAATTCTTAAACATCTCCTCCTGCCAGTCAACATTCGGATAGCGTTCTGCCTGACTATAATCGCCGAGGTAGTTCCCTGCGGCATCATAGTTTGGCTTAACCGTATAGTCCTGATTGCGGAAATTATCAATGAACGTCTGTGGACGATAGTAGGCCCAGGAAGCATCACCGCCAATGGCAAGTTCATGCTCAATGGCCTCATTACGCAGCATGTAGCCATCGTAAGAATCGTACTTGCGGGGGAGTTTAGACACGGCCTTCAATGTGGCGTTGAAACCGACATCAATTCTGGCCTTGCCTTCCACACCACGCTTGGTGGTGATAAGAATCACACCGTTAGCACCTTCCACACCGTAAACGGCTGTAGCAGAGGCATCCTTCAACACCGAGACAGTTGCCACGGAGGAAATATCCACTGACTTAATCTCACGCTTGACACCATCGACGAGAATCAGAGGTTGGGCATCCTGGTTCCAGGCGGCTGCACCACGGATGTAAATACGCGGGTCCTCTTCACCTGGCTGACCGGTAGAAGCAATGGTGGCAATACCTGGGAGGTTACCCGTGAGAGCCGCACTGACACTACCAATACCTGCTGAACGTTCAAGGACTTCACCTGTTGTCTGTGTGATAGCGCCCACCACAGAAGCCTTCTTCTGCTGACCGTAACCTACAACGACCACTTCCTGCAGTTCGGTATTGTCACTCAGCGTCACTTTGAACTCGCGCTTCTTGCCAACTTTCAATTCTTGGGAATTCATTCCTACATAGGAAACAACGATCGTCGTCGATTCAGAAGGAACACTCAAAGAGAAATTACCATCGAAGTCTGTGACGGAACCTACCGACGTATTTCCCTTTACTACAACAGAGGCACCTATCAGCGCCTCGCCGTTTGAATCGACAACGGTTCCCTTAATGGCAATACCGCTCTGTGCCCACATCGTGATACAGAACGCCATCATCAACAACAAGAACGCTCCGCGGCGTAGTCGTTGAGCCTTCAAGAGAACAGTTTCGCTCAGAAAATAACTCAACTGTTTCATCTTGCCTGGTTTTGATTCATACTCTTTAATCATTAAAATTGATTAGGCTATTTGTAAAGTATACATTAATATTATCAAAATTCGGTGCAAAGGTAAGGGTTTTTTGCATAATTAACAAAAATTCGAGTAACATTTTCTTTATTTTAGGTAACAAATTGTTTGTTTTTTAAAAAAAAGCCGTATCTTTGCATCGGTTTTGTAATATACTAAAACAAATGGAAAGGAAAAAACTTCGACTAACTAACGGACTTTTACGAGTCTTTTTAACCATCATTATATATCTTTACGCACTGAACAATTATGCTCAGATGGGCAAGTTATATGATGCAAACCATCAACTATCGAGCAATTTCACCAATCAAGTATATCTTGACAACAACGGATTCATCTGGTCGGCCACCCGTAATGGTCTGAACAGATATGACGGCTACCAGTTCCATATCTATAAAAAAGAAAAAGGTAATAAGACCGGTATGGCCAGCAACTATGTGAATTGTATCGTACAGGATCACAATGGCCATTTTTATCTTGGCATGTGGGGTGTTTTGCAGATATACGACGGCAACACGTTCCAGACGATAGAGGTAAAAGACTTGGACGGGAAGCACATCAACTGCTATATCACCTGCTTTCTCGTACGGAAAAACGGTGAGATATGGGTAGGCACCTCAGGTTTTGGCGTCCTGAAAATTGAAGATACAAGACATGCCCATCAGGTGGGAGGTCCTTTAAAAGGAATACACACGGCGGAACAACTGATGGAAGACCAGAAAGGCAACATCTGGGTACTCACCAGAGAAGATGGCTTGATCTGCATGAATGAAAAGACCTCACGCTCCTATTTCAAAGATAGCCCCATCAGGACTTACCTGCGTAAGATATGCGAAAGTTCAGACGGGACACTTTACTTGGGAACCTCAAATGCAGGCCTCTTCAAATTGGCAGGAAACGAATTCCAAAAAATAGATGGCACAGGCAACAAACCGATCACAGAACTCTATTTCAATAGCAAAAAGGAACTGATGTTAGGCTATGATGGGGAAGGAATTGGCATTTACAACCCCCAGACAGGCATACTCACCGACAATCCTTTCCATAGCCTCGAGGTAGACCTCCCCAAAAGTAAGGTTGTATCCATCACAGAAGACCAGAACGGGAATTTCTGGTTCGGACTTCTTCAGAAAGGCATCTTCATGCAACCCAGTACCTCAACAGGATTCCATTATATAGGATATAAATTAGGTACGCGTAATATAATAGGTAATGCCTGCGTTGTCAGTACTTGTCAGGACAGCAAGGGACGCACTTGGGTTGGAACCGACAAAGACGGTCTTTACTGTTTTGACAGCAGTCAAAAACCGCTGAAGCATTTCAAGGAGAATTTCCCTGCCTCCATCATGGCCATTGAAGAAGATCTAAAAGGGCACATCTGGATTGGTTCCTATAATGAAGGCGGCGGATGGATCGATTCCAACACCCTGCAATATCACAGGTACGACTTTCCCCAGTCAACCAACATCAGCATCTTCGACATTGAGGTGGACAACAAGAACCGCCTGTGGTTTGCCACCATGGGACAGGGCGTGGTGGTGCTTGACCAGGAGTCCATGAAGACAGAGACCTACAAGGTGAAGAACCGTGCAGAGAGCGACCGGAGCGTCAATAGCATTACCAACGATTATATCTCTCAACTTTCCATTTCTCCGGACAATAAACGAATCTATGTGGCTACCTCAACAGGTGTCTGCTGTTTAGACCTGGAGAAAAACAGTTGGACCAGTTTCTTCGGGAAGAACTGCCTGAACTACCCTAACCCCACCCGTATTGTCAGGGAATACTCCGGCAGACTATGGATAGGAACAAACGACGGTCTCTACTGTTATGACCTGTTGAAAAAGGACCTGAAACAGGCATCAACGGACAGAGGGTTGTCGGAAAATGGCATTGCTTCTATCGAACAAGACGCAAAAGGGAATCTCTGGATTGCAACAGACCACGGTCTCTACTGCTACGACCCCAAAGCCGACCTGACTCAAAACTATTTCATCGACAACGGTTTGCAATCAAACGAGTTTTCAGACGGTGCCTCCTTTACCTCCTCTAATGGTACGATACTATTTGGCGGAGTCGGAGGTCTGACATGGTTCAACCCCGCGGACATCAAACAGACCAAATGGGATGCGACTGTCCGGTTGGTAAGGTTCATTGTTAACAGCAGCCCCATTAACAGCGCTTCCGAATCAGGTATCTATCATATCTGCGATACATCTGTCATTGCCTCCGACCGTTTCCAATTGGCTGCCCATGACAACAACTTCGGGCTGCAGTTCTCAACACTTACCTACGACAGTCCAGAACACATTACCTATTTATACAGCATCAACGGCGAGGCTTACTCCAGTCTACAGCCGGGCGTCAACGAGATCACCTTCACGCACCTGCCGCCAGGCACCTACCGCTTCCGCGTAAAAGCGGTACGTAATAACATTGAGACTCCAGAAAAGGTGTTTACAGTCATTATCCACAGTCCATGGTACCGTTCCGCATGGGCGTATTGCCTCTATCTCCTCGTGATTGGCACCATCCTCTGGCAGTTGCTGATAGCCCATCGCCGCAGGGAGAAGAACCGCCAGCGCCTCCAGGAACATATCCATGCTGAGGAGATGAGTGATGCCAAACTGCGTTTCTTCATGAACATCAGTCATGAGATACGCACGCCGATGACCCTCATCCTCACCCCGTTGCTCTCACTGATTAAGAACGAGGAGGATCCACAACGCAAAGGCGTCTATGAGATCATCAAACGGAACGCAGACCGCATCCTCAGCCTCGTTAACCAGATGATGGACCTGCGAAAGATTGACAAAGGCCAGATGCAGATGCGCATGGCAGAAACAGACCTGATCAAATTCGTGAAAGATGTCTATGACCTTTTCGACAATCAGGCCAAGGCAAAACTCCTGACCTTCACCTATAAACATGATGACAATAAACTACCTGTATGGATAGACCGTCGTAATTTTGACAAGGTAATCATGAACATTCTTTCCAATGCCTTCAAATTCACGCCCGCCGGCGGGAAGATTGATATCCGCGTCAACCATGATGATCAGGCTGCATACATCGCTATCAGCGACAATGGCGAGAAGATACCGGAAGACAAATTAGACAAGATCTTCGAGCGGTTCTACCAGACAGAATCCACCATTAACGACAGACATACCGGAACGGGCATCGGCCTCGACCTGACCCGTTCGCTCGTTGAACTGCATCATGGCACCATCACCGCGCATAATCTGGAAGAAGGCTGTGAGTTTGTGGTGTCCATCCCATTAGGAAACGCCCATTTGAAGCCAGAAGAGATGATATACGATGAGGATGTCACGACCTCTGAATTGGTTCCTGTGGAGACAGAGACAGAGAAACTGGAAGAAGAGCCGTCTATCATTGAACAGCCGACGAGCCACAAGATGAAGATTGTCATTGCCGAGGATGACGACGAAATCCGTGACTATTTAGACAGCGAACTGTGCAAAGACTATGATGTCAGAATCTGCGGCAATGGCCGCGAGGCGCTGTCAGAAGTGTTCCATGTCAAGCCTGACCTTGTGCTCAGCGATGTGATGATGCCGGAAATGGACGGTAACACGCTCTGCAGCAAAATCAAGTCGAACCCCAGCACCAACCATATCCCCGTTATTCTGTTGACAGCCAAGAACCGCGATGAAGACAAGTTAGAGGGATTGGAGACGGGTGCCGACGCCTATGTCGTCAAACCATTCAATATGGACATCCTACGCCGTACCATCATGAACCTGCTCAACTCACACCGTCTGCTCCAACTGAAATACGGACGCAACGATAATCTGGAGGAGCAGGTGGATGAAATCAAGATGAAGTCACCCGATGAGAAACTGCTTGAACGTGTGATGACAGCCATCAATGCCCACCTCGACGACTCAGACCTCAGTGTAGACATGGTGGCCGAGCAGGTTGGTATCAGTCGCGTACACCTGCACAGGAAGATGAAGGAATTGACGGGCCAGACGCCTCACGATTTCATTCGCAACCTCCGTTTGAAGCAGGCTGCT
>Ga0265299_10006321_pt1 | contig 10804 bp, 4 predicted proteins | sample AusTroGonzalo_MG_4_FD_193485 | JGI IMG/M metagenome (GOLD analysis project Ga0265299, IMG submission 193485) | Bovine rumen microbial communities from tropical cattle in Woodstock, Queensland, Australia - Gonzalo_02 | ecosystem: Host-associated > Mammals > Digestive system > Stomach > Rumen ...
GCTCCATACCAGTATCCTCACAGAACTGGAAATACTCGAAGAAGCCCAATCCCATGCTCTGATGGTAACCCCAGGTGTTCTTCAGACCCTTGCGCTGCTCCTTCGGACCGATGGTGGTCTTCCAACGGTAGGTGTCCCAGAAACCATCGCCACCGCCGTGAACCACGCAACCACCGGGGAAGCGCATGAATTTGGGCTGGAGGTCGGCCAGTGCCTGAGCCAGGTCCTTACGCAGACCGTGACCTTTGTAAGTGTCCTGAGGCATGAGCGATACCATATCGACATCGAGGTCGCCAGGGGTGAGTACGAGAATCTGGAGTGAAGCATTCTGACAGGTGCTGTCGGGTGTCAGCACGGCTTGGTACTTCTGCCAAGAGCTGTTGTTGATGTCGAACTTGGCCTCAGCCAGAAGCTTCGGATCTCTGGGACCGAAACCAAAGCCGCCACGGCCCTGAGGCTGTGCTATCAAAGCCACACGTACCTTCTTGGCAGCACCGATGTTACGCAGGAAGACGGAGAAATCGTATTTCTCGCCAGCCTTCACACTGATACCGTCGAAACCATCGTTCTGGATACCGTAACCCGTCCAACCTCTGTAGTCATAATACTCCTTGGCACGCTCTGTGTGCAGGCGCATGTAGGTGGGGTTGTTGGCGTTGAGACCATCGGTCATGCGGATGTCCAAGCGTCCGAGGGAGTGTCCGGGACGTACCACCTTCCAGGCAGTAGCAGGGCCCCAGCCGTCGCGCTCAGAAGGATTGTACTCGAACGAGCCGTTCTGAATCAACTCAGCGTAGAGTCCGCCGTCGGCACTGGAACTGATATCCTCGAAGAAGATACCGATTAATTCGTCACTGATGGCCTTTCCTCCTTTGGGAGCGGTCATCGATTTCTGGGCGTAGAGACCCAGCGTGGCTGCCAGCAAGGCAGCGCAGATTGTCATTCGTTTTTTCATTGTTTTTGTTTTGTTGATAAAGGAATTTGCGGCAAAGATAATAAAAAAATCCCAATATTTGATAGAATGATACAATAAAAAAAGAGAAAGAAACAAAAAGGATAGCCGACATTACGGATTCTTTTGTAATTTTGCAACCGTATAGAGACAAAGTAACGAATTAAAGACAGAATAACAGACAAACATATTATTATATAAGATGAAACTAAAAAAAGCAATTCTAAGCTTAGCCGTTATGGTAGCCCTGCCTCTTCAGGCCCAGAATCCGTTTGTTCAGACCTGGTTTACGAGCGACCCTGCTCCGATGGTACACGATGGAACGATGTATGTATATACCGGTCATGATGAGGACGGTGCCGATTTCTTCTGGATGCAGGAGTGGCGCGTCTACTCAACACAGGATATGGTGAACTGGCAGGACCATGGTTCACCTCTCGCCTTAGAGAGCTTCTCTTGGGCCGACGACCGTGCCTGGGCTTCGCAGACCATCGAGCGCGACGGTAAGTTCTATTGGTATATCTGTGCCCACTCTCGTCTTTCAAGGGGTATGGCTATTGGTGTGGCTGTGAGCGATTCACCCACAGGTCCTTTCCGTGATGCCATCGGCAAACCGTTGTTTGAGAATGGTTCATGGGATCATATCGACCCCACGGTGATGATCGATGACGATGGTCAGGCGTGGCTGATGTGGGGAAATCCTCGCATCTATTATCTGAAGCTGAATCGCGATATGATCTCCTATTCAGGAGAGCTCGGTATGATTGACATGACGGAGGAGGGCTTTGGCGCGCCTTCGATGGACAAGCGCGAGAAAGATAAGAAATACAAGGATAACTATACCGAAGGCCCTTGGCTGATGAAGGCTCCTGGAAATTCCGGAAAATCCGGACAATCGGGAAAAATCGGAAATGCCGGCTATTATCTGCTTTACGCTGCCGGTGGTGTGCCAGAGCATATCTCTTACAGCACGGCCCCGTCGCCCATAGGTCCTTGGACTTACGCAGGTCCGATCATGCCACTCTGCGATACCAAGTCATTCACCAATCACTGTGGTGTGGCTGATTACAAGGGTCATAGCTATTTCTTCTATCATACGGGTAAACTGCCTAATGGCGGTGGCTTCGGACGAAGTGTGGCTGTCGAGGAGTTTAAGTATAATGCTGATGGCAGCTTCCCCACTATCATGCCTACCGATGAGGGTGTGAAGCCAGTGGATAAGTTTGATCCTTATCGCAAGGTGGAGGCTGAAACGATGGCTTTCTCGAAGGGCATTAAGACCGAACAAAACGACGAGGTGGGTGTCTATGTGACTGATATCCACAATGGCGACTATATCAAACTGCAGAACGTGGCATTTGATAACAAATACCCGCGTGTCTTTAAGGCCCGTGTGGCTTCCGGCCTGCGCGGCGGACAGATTGAGATACGCCTCGACAGCGTGGGTGGAAGATGTCTCGGTACGGTGAATGTGCCTGGTACAGGTGGTTGGGAGAAATGGCAGACCATTACCCTCGACCTGGACTATTCCACGCTTAAAGAGCTGGATGCACCCTCACGCACTCTTTCTGGCATTGCCCTGCCTGAGACTGCCGACCTCTACTTTGTGTTCAAAGGTCGTAAGGGTCCGAAGCTCTTCAACTTCGACTGGTGGGAGATGCGTGGACTGGAGCAGGTGAATATGCCGCTCTTCCAGACAAAGTATACGGCTGATCCCTCACCGCTGGTAGTGGGCGACACCTTATTCTTATATACGTCGCACGATGCCTCGCCTGAGGACATCCCCGATGCGAATGAAAAGAATTCTGCAGGTTTCTTCATGTACGACTGGCTCTTGTGGAGCACCACCGACATGGTGAACTGGACGGAGCATGGCGCTGTGGCCTCGCTGAAGGAGTTCTCGTGGCGTAGTCGTGAGAATGGTGCCTGGGCCATTCAGACCATCGAGCGCAATGGTAAGTATTATCTCTATGCCCCGCTGCACGGACATGGTATCGGTGTCCTGGTGGCTGATTCGCCTTATGGTCCCTTCAAGGATCCTCTTGGTAAACCGTTGGTTTGGCAGAAGGAGCATTGGGATGATATCGACCCCTCTGTTTGGGTCGACGACGACGGACAGGCCTATATGTTCTGGGGCAATCCTCAGACCTATTGTGTTAAGTTGAACGAAGACATGATATCCACCAAGGGCGACATCTATGTGCTCAATCCCAAGGACGGTATGATGCGTCCTGTGAAGGAGGAGGGTGCTAAGATCAACCTCAGGGTGTCGGGCAGAGAGAAGGCCACTTGGGCCATCAAGCACTATCAGGAAGGTCCATGGTTCTATAAGCGCAATGGTCACTACTATATGGGCTTTGCATCGACCTGCTGTCCTGAGGGCTTAGGCTATGCGATGAGCGATTCACCTTTGGGACCTTGGAAAGAACAGAACTACCTGATGGCGCCTACCCAGCGCGACCGTGGTAACCACCCCGGTATCGCTGACTTCAAAGGACATTCGTATCTCTTTGGTCAGGACTATGACCTGATGCACTTAGAGACCTTCCAGCACCATGAGCGTCGCAGTGTGAATGGCGCGGAGATATTCTATAATGCCGACGGCACCATCCAGGAGACACCCTACTGGCTGGATCTGGAGCCTATGAAGCAGTTGCATTGGCTGAATCCTTACAAGCGTGTGGAGGCTGAGACCATGGCATGGGGCTTCGGTCTGAAGAGTGCCAAGATGGGTATCGAGAATACGGGCGTGGTAAAGGATATGCCGGAGTCTACGGGTAAGAAGAATATGTATATCTTTGATATCAATGACGATGAGTACATCCGTCTGCGCGGTGTGGACTTTGGTGAGAAGGGCGCCAAGCAGTTTGCTATTGTGGCTGCTGCCGCTGCTCAGGCTGGTTGCACCATTACCCTGCGCCTCGACAGCAAGACGGGTGATGCCATTGGTACTGTCGCTATCAAGTCTACGGGCTCTGTGGATAAATACAAGTCGTTCAGCACTAAAGTGAAGGGTGCAACAGGCGTTCACGACCTCTATCTTTGCTTCAGCAAGGCTTCTGGTGATGTGCGTCTCGACTGGTGGACATTCAAATAATCATTTTTTATATTTTATCATTTTCTAATATCAAAACTTATGAAGAAAGTATTATTATCAGCAATTCTGATGGGCTTTGCAGCTTTTGCTTCTGCACAGCCTCAGGGTGGTTTCGGAGGCTTTGGCGGTTTCCAGAGACCACAAGTGAACCTCGAAACCTCCCAGGAATGGAAGGATGTGAACTATGCAGGCGATGACCAGGCTTACCATACCTGCGACATCTATCTGCCTAAGAAGGAGGCTGCCAGCTATCCCGTGGTCATCCACATCTACGGCTCTGCTTGGTTCAGCAACAACAGTAAGGGCGCTGCCGACCTCGGTACCATCGTGAAGGCCCTGCTCGATGCCGGTTATGCTGTGGTTTGTCCTAACCATCGCAGCAGCGGCGATGCCAAGTGGCCTGCTCAGATCCACGACATCCGTGCCGTCATCCGCTTCGTGCGCGGTGAGGCAAAGAAGTATAAGTTCGATCCCTCATTCGTAGCTACCAGCGGTTTCTCTTCTGGTGGTCATCTCGCTTCGACGGCTGCTACCACCAGTGGTCTCAAGCAGACGAAGGTGGGTACGTACGACATCGACCTCGAGGGTAATCTCGGTAATTATACCAAAGAGAGCAGCGCTGTGAATGCAGCCTGCGACTGGTCTGGTCCTGTGGATCTCACGGCTATGGACTGCGGACCTGGCATGAGCATGGGTGCTAACAGTCCTGAGGATGTGCTGCTCAATTCTAAGCTCGACAAGGAGCCGGACAAGTATCGCAGCCTGAGTGCCACCTACTATGTCAACAAGAAGAATCCGCCGATCATCATCTTCCACGGTGAGAAGGACAATGTCGTTCCCTGCTGTCAGGGTAAGATGTTCTATGAGAAACTCGTGGAAGCTGGTGTGAAGACCGAGGCTACCTTCGTTCCCGAGGGCGGTCACGGCATGGGTATGTATGATGAGGCCAATCTCCAGAAGATGGTGAACTTCCTCAATGCTGTCCGCACAGGCAAGTAATAGATAAATGCAAAAAAGGAGCCCGCTTGAATTCAAGCGGGCTCCTTTTTTTATGTTAGCGTTGGAGGAACTTCCTGCCGTTGCGGATGACGATACCGCGGTAGGTTTCGTCAACACGCTGACCAGCGAGGTTGTAGATGGCGTTGTTGGTTTTGGTCTTGGCGAAATCGGTCTTGACGCCCTGAATAGCCGTTGCATAGGGCTGTTCCACCTCAATCACATAACTGGATGTAATGTTAGCCTTCGCGATGGTGGGGATGTTCATTACAAAGACATCGGCAGCACCGTCGGGATAACGGCCTACGGTTTGGTCTCCCTCATGGCGGGTATAGGTGAAGATGTCGCTCCACGACTCATCAGCAGCTGTCAGTACGAGATTGCCACTGTTGCCATCGAGTTTGAAGGAGGCATGGAGCTGTGACTCCGGATCCAGCTTGTCGCACCATATAATCAGGTAGCCGTGGGCAGGGATGACGGTCTCTGCCTCAGTGTTGCCCTTGCTAATCTGGTATTTCTGAGGCTTGTTGAGGTTGTCGGAGAGGTACATGCCTTCCACGTCGATGGGACTGTCAGTAGTGTTGTAGAGTTCTACCCAATCGTTTCGTTTGAACAGCTCGTTGACGAAGATGCTGTTGGAGGCACTTACCTCGTTGATGCGGACTGGCGTCATGCCTTGAGCAGCACGCTCGGCGTTGGTCAGCGGGGTGAAGCAGGCAACGAGCGATACGGCGCTCTCATTCTCGGCCAGCTCGATGACGGGTTCTTTTGAAACGAATCCGTCAGACGTGGAGCTTATGGTGGTGTAGACCTCGCCGGCCCAGAACTGATCGCTGGAGGAGGCTTTGTTGTTGTGGATTTCGACGGCGATGACGTTGTCGCCGTTCTTGAACAGCGACGAGGACATGTTGATGGTGCCAGTCAGCGGCGTGCTTTCAGCATAGCTCGACGAGTAGCTGTTGTATGTGATGTTTCCGCTTGGCATGTTGTATCGTCCGGCTTCCTGGCCGTTGACATAGACCACGAATCCGTCGTCCACCTGATAGTTCAGCAGGAAGACGTCGCTGCGCGTCGGGGTAGATGCGAGCCTGATGGTCTTGCGGAAATAGGTGGTGGGATGTTTGTTCTCTGAATCGGAGCCGTAGCTCACCGTGGTCTTTACGCCGGTCATGCCGTAACCTAAGGGGGCGGTGCCGTTCGACCAGCTGCTGTCGTTGAATCCTGTGGTTTTCCAATTCGCGGGAGCCTCGCCTTTATCGTAGTACCGCCACGTGTCGTTGAGTTTCACAATCTGGTTGGTGGCGGTGGCATTCTTCTTCCAGCCTGCGAAGGTGTAGCCCACGGGAGCCTTGGCTTCTATTTTCACAGGGGCAAAAAGCTGGCCATTGAAATAGGAGAAGGGTACTTTCAAACCATTGACATAGAGATTGGCACCCTCCATATCGGCAGCGAGTTGCACGTTGTGCTTGTTCACGCCAGAGAGCTTCATGGCACTGACTTGTTGCAGAGCGGAAATCATATTTGACAGACGGCCATTGAGCTTGTCCTTAATGCTGTTTGCGGTTCTTTCCGGATGGTGACCGCTATCGAGACCTTTCTGTCTCATTAAGGTGGTCATGGGCTCAATATCGGCCAGGAGCTCGTCGATGATGCTGCTGGCACGTTCTTTCTCGAAGACACTGCCTCCTACGAGACAGAAAGTGTCGATAAACTGTTTGCGGAAGCCTTCGTGCTTGAGCAGGTTCAGGAATAGCACGACCATCTCGACGCGGTCATTGCCCTTACTATAGGTGTTGAGCGAATTGGATATGGTGCGTCCCCAAGGGTTGAAGGCATAGTCGAGGTCGAAGCTCACAAAACGGAAACGACCGTCTAACTGGCTGCGAAAGGCCTTGACATTGTTTTCGGGCCAGTCGTCGTTACCGATATAGTATTCCACAGCCATGTAATTGATGAACTCATCGACATCGAGCAACTTCCTGATTTCATCATAGACGCCAGCGCCATTGACATTCTCGCTTAGTTTGCAGAGACGCTTGTAGGCCTCGTCGTTGCCATTCTTGAAGGTTTTGTTTTCAAAGGCATCAAGTTCTTCGTCGTCATAACCGAAGTTGGCATAGGCATATTTGTCGTTGTTGGGCTCACGCATGTTCAGCACTCCACGGAGCTCGCCATTCACATATTCTATGATAGGGACGTATGACTGACAATCAAGGTCAAGGCCGGAGCGCTGGATGATGGTCTCGAGAGCGCCATCCATGAAACGGGCACTATTGCTCCAATAGTCATTGCCACCATTGCGCAGCACCAATTGCTTGTTGCGGATGTAGGGCTTTTGTGGAAAGAAGGAGAAATCGAAGCGGTTCTGGCCATCAAAAATCTTGTTGGATTTCAGTTTCATCGAACGTGGATTGATCTGCCTTGTCCATCCGCCAGAGATTTCGATATTGACATCCTGATTAAAGAGCATCTCGCCTTCAGGGGTGAGATAGCTGAAATTCACAGGACGGTCCCATTCCATATTATAGTTGCGTGGCAGATCCTGACCGTTGCCGGGCTTACCGTTGGTACCATCACCGTCGCAGTCGATACCGATCTTTGGATCATAGAAATATTTCTCGTTGCCGACAATGCTGATGACGGGGATGGTATAGGTGTCGTCGGTCTTGATATAGCTGCGGGTAACGGGCACACTGGGCAGGTAGCCATCTTGGAAGAGGCGGAACACGTAGTTGGTCGTGTTGCTGATGGAGAAAGTGCCTCTGGTGGATGCGCGGCTCGCTGTGGTGGGCACGCTGCCATCGGTGGTGAACCTGAGAGTGGTGCCTTCAGGAATCTCCACCTGTATGCTCAGTGAGCCTTTGAATAGCTGACTGCCCAGATTGACAACAGGCGGGTCTAATCGTTTGCTGGCGAAAACGGCGTCTTTGTTTGAAGTGCCAGGGGTAGGTGTGGCCGTCCATCCCCATTCGTCGCCACCATCTGTCTTGCGGGCATAGGCCGTGCGACTCATTGCCTCTGGATAGTTCTGGCTGGTAATCAACTGTCCGTCCTTGTCACTCAGGAGGATGGTGCCGCCATCGCAGTCGAGCTTGAAGGGTGACTGGTTGCTCTTGATTTCGTTGGAACCGAGCCAGATAACCTTGAAACTGCCTTTGGGTACGGAGCCAATGTCATTAGGCATCTGCCACTGCATCGGATTGTTAGGATCGACACTCAGGTACATACCCCCCAGATTGATGTCGGTTTCTCCAGGGTTATAGAGCTCTATCCAACTGTCGAAGTTGATAGCAGGACTCATCACTTCGCCTGCATTAGATGCCATCACCTCATTGATGACCAGAATCACTGAAAGTAAAGTTGACCACATAATTAATAATATTTTGGGTGCAAAGATACAAAAAAAAGTGAAAGATAGTTCAAAATTGACGGATTATTCGTATCTTTGCCCTCAAATAGACTTTTATTATTAACTATCAGCATTATGAACAAAGCAAGTTTATTTATGAGTATGGTTGCAGTGGCCGTTTTTGGCTTTATCTGCATGAGTTTTACGACCGAAGAGAAATCACGTATTGTTGAGGATGGTGGTACTGGTCCTTACAAAGCTATTATGAAGGAAGACGCCAGTCTGAAGGAACACACGATTCTGGTGCCGCAGGATCTCTCTGTCTTTGGTAAGAACCAGAAACTGCCCGTGTTGGTATGGGGTAACGGTGCCTGTACCAACTCGCCCTGGGAGCATTATAAGTTCCTGAATGAGATTGCCAGCCACGGCTTTATTGTCCTGGCTACCGGTTTTATCCCTATGGACGAAGAGGGCTATCGTGGTCCGATGTCGAGAACAGAGCAGCAGATAGAGTCCATCGACTGGATTATTGCCCAGAATGCTGACAAGAACTCGCCCTATTATAACAAGATCGACACGAAGAACATCTGTGTGGCTGGTATGTCGTGTGGTGGTTTGCAGACACTCTTCAACTGTGCCGACCCCCGTATCAGTCTGCTGATGATCTGCAACAGCGGCCTTTTCAATCAGCAGAATGCCAATCAGGCCGTTGGTGGCATGCCAATGCCTCCGAAGGAGAAACTGAACGAGATTCATACTCCGATTATGTATCTGCTCGGTGGTGAGACGGACATCGCTTATGGCAACGGTATGGATGACTTCCATCGCATCAGCCATGTGCCTGCCCTCGCTGTCAACTTCCCCGTAGGTCATGGTGGTACTTATCGTCAGCCTCATGGTGGCGAATTCACCGTAGCGGCTCTGGCTTGGCTGCAGTGGCAGTTGAAGGGTGACAAGGAGGCTGCCAAGATGTTCAAAGGCAGCGACCCTGGTCTCCTGAAGCGCGAGAAGTGGACCCTTGAGAAGAACCAGAAGTTCGACGAACTGAAGTAGTATGAAAAGATTTTTTGTATGGATTGCTGTGGTGGGGATGATGATGCCTGCCATGGCGCAAAAGGTGGCTTCGCCGAATGGGAAGTTGTCGTTGGAGACGTCGGGCGAAGGATTGCGGCTCTCTTACCAGAACCAGCCCGTGCTCGATATCCCTGAGGTGGGTTTCGAGGGCGTAAGTGCTAAGCCTGCGTTCAACTTTGTCAAGAAGGTAAAGGCCGATTATTGTATGCTGGCAGGAAAGCGTCTGCATGCTATGAACGAGGCCAATGAATATGAAACGGCTCTTGGCAAGGGTGGGAAGATGATAGTCAGACTATACAATGACGGTCTGGCCTTCCGCTATGAACTCACGCAGGTGTCAGGCACTCTGCCCAAGGAAAAGACCACATATCGTATTCCAGAAGGCACGAAGCGCTGGATACAGCAGTGGACGGATGCCTATGAGGGTTTCTTTCCTCTGACCACCTCTTATAAGACACAGCCCGTACGTAGTTTCAGTGGCACTTTTAAATCGGCTGATGGTTGGAACATCCGTTGGGGTTATCCTGCTCTGATAGAACCCCGTGACGGTGTGTTTGCCCTGATTTCGGAAGCCAATATCGAGCGCTTGCAGAGTGCTTCATGCCTCTATAATGATGGTGAGCTCTATCGTGTAACCCCCGATACCAATACTTTGAATATTACTGACGACTGGCATACGCCCTGGCGTGTCGCTATCGTGGGAGGTCTTGGAGATATCGTGGAGTCAACCTTGATTTTCGATGTCTCAGAGCCTTGCCGGCTGACGGATACCAGTTGGATTCACCCGGGTGTGGTATCGTGGATCTATTGGGCCTATAACCATGGCTCCGACGATTACAACATCATCTGTAAGTATATCGACATGGCAGCCACGCTCCATCTGCCTTATATGCTCATCGATGCAGAGTGGGACCGTATGAAGGACGGTAAGACTGTGGAGGACGCCGTGAACTATGCCAAGGAGAAGGGCGTGAAGCCGATGATATGGTATAACTCTTCCGTAGGTTGGGTAGATGGTGCCCCGACACCGAAATACCGTCTGAACAAGCCTGAGGACCGTGAGAAGGAATTCGCATGGTGTGAGAAGATTGGTGTGGCCGGTGTGAAGATTGACTTCTTCTCGGGCGACAATCAGATGAACATGGACTACTGCCTCGATCTGTTGGAGTGCGCAGCCCGTCATCACCTGTTAGTGAATTTCCATGGGGCTACCATTCCGAGAGGTTGGCAGCGTACCTATCCCAATCTGATGTCGACAGAGGGTGTCTATGGCGCTGAATGGTATAATAACGTACCTACCTTTACCAAACAGGCTGCTGCGCATAATGCCACTTTG
>Ga0265299_10006323_pt1 | contig 10801 bp, 9 predicted proteins | sample AusTroGonzalo_MG_4_FD_193485 | JGI IMG/M metagenome (GOLD analysis project Ga0265299, IMG submission 193485) | Bovine rumen microbial communities from tropical cattle in Woodstock, Queensland, Australia - Gonzalo_02 | ecosystem: Host-associated > Mammals > Digestive system > Stomach > Rumen ...
GTCCTTCAGCAAGGCTTGCCGCAAGACATCTGCCTGAACATCAACCTCCCCGTCGCTCACAAGTTCCGTGGCTGGCAGCTCTGCCGCCAAAGCCGTGGCAACTGGAGTGCGGAATGGGTAACGGCCTGCAATCCTCGCGGTCAGGAATCTTTCTGGCTCACAGGCAAGTTCACCGACCTCGAACCCGAAGCCACCGACACCGACTTTGCGGCTCTCCGGGAAGGCTACTGTTCCATCGTCCCCGTCACTATCGACACCACCGCCTACGCTGCGACAGAACACATCAAGCAACTCATCTGACCGCCGCATCGCACCCAGCCGTCTGTTATCCTTCATATTTACATAGATGAAATACTATCTCATAGCCGGTGAAGCCAGCGGCGACCTCCACGCCTCGCACCTCATCACCGCCCTACGAGCCGAAGACCACGAGGCCGAGTTCCGTGGCTTTGGCGGTGACTTGATGCAGGACGCAGGCATGACCCTCGTGCGCCACTACCGCGACCTCGCCTACATGGGCTTCATCGCCGTCCTCCTCCACGCCCGTACCATCCTGCGCGGGATGCAACAATGCAAGGACGACCTCGCCGCCTGGCATCCCGACGTGGTTATCCTCGTGGACTATCCCGGTTTCAACCTCAAGATTGCCAAGTACATCCACGAGCAAGGTATCTGCCCGGTCTATTACTACATCGCCCCGAAACTCTGGGCTTGGAAGGAATGGCGCATCAAGGCCATCCGTCGCGACGTAGACGAACTCTTCTCCATCCTCCCCTTCGAGGTGGAATTCTTTGAGGGCAAGCACCACATCCCCATCCACTACGTCGGCAATCCCACGGTAGACGAGGTGGCACGCTTTAAGGAGGATTCAAGAAGGGTGATGGATGAAAACTCCGAGAACACTTCTGTCGTCAATCAACCATCTCCCCTCCCCTACATCGCCCTCCTCTGCGGCAGTCGCAAACAGGAGATTCGCGACAACTTGCCTCGTATGCTGGCAGCCGCCCAGCCCTTCACAGACCGTTACCGCCTCGTCATTGCCGGAGCGCCCAACATCGATGCAGGGTACTACCGCCAATACATAAGCGACCACGACGCAGAACTCGTGTTCGGAAAAACCTACGACCTGCTTTCCAACGCCACGGCAGCCCTTGTCACCTCTGGCACCGCCACGTTGGAAACGGCGCTATTCCGCGTGCCACAGGTCGTCTGCTACTTCATGCAAGCCCGCCACCTTGCCAGCTTCGCCCGTCGCTTTGTCATTAAGATTCCCTATATCTCCCTCGTCAACCTCGTGGCTGGACGCGAAGTGGTACCAGAACTCGTGGCCGAACAGATGACCGTCGCCAACTGTCGCCATCACCTCGAAAGCATCCTCCCCGGAGGCAATGCCCGCGAAGCACAGCTACAAGGTTACGAGGACATGGCCGCCCGTCTCGGAGAACCCGGTGCCCCACAGCACGCCGCACGCTTGATGGTCAAGTTGCTATCTACCTCCAAATAGTATTTTCTATCTTCATCTCCGTCATGCCCTCTTCCCTTTCCCTCCTCGCCCTCAACCGCCTTGTCCGCAGTGTCCTCGAGCAATCTCTCGATGGCGAGTACTGGTTGGAAGCCGAGCTCTCCGAAGCACGGTTGGCCAGCAACGGACATTTCTACGTGGAGTTTATCCAGAAGGACGAGGCGGGCAGAACACTCGTCGCTAAGGCGCGTGGCGTTGCTTGGGCACGCACCTATAACATGATAGCCCCTCTTTTCGAGCGGGCTACCGGCGAACGGTTGCGGGCGGGCATGAGGGTTCGGGTACTCGTCAGCGTCGAGTTCCACGAACTCTACGGCTATTCACTGACCATCCTCAACATCGACCCGACCTTCACCCTCGGCGATATGGCCAAGCGCCGTCGCGAAATTCTGGCTCAACTGGAGGCCGACGGCATCCTCGAGGACAACCGGCAGTTAGCATTACCCACCCTGCTTCGTCGCATTGCCGTCGTCTCCTCCGCCACAGCCGCAGGCTATGGTGATTTCTGCGACCAGTTGAAGAACAACGACTACGGTCTTTACTTCGACATCCACCTCTTCCCCGCCGTCATGCAAGGCGCCAATGTCGAAGAGAGTGTCCTCGCCGCCCTCGCTGCCATCTGCGACGAGGCCGACCGCTGGGACTGCGTCGTCATCATCCGTGGTGGAGGTGCCACCAGCGACCTCTCGGACTTCGACACCTATAACCTCGCCGCCGCCGTCTCGCAGATGCCCCTGCCCGTCATCGTCGGCATCGGCCACGAACGCGACGAGACCGTGCTGGATTTCGTGGCCCACACCCGCGTGAAGACTCCCACCGCCGCAGCCACCTTCCTTATCGACCATCAGGCACAACAATTAGTAAGAATCGAAGAACTCGGACAGCGCATCTTCCAAAGCACCACCCTACGCTTGCAACGTGCCCACGCCCGCATGGACCAGTTGACGGCCTCGCTGCCCCGCACCTTTATCCTCATCACCGAGCGTCAGCGCCACCGCCTGGAACTCCTCCGGCAACGCCAATTGACAACCGTCAGTCGCCTCATCGAACGCCAGCGCCACCGGCAGGACCTACTCAGCCAGCGTCTCGAAGCCCTCTCCCCTGAACGCCAGCTTCGCCGTGGTTATTCCCTCACCTTCGCCAATGGTCACCTCCTCCGCAGTGCCACAGACCTCCCCGTCGGCACCCTCCTCACCACACGTCTTGCCGATGGCGAAATCACTTCCACCATTAAGAGCCTGCTCTTACAACCCTAAGAGCCTGCACCTACAGCCTGAAGAGCCTGATGCTACAGCTCGAAGAGCCTGATGCTACAGCTCGAAGAGCCTGATGCTTGACGTCTCAGGCCAGGCAGCCGCAATCATAGGCGTAGGGACGTGCGGCTCGTGCACAATTCGGACAAATCCCCTTGATAAGATAGCTGGCCGACGTTGCTTCGTAGCCCTCAGGAAGCACAACAGAGGGAACAGGGATGTCCTCCAAACAATAGGTACGATGACAGGACTCACAATAGAAATGAGCGTGTCGGTCGTCATCCATAGTGTGGTCGTGGCTCTGACACAATTCGTAGAGCACCCCTTCTCGTCCTCCCTCGATGACATGCACAAGGTGTTGGTCTCGGAACAACGTCAGGACGCGGAAGATGCTCGAACGATCCAGCGTCTCTAACCGTTCCTCCAACTCGGCCAACGAGAGCGGTCGCCGACTATCATCCAACGCACGAGCCACCAGCAAGCGGTTCGCCGTCGGCTTTACCCCATGCTCCCTAAGCACCTCCTCAAAACTATTCCTTCTCATATCTCTCGGTTCCATTGTTTATTTAGCCAAATCAACGGAACTTTATATGTTTCCATTGTTTTCTTCGTTAAAAGTCATTTCATTCAGTTTTGCTTCTATCTCTTCAATGGTAGGGATGGTACCCTCCACCTTTTCGGGATAGAACTTCTCCAGTTCGAACTCGGATATGCCTATGGGCTGGCTGCTCGACTCCAGCGCATACTGAGCCTGTATGCGATCTTTCTCCTTGCATATCAGCAGTCCGATGGTAGGGTTGTCGCGCCCTTCTTTTCTGAGAATATGGTTACACGAAACGACATACCCGCCCAACTGTCCGACATCGGCAAACTCAAACTTGCCTACCTTCACCTCTATCACCACATAGCACGAAAGGTTGAGATTATAGAACAGCAAGTCGATGAACTGTTCCCTTTCTCCCACCTGAAGGCGGTATTCCTTGCCGACGTAGGCAAAGCCGCTCCCAAGCTCAATCAAAAAATGTGTGATATTACTGAGTAGTTTATCTTTCAACAGCCTCTCGTTGTAACGGCCTGTAATGCCTGTGAAAGCGAAGTCGTAGGGGTCGCGTATCAGTTCCTGAGCCAAGTCACTTGTTTCATCGGGCAGCGTACGGTTGAAATTGGTTATCGCCTTGCCTTGTCGTTCATAGAGGCTTGTGGAAAGACAATTCAAAAGCACATTGCGACTCCAGCCGTTCTCCACAATCTGGTGGACGTAGAAAAATGCTTTTTCTGGATTGTCTGAACATTTGTCGATAATGTATTTATGGTGCCCCCATGGAACGGCAAAAATGTCAGCAATCGTTTTTGCCGCAACTTGTGGAGGGGTTTCTGCCCCAACTTGAGCCATATCATTGTCTGATAATTGTCCCTCAACTTGGGGGACAATTTGTTCCTCAACCCGAGAAGAAATATCTCCCCCAACTTGGGGGATATTTTTAATGTGTGAAGAATACAGAAGATAAAAAGCCCTTGTATAATACAAGTTGGTACGCGAGAAGCAATGCGCATTGGGTATTTCTCGCTGTAAGTCTATTGACAGATTTTTAATGATATTACTACCCCAGCGTTCCTCAATATGCATTTCCACGATGTCCCGACCCAGTTCCCAGTAGAACCGGAGCATCTCCTCATTTACCTTGACAGCAGACTTTATCTGACTGTGGCGATAGCGCGAGCTGAGTTCTTTCAGCCATTGCTTATAGTCTTTATCTAATATGGTTATCGACCTGCTCATGATGGATTCATTTTTTTGGTAGCATCTTCTTTACTTTCCTGCTTCTCATATCCATAGGTGAACTCTTATTCCATCTTCGTTGGAAGTGGGATTAGTCTGAGAGCCACCTTCGGCAATCCGGGGGCAAAGATAATGATAATTCTGCTTTAAACAGCAGAAAACGGAGAAAAGGTGGGGAATAATTATAGGATTATATGCAAAGATTCCACTAAAGCCTGAAAGGCGGATAAGAGCATTGGCTGGGAGAAAGCCCTTGCACTACCCTCTTAGGAGGGTAAGGCGAGGGACTTAGGAGGGTCAGGCGAGGGACTTAGGAGGGTTGGGCGAGGGACTTAAGAGGGTCAGACGAGGGCTTTCATGTCTTCGTCACAGAAAACATGGCGGTTTAGAGGAGGTGATTGCGTTAATGTTCTGAAATCGCTTCGCGGTTACTGTCCTTTTTCGTACCTTTGCCGCCACAACGAAAAAGAAGACGAGATATGGAAACAAACACCCAAATGACCTACGAAGAGGCCATTGCGCAGTTAGAAGAACTGGCCCGGCAGGCGGAGAACGGCACACTGCCCATCGACCAACTGGCCTCCAAGCTGAAGGATGCCCAACAGCTCTTGCAGTTCTGCAAGCAGAAGCTCACAGCCGCCGAAGAGGAAGTTGAGAAACTGCTGAATGCGTCAAAAAGCGAGGAATAAGACAAGGGCAAGAGCCACTTTCCCGACGTTTTGTGCGGCTGTTCCATAGTTTTTATGTACTTTTGCCGCCGAAAAAGCAAATTGAACCATAAAGATGAAAGAAATTGATTGGCAGAACCTGTCCTTCGGCTATATGCCGACCGACTACAATGTCCGTTGCTACTACCGCGACGGCAAGTGGGGCGAGATCGAAGTCACGTCCGACACAAGTATCAACCTGAGCATTGCCGCCACCTGTCTGCACTACGGCCAGGAGGCTTTTGAAGGCCTGAAGGCCTACCGCTGTCCCGACGGCAAGGTGCGCATCTTCCGTCCCGAAGAGAACGCTGCCCGCCTGCAAGCCACTTGCCGCGGCCTCGTCATGCCCGAACTTTCCACAGAGCGCTTCATAGAAATGGTGAAGAAGGTCGTTCGCATGAACGAGCGTTTCATCCCGCCCTATGAGAGCGGTGCCACGCTGTACATCCGTCCGCTGCTCATCGGCACCACGGCACAGGTGGGCGTACACCCCGCTTCGGAATACCTCTTCATCATCTTCGTGACGCCCGTAGGCCCGTACTTCAAGGGCGGTTTCGCCACGAACCCCTATGTCATCACCCGCGACTACGATCGCTCGGCACCCCTCGGAACGGGTTGCTACAAAGTGGGCGGCAACTACGCAGCCAGCCTCCGCGCCAACAAGTGGGCTCACGAGCAGGGCTATAGCTGCGAGTTCTACCTCGACGCCAAGGAGAAGAAGTACATCGACGAGTGCGGCGCTGCCAACTTCTTCGGTATCAAGGATAATACGTACATCACCCCGCTCAGCCACAGCATCCTGCCCAGCGTTACGAACATGAGCCTGATGCAGTTGGCCGAAGACTTGGGTCTGAAAGTCGAACGCCGCCAGATTCCCCTGGAAGAGCTCTCGACCTTCGAAGAAGCCGGTGCCTGCGGAACGGCAGCCGTCATCAGCCCCATCGAGCGCATCGACGACCCCATGACCGGCCACAGCTACGTCTTCGCCAAGGACGGCAAGCCCGGTCCCATCTCCAGCAAGCTCTACCACAAGCTGGTGAACATCCAGTATGGCATCGATCCCGACCTGCACGGCTGGACAAAGGTTGTCATTGAATGAGCAAAGGCAAGCTGGCGAAGTTCGCCGACATGGCAAGTTATCCGCACGTCTTCGAGTACCCGTTTTCGGTAGTCGAAGACGTGCCTTTTGAAATGCGTGGCCGTTGGCGCGAGGAGTTCTTCAAGAACGACCGTCCCATCGTCCTCGAACTGGGCTGCGGCCGGGGCGAGTACGCCGTGGGACTGGCCCGTCGCTATCCCGACCGCAACTTCATCGGCGTGGACATCAAGGGAGCACGTATGTGGAGCGGGGCCACGGAATCGCTGAAGGAGGGGCTGACGAACGTCGCCTTCCTGCGGACGAACATCGAGATTATCGACCGCTTCTTTGCTCCTGGTGAAGTACAGGAAATCTGGCTCACCTTCTCCGACCCGCAGATGAAGAAGGCTACCAAGCGCCTCACCTCCACCTACTTCCTCCAGCGCTACCGCCGCTTCCTGGAACCCAACGGCCTCATCCACCTGAAGACCGACTCCAACTTCCTGTTCACCTATACGAAGTACGTCACAGAGGTCAACCACCTGCCTGTGGAAGTGTGTACGGAAGACTTGTATAATGGGCAATGGATAATGGACAATGGACAATGGATAATGGACAATGGACAATGGACAATGGATAATGAAGCTTTATCCTCTTTTGACCTTTCCATCCGCACCTACTACGAGCAGCAATGGCTCTCCCGGGGACTGAGTATCAAGTACCTCCGCTTCCGTTTGCCCGCAGAAGGGGCTTTGGAAGAGCCGGACGTGGAAATCGAGTTGGACGACTACCGCAGCTACAACCGCGAGAAGCGCAGTTCCCTCGCCACCAGCAAATAGTTCGCTGTCTGCCGACTTTACAAGGCTGTTGGATAATGTGTGATGATTGAAACTAGTATGAAGGGTATTGATAGGATAAAAGCAAAGATGTACTCTATTTAGCGCTTTCCTTCAATCTTGTACGGTTGTCATTTCTGCTCGCTTTAAGATAGCAGAACGGTTCGGCCATACATCTATGACATTCCCAGACTTATCAAGAAGCGTTGTTGTCAAACTAACTGCCAATTCGTCCCCAAGTGGCGGCGCGAGCAGTGTCAACGTGCCCTCAAGATAAGAGGTATTGTCAAATTCCACATTAACTGTTCCCGTGGTGAATTTGTTGTCTGTGATAGAAAGCGACGTGATGGCACCAGATATTGATGTCCTGATAGTTCTTGTGGAGAATGGTATCTTCCTCTGGTCTTGTGGCCGAATATAATAGATCTCGCCCGTAATTTCATGGAGTTCCACGGGCACAGATGCTGCCTGTTCTCCTAAAACTTGAAAATTGAAGCTGCGGGCAAAAAGTCTCCCAGGCCACGCATTTATTGACAGCATACCAGCTTGGTGGTTTCTAAAGCTGTATCCAGTTCCATTATAAGAATAAAAATCCAACTGATGTTCTCCATGACGAAGATAGATAGACGTTTTTTCAGATCCTTTTATCCGCCATGTCTTGACCAACTTGCCGCCTGCATAGTCGGTAATGTATAGAGAATCTGAATATGAGGATAAGTGGAACTCTACTAAGTTGCTGTCATTACTCAACCCCGTCCCGTCGTCATCTGAAGAGCACGAGACACACGGCACTAATGAGCACACAAAAAATAGTAAGGCAACGGCGCCCGAGAATGTTTTCTTCATCATTTTGTTTTCTGGCTTTACGTTGCAAAGGTACAAAATATTCTACGAGGTAGAAAAGAAAATTGTGGTGAAATCGCCACAATTAATAGTTCTTTATCAAAAATCTTCTCAAATAGCTTGCAAGCTATCATATTGGCCACTGTCCTAAACCAATAGCCCCACCACGCATCACTGCGTAGTGGGGCTTCTTCAATTATGATGAAAGAAGAGGAAATTTAGAAGAGGGGAGAGGGATATACGCCCTCGTCTACGAGCTGCTTGATGCGCTCCACGGTGCCGGGACGGTCGGCGGCGTAGGTCACGCCGAACCACTTGGACGTGGTGTCGAGCACCTTCACGGTGGCTGTTCCTTCGTTGATGAGCTTATCGACCATCAAGGGGATGAAGAACTCGGCCTTCAGGTTCGTCATGTTCTTCGGGTCGGAGAGGAATTCCTTGAAGTATTCCTCGCTGTACTTGAAGTAGTCGGGAGTGAAGCCCCACATGTTCATGCTGACGGGGACGTTCTCGCCACCAACGGGCAGCCACTTGTCGCCGTCCTTGTAGCAAATCTCGCCGTCGATGCGCTCGATTTCGGTGCGCTCCACGACGTCCGTGAGGTTGCCTTCAGCATCCTTGCCGCAGACACCACGGGCCACGCTGCCGTTCTCCGAGAGGGTGTTGCCTACGCGGAAGCCAACCATAGCGTACTTGCCGGTGCTGCCTTCGGGCAGGTCGGCCAGGAACTTGCCGATGGTCATGAAAGCGTCGCGGTTGTAGAAGTCGTCGCAATTGATGACGCAGAAGGGCTCCTTGATGATGTCCTTGCCCATCAGCACGGCATGGTTCGTACCCCAGGGCTTTACTCGGCCTTCGGGAACGCTGAAGCCTGCGGGCAGGTCGTCCAGTGCCTGGAAGCAAAGTTCGCAGGGAACGTGGCCTTCGTATTTCTTCAAGACTTGAGTGCGGAACTGTTCTTCAAAGTCGCGGCGGATGACCCACACGATTTTGCCGAAGCCAGCCTGAATGGCGTCGTAGATGGAATAGTCCATAATGGTTTCACCATTGGGGCCGAGTGTGTCGAGCTGCTTCAGGCCACCATAGCGGCTACCCATACCAGCAGCAAGGAGGAAAAGAGTCGGTTTCATAAATTACGTTTATTAGATGTTTTAGGGATTTCTTGCGGCAAAGATACACATTATTTCTCTTTCGCAAGCAAAAAAGCAAAAAAAAGTTCCAGCGAACGCAAAATATCAGGTAAAGTGAAACCCGTCGGGGTTCAGACGTGAACCCTTAAGGGTTAGAAGCGGACCCCTTAAGGGTTGGAGCCTGAACCCTTAAGGGTTCGTAGGGCTGCACTTTCGAGCTAATAGCAAACGGGGAGGAAGTAGCATCAGAACGGATAGCCGACGGCGAGGTGGAAGCCGAGGGAGTCCCAGAAGCGGGGCATGTTGTAGTAGCCACTTCGGCTAGTCTCGTAGGGGGCATGGATGCCGACTCCCACATCGAAACGGAGGACGAGGAAGTCGAGGTCGTAGCGGATGCCGAAGCCTGTTCCCAAGGCAATGTCGTTCAGGAAACTGCCTGCGTCGATGGCACTGCCAGGGCGGGTGGACTCGGGCTGCATCAGCCATACGTTGCCGGCATCGAGGAAGAGGGCGCCAGAGAGGGTACCCACGAGGGGGAAACGGTATTCGACGTTGGCTTCGATCTTCAGGTCGCCCACCTGATCGACGTAGCTCCACGAGGAGTTTGCCGGGCGATAGCGGCCAGGGCCGAGCGTTCGCACGCCGAAAGCGCGGATGCTGTTGGCACCGCCTATATTAAAGAGGTCTGCGTAGGGAGCCATGGTGGAATTTCCGTAGCTCCATACAGCTCCGAGGAAGAGGCGTGTGGCCAGGGAGGTGTGAGTGGTGAGCGGGATGTTCTCGCGCCACTCTCCGGTCAGCTTCAGGAACTGGGCATAGGGGACGCCGAGCAGGTGCTTGTCGCGCTCCTGCAAGGGAAGGCCCCAGAGCGCCTGGAGGGTGTTGATGGCATTGCCGGCCTCCTTGACGTGGAAGATGAGGGCACGGGAGCGACCCTGGCGGGCACGGGGAGCATAGGTGTAGCTTATCGAGGGGACAAGCTGGTTGCGCATACTGACGTACAGGGCCGGGTTGGCATTCATGATGGAGTCGAAGCGGGCGGTGCGGTGCGAGAGCATATTGTAGTCCAGACGCAGAGGCACCAGCTCGTGCTTCCACCCGCGCCGACGCTGGTAGGTGTAGGCCAGTCGGCCGCCAAAGCTAATCAGGCGGAAGTAGGAGGCGCGGTTGGTCCAATCGACATCGATCTTGTAGTTGGTCGTGGCCATGGCGCGGCGGTTGAGCCGGCGTGTGAGGCCGAAGAACTTCAGGCGAGGATAGGTCAGCGTGAGGGCGGCACCAAGTTCGTAGGAGTTCAGCAGGCTGCGGTCGGCCTCGACCGTCTGCACGCCTGTCTGCCATTCGTAGGAACCGTAGACCTTGAAGTTCAGCGACTCGGCTCCCCGGAAGACGTTGCGCTTGGTCATACTCCATGCCAGTCCCGGCCCGAGGAGGCCGTTGCTTTTGTTGGTCAGCTTGGCATCGAACTCGCTGTCGTAGGGTTTGTCGAGGATGGCAAAGATGTTGACGTCGAGGGTGTCGCAGGTGGCAGAGGTGTCGCGCGGGGTGTAGTTCATCTGGATATTCGAGAAGACGCCCATGCCCGAGAGCTGCGACTGGATGATTTCGTGGAGTCGCTGGCGGTAGAGCGAGCCACGCTCATAGAAGAGGTT
>Ga0265299_10006326_pt1 | contig 10799 bp, 9 predicted proteins | sample AusTroGonzalo_MG_4_FD_193485 | JGI IMG/M metagenome (GOLD analysis project Ga0265299, IMG submission 193485) | Bovine rumen microbial communities from tropical cattle in Woodstock, Queensland, Australia - Gonzalo_02 | ecosystem: Host-associated > Mammals > Digestive system > Stomach > Rumen ...
AACAAGGTCGCAGCCCGTCTGTATGGCTTGGTCTCGCTCGGCCTCACTCATGGCAGGCTCGTATAGAAAGTTCTTTGTGCCGCGGGCTATCTTGCGATTGATGATGCCATCGATATCTGATAGGTCATAATCCACGCCAACATCAACTATCTTTAGTTTGAATCCATGCTGCCTGCAAAACATGTTTACTCCGCCGCCACCACGTGTAAAGTTTATCATCTGCTGCCATGTAACCTCGCGTGGCGATACGCTCACCCCTTCGCGCTCTATGCCGTGGTCGCCCCCAAACAGCAGATGGCAAGGGTGAGCTAACTGCGGCTCAAGCGACTGCTGTATAAGGCATATCTGCATAGCAATCTCTTCCAGACGCCCTAACGAACCCTTAGGCTTGTTCAGGTTGTCAATCTTATGCTGTATCGCCTCCTTCAGCGATTCCTCCGCCGACTTAATATTGAATTGTATCATTTGTCTTGAACTTTTACAGGTATTCCACTCACCATCAGTATCACTTCGTCAGCCTTCTGCGCTACGTATTGGTTCATCCATCCTTGCAGGTCGGTAAACTTGCGCTGCAGCTGGTTGGTGCTAACCCCGCCAAGACCAATCTCGTTGGTAACAAATATGTACGTGGCATCGCGCTGGGTGAATGCATCAAACTCCTTCTTTGCCGCCTCAAGCGATTTATCTACCTCAGAGTCAGCCTGATAGAATATGTTTGTGAGCCAAAGCGTTATGCAGTCTATTACCACCACGCGCCCCGTAACATCGTGCTTGCTAAGGTTTATCTCTTCCTCTATGTTTGTCCATTGCGGTCCGCGACGCTCCTTGTGCTTCTGCACTCTTATGCTGAACTCCTCGTCCCAGATGTGAGCCGTAGCCAGATAAACCGGATTATCGCTCAACTGCAGGGCCAACTCCTCAGCCTTGGTGCTCTTACCCGAGCGCTGTCCGCCTGTAATCAGTATTATCTTCTTCATGATGCACAAACCACTAAATAAATTGTTAGTTCAACCAGCAGGCATACAGCTCCGCAGCAGTCGCCGGTATATCCGTGAATCCTGCGCCATATTAGCAGATACAGGAAGTACATTACCAGGGCAGGGATGAAAATAATCAAATCCCAACGAATGCCTGTGTACCATATGTATGCAGCCATCGGCAGTAGTCCCTGTATGGCCAGGCCTATTCCCGCCTGCAAGCTTATTTTGCGATAAACAGTCTTGTTCTTAGCCTCCTCTTCGCGCCGTGCGTATGGCATCATCGTTATCAGTTGCGATGTCACCATCTTCGAGTATGGGTCGGCAGCCAGAATTGTCAGCGCGGCCATTTCTGGTGTCATCGATAGCAGCGCCGCAGCCAGCAGCAGCTCGTATAATATCAGACCTATAACGCCGTAGGTGCCTATGTGCGAATCCTTCATTATCGCAAGTATCCGCTCGCGATTGCTTCCGCCACCACCAAATCCGTCAAGGAAGTCGGCCAGCCCGTCTTCGTGCAGCGCTCCTGTCACCAGCAGCCTTACCACTATCGCCAGCAGTACCGCTATCGCATAAGGCAGATACCAGCTGCCAAAGTATAATGTAGCAGCCATTGCGCTGCCTGTAATCCATCCTGCCAGCGGCCAATGTTCAACTACCGTCTGATAACACTCCTTTGGTGGCTGATGCAGTCGCCAGAAGGGCAGTCGTGTAAAGAATATCAGCGCCGCCCAAATACGGTCGTACCAATGCGTCCTATCTATATCTATCTGCATAAATTTCTATTTTGTTGGCAAAGATACAAAAACTTTTTGTACTTTTTACAATCAGAAATCAATATAATTATAAAAAGGTGAAGAAATAATTTATAAAGGCCTGCCGCAATGACAGGTCTTTTTCTTTTGCTACATTCCCATGCACGACGTAGCTCCAAGAGCCGTTACGATTGCTGTAGCTACAGATGCAATAATCTGTACGATGAATTTGATGGTTTCTTTCTTTGTCATAATTTTGATGTTTTGTTTTACCTACGGATTTTACGGATTTTACGGATTGTCATCTCGAACACCTCCCCTTTGTCATTTCGAGCGTCCTCTCCCCACTTTGTCATTTCGAGCGTAGTCGAGAAATCTCATTAAACGAGTCTAAAAGACTCGACCATCGCCAAGGTATCTCTTTCAGAGATCTAAGAGATCTCTCCACGCGCTTCGCTTGGTCGAGATGACAAGGGGTGTGAAAGGTTGGCCCTATCATCATCAACTCCGGTTTCCGTAATCCCGATGTGAACCGCCGCGTGGGTGGAGTGAAGAACTCTCAACATCTTCAAGGTCAGGCTGCGGATATCCGCCCCAAAAACCCCGCCCAGTTCCATCGGTTGGTAGAATTTCTGAAAGCCCACGAGCTTACCGACCAGCTCTTGACCGGTAACGGTTGGCTACACATCTTCTGGAAACCTTTTGCCGCCCCCCGCCATTATATCAGGATAGGATATTACAAGTAAATAATGAATAAGGGTAGACTAAAAAGTCTACCCTTAATCTCGTTTAGAATCTCATTCAATCTACTTTCTCGATCTTCTTCCACGTCATGGTTTGCTTGACGGTAGTGCCGTCGGCGTTCTGGCGGAGGGCAGTCCACTCCATCTGGCCGTCGGCAATCGAGGCGATTTCCCACCACTCGCGCAGCTCGTCCTCGCCCTGGTTCTTCCATATAGTGGCGAGCAGCGTGCCGTCGACGAAGTAGTCTTGGAACTCGCGGGTGGTAACGGTTTCCCACTCACCAGCATCGTTCTTGCGCCAAAATTTGTAGGTATCGTCGGCCAAGAACTCCAGGCGGGCGTTCGCGTCATTATAGGTCTCGATGCCCGTCAGCCCCGTGCACTCCCACAGACCGAGGATATCCTGCTTAAAGTCTTTAGCGACTTTTACGAAACGCTGACTTTGGTTGCCATTCGGTTTAACTTCTTCGTTATTCTCTCCATCAGTAGGCGTACCCATACCGCCAGGGGCATCGCGGATGACTTCGCATTCGAACTCAGACTCCGAGATGGATTTGATCTCATATTTGATTGAATTAATGGAACCATTGGGGCCTGGAGACATGAGGGTTACCGTATTACCATCAATCTTCACGTCACACTCTTGATAATTATCCCATCCGCCAGCACCAGGCATAGTTTCAGGTGCACCCTCAGGGGCTCCCTGTCCCTCAGGTGGGTTCTGTGGATTAGGTGCTTGAGGACCGCCATTCATATTACCACGCGATCTACTTGCATAGGCCTTGGTGGGCGACACAAAGGTTATGACCTCCTTATTATTAGTCAGCGTAGGCTGACCATCCATGTCGGTTGCTGTAATCCACTTGCCGATAATCTTCTCGCTAAGTCCATCAATTGTGGGCGTTGCGGCATTATCAACGTTGTCTACTGTACACGATGTGAATACACTTGTGCCGCATATCAAGGTGGCGGCCATCACCATCAAAAGTTTCTTAGTCATATCGGTTATAATTAAATTGTTGTAATAATATCTGTCTGCAAATATAAGAAAACAATTTGATAATAACAAGAAAATTGTGCAATAATTTGTACGCAGGCCCAAATGCGTACATTTTTAGAGGAAAGTTTGGAAGTTGCCAAATAAATTTCTATCTTTGCAGCAGATACACGAAACAGGTATGCGATATGAAGAAATATAAAACCATAAATATGATGATGAAGAAGTATTTGCTGACGCTTGCAGTTGTGCTTTGCTGCGCAGCTGCAAATGTGCTGACAGCATGTACTAACATAGATGATAATCCGACAAATGCAGACACCGAAACCGAGAAGGCCGACTATACCATATTGTATTATGGGTTTGGTGGAGAAACCCTTGACAAGTACATGCTCCAGAATATGAAGGAAATGTATGATGCAAAGCTGAATAGCTACGACAAGGTGAAGATTGCTGCTCAGTACAAGTATTCGTCGATCGAAGACATTAAAGAAAATATGATCGACCCGATGGTGAAAGAAGGAACAAGTCAGGAAGAGGCTGACGCCATGTACGAAAAATTGAAGCCATTCGAGCTGCAGACCATCAGATTCGTTGTTGATAACACGATAAAAGATCCTATAGACAATGTACTGTTGAACACAGATAATATCTATGGACCGAAAAATAGCTACATGACGACTGTTGACTCGCTAAAAAACTTTATCAACTGGGCCACCGAGGTTTGCCCAGCAAAAAAATATATACTGATATTATCAGGTCATGGCGAATCATATATAACTTACATGGAATTTCCATATGTTAAACCAGCATCAACCAGATCATTGATGCCCGATAATTATAAAGATCCTCGTTCGTACTTCGCCGCTTCATCGCTTAAATACGCCTTGAGCCACACCAACAGTCGTATGGATGCTGTCTATTTGGACGCTTGCTCAACAAACAATATTGAGTATCATTTCGAACTAAAAGATATTACCGACTATCTTATCATGTCAACAACTTGGGCACCTGATAGAGGCGGTGTATATGATGTGCTGATAGACCATCTGGCACAGAACACTGCAGACTTAGAGCCCGCTCTTGTCAACTACAACAAAGACTGTGTGGCTATATGGGATATAGATAAAGCCAAAATGGCCGAAGCTGGTATTACTGATTATGAGTTATATTATCACGATATGAGTGTTATACGCACATGTGATCTTGATGCGTTTGGCAATAAGTTCAAGGAGTTTGTCGATAGGCTTGTAGCTGCATACGCCAACAAAGATAATAAAGCAAAGATCGATGCTGTAACACAAAACGCACTCAAGGTAATGCCATGCTATCCTTCTTACGACTTAAAAGATTATACCACGGCCATTATGACTGCACTGCCCGACGTATTCGACCAAGGCTTTGCTAACGAGCTGTTAGAGAAGTTCGACAACTGCATTGCAAGCCGCTACTGTAACGATGTGTTGATGAAGAAGAATATACAAATTAACTGTAGCGTAATGATGGGCGTTAAGGGTAGTATATATGTTACCTTTTTCGAAAATACAGATTATAGTCAAATCGAGTTTTATGATAATGTATTTGCTGATGGTAAGGTGGAATATTACGAGGCTGGCCAAATCGAGCCTGTCGAGACTTTCTTTATTGATGCGACATTGGAAAACACCTATCAGCAACTGACTTTCGACAAAGTAACTGGTTGGAGCCGATGGCTGTATCTGAACGAACAGATACCGAACTTATATTATATGAATGATCGTTTGATAAATCGCTAATGAAGAAAGATAATACGCCTATAGATGGGGCCGAGTACATATCGCTGGAGGATGCCAAGCGACTGAAACTGCCTTTCTTTGAGTCGGTGGCAGCGGGATTCCCGTCGCCTGCGGCCGACTATCAGCATGAGAGTCTGGATATGAACGAGAAGTTTGTGCATCACCCAGAGGCATCGTACTTTGTGCGTGTGCGCGGCGAGTCGATGATTGGGTTGGGCATACTCGATGGCGATATCTGTCTGACCGACCGCCAAGAGGAGATTGATGATGGCAACATCGTGGTGGCCTTTGTTAATGGCGGACTGACGGTGAAGACGCTGGATACCTCGACCAAGGATCAGGGCTACTTTCGATTGGTGCCTGCCAACCCAGACTTCAAGCCCATCATCATAGATGCCAACGACCAGTTTATACTGCAGGGCAAAGTGACTTCCATTCATCGCGACACAAGTAAATATTAAGATATGTACGCTATCGTTGATTGCGATAACTGCTACGTGAGTTGCGAGCGTGTTTTCCGTCCAGATTTGAACGGCAAGCCGGTTGTGGTGCTCTCGAACAACGATGGTTGTGTGGTGGCGCGAAGCAACGAGGCTAAGGCGCTGGGCATCAAAGCCGGACTGCCGTATTATCAGCTGAAGGAGCGCTTCGCTAATGGCGAGATAACCGTTTTCTCATCTAACTACGAGCTCTATGGCGATATTACCGACCGCGTGATGTCGCTGGTGCGTAAGGCTGCGCCGACATTCTATCGTTATAGTATCGACGAGGGATTCTGCGACCTCGCAGGAATGGATCACCTCGACTTGAAACGCTGGGGCGAGGACTTATCGGCATTCATCTGGAAGGCTACGCGCATGCCCGTTAGCATAGGCATAGCGCCAACCAAGACTCTGGCTAAGATGGCGAGCCACTATGCCAAGCACTACAAGGGCTATAAGCATTGTTGCTATATTGATACCGACGAGAAGCGCCAAAAAGCCCTGCAGCAATATGATATAGAAGAGGTGTGGGGCATTGGCCGCCGCTATGCAGCCCGCTTGCAGGCGCTTGGCATCAGCACGGCCCTCGACTTTGCCAATCATGCAGAAACGTGGGTTCATGCCACGCTTAATAATGTGGTGCCATTGCGCACATGGAAAGAGCTGAACGGCATCGACTGCATACCCATGGAGGAGATGAGCAAGAAGAAGAGCATCTGCACATCGCGCTCGTTTCCTGGCATGGTGACGGATATGAACACGCTGCGCACTAGCATATCTAACTTTGCGGCCCGATGCGCCGAGAAGCTCCGCAAGCAGCAGTCGGTAGCTCAGACGGTATGTGTGTTTATCGATACCAATCACTTTCGCGAGGACCTGCCGCAGTATTGGAACATGGCTGAGGAGCGACTGCTCACACCATCGAACTCCACCCAGCAGATAGTGCAGACGGCCACGCGATGCACAGAGCGCATCTTCCGTCAGGGCTATCACTACAAGCGAGCAGGTGTCATCGTGATGGGTATAAGTCCTGATACAGGCATCCAGACCAACTTCATCGACTACGACGCCGAGCGCCACGACAAGATGAAGCGTATCGACGAGGCCATCGACAAGATTAATCGCGAGTTCGGCTCCGAAACCATCGTACTCGGCTCACAGCAATACACCAAGCCGGGTGGGGAAGGCAAAGCTGGCGTGTTCAAGGATAGCATCAAACATGACTTCAGAAGTCCTTGTTACACAACACGTTGGAGCGATATACCAGAGGCAGAATAATATTAATAGAATGTAGGCGCTATGATTAATCCGATAGCATTGATAGTAGGTTGGCTGATGGATCTGGTGTTTGGCGATCCGGAGCGACTGCCGCACCCGATAGTGTGGTTCGGACGGATGATTGCCTTTGGCGAGAAACGGCTGAACCGCGGACAGCATCGCAAACTCAAAGGCGCCGTCATGTCTATTGGGTTAATCATGCTGGTGTTTGGCGTTAGTTGGCTAATCCGCTATTTTCTCACCTTCTCACCCTCTCACTTTCTCACCTTCTTCGATGCCATCATCGTTTTCTACTGCTTAGCGGGAACCACGCTTATAAAAGAGGTACGCGAGGTGTTCCTAGCGCTGGACCGGTCGCTGGATGAGGGCAGGGCGCAGGTGGCTCGCATCGTAGGGCGCGACACTTCTGAACTTTCAGCCCAGGAGGTGCGTACGGCTGCCCTGGAGACGCTAGCCGAGAATCTGAGCGATGGCGTGATAGCGCCGCTGTTCTGGCTCATGCTGCTGGGCACACCAGGTATGTTGGCGTATAAGATGGTGAACACGCTCGACTCTATGATAGCATACCACACCGAGCGATACCTGCAGTTTGGCTGCGTGGCGGCTCGAATAGACGATGTGGCTAATTATATACCAGCACGCTTAACAGCGTTGCTGATGATTATATTCACCTCTTCACCTTTTCGCCATTTTTCCTTTATTCTCAAATATGGACGAAATCACGCATCACCCAATAGTGGCTATCCTGAGGCTGCTTTAGCAAGTATCCTTGACTGCCGATTCGGCGGTCCGCATATATATTTTGGCGAGATGTTTGAAAAACCATATATTGGTGATAATGATCGCGAACTTACTACTAAGGATATGAAAACAGCTGTCCGAGTGAATCGAACAGCTGAAGTCCTTATGGTTATAATAGTGCTTATTGAAAGCTTGGTTATTCTACACGTATCTGGAGGCTCTTGCTGATTTTACGGTTCTTATCAGTAACCTTCAGCGTGGCAACACCAGACTGCTTGGCGGAGCGGACGATGACTACCAACTGACCGTTGAACAGCTTCATAGTGGGCTGCTTGAATGACTCGAGACTGGTGGCGTCGCCATTGCATACTGCCTCGAAACTGCCTGCGCCTGTAACCTCGAAAGTTAATTGGTCGCTGGCTTCTGGTATAAGATTGCCTTTGGCATCGGTAAGCGAGATGGTGATGAACGCCATATCATCGCCTGTGGCATTCAAGGTCTGTTTGTCGTTCTGAGTCCAGACATCCAGTTTCAGGGCTGCAGGCTTGCCTGCGGTGGTAACGGTTTTCTCGCCAGCCTTATTGCCTTGGGCATCGTAAACTACCACCTTAACCTCGCCAGGCTGATATGTTACGTTGTTCCAGCGCAGGCGATAGCGGTCTAAACGGCTATCGCGGTTCTTTGTAATCTTTCCCTGGCTCTTACCATTCACAAAAAGCTCGGCAGTTGGGTAATCGGTATAGCAGTATACGGGGGTTACCTTTCCTATTCGGTCCTTTCCGAAACTCCAGTGAGGCAGCAGGTGGATGGTGTGCTGCTGGTTGTTCCACTTTGAGCGATACAGATAGTATCGGTCTTTGGGCAGACCGGCCAAGTCGCAGATGCCGAAGTAGCTTGAGCGTGCAGGCCAGTACTCATCGTAAGGTGTAGGCTCGCCAAGATAGTCGTAGCCAGTCCATACAAACTCGCCTATAACCCAAGGCTTGTCGTCCTGCCAAACCCAGTCGTCATCAGGCAGATTGCTCCATGAACAATACTCCACATCGTAGCTTGAACACTGGCCGTCGGCTTTCTCAATAGCCTTGGGATCGTAAGTAGGTGCCCACGATGCATATTGTGAGTTGTCGGTAACCTCAACAGGGAACTTATACACTCCGCGCGAGCTTACTGTTGATGCTGTTTCGGAGCCTAACAGGAATCCCTGAGGCAGCTGCTCGATATTCTTCTGATATTTATGTACACGATAGTTGAATCCTGGCACGTTCATCACCTGTGCGAATCCGCTGCTTAAAGCCTCCTCGGCACGGTCCATTCCCTGAGTAACAGGACGGGATGGGTCAAGGCTATTGCAAAGGCCCTGCAGATGGATTGAGATAAGTCTGCCCTCGGTTGAGTTTTGCTCTGGAATCTCGTTGCCAATGCTCCACATAACAATGCTTGGGTGATTGCGGTTGGCAAGTACAAGGTTGGTGATGTCTTTATCGGCCCACTCGTCGAAGAATCGGGCGTATCCGTTCTTGCACTTAGGATATTTCCACATGTCGAAACTCTCGGCCATAACCATCATACCCAGCGAGTCGCATATATCCATCTGCATCTGACTCGGCATGTTGTGCGATGTACGTATGGCGTCGCAACCCATCTCCTTCATCATCTTGATCTGCCGGATAAGTGCTGCCTTGTTGATGGCTGCACCAAGCGGACCAAGGTCGTGATGCAGGCATACACCTTTTATCTTACGGGTAACACCATTAAGCTGGAATCCTCCATCTCTTGTGCATGTTACTGTGCGTATTCCAATCTTCTGTGTTACCTCGTCAACCAGATCGCCTAACGAATAAAGCTTTATCTTTGCATTATATAAGTATGGTGTTTCTGGTGTCCAAACCATAGGCTTTTTAACTGTAAGTTGTATGTTTTCCTTGCCTGTATAGGTAAGTTTCACTCCCGTCTGCTTGGCAACAACGTTTCCTTTGCAATCAGAAATCTCGATGTCGAAGCTGTTCTGCTCGTCAACATCACAGGCTCCCACGGTAACATCAAGTATTGCCTCGCCGTTATTAATCTCGGTGGTGCGGAAGAATGTTGCCCAAGTGTCTATATAGCTATTGCCTGTAAGCACTAACTTTACAGGGCGGTAAATGCCAGCGCCAGGATACCAACGGCTGCTCTCTTCCAGATTCTGCAGGTCGACTTCCAGCAGATTTTCGCCCACCTTCATATATGGGGTGATGTCTACCTTAAAGGCGTTATATCCGTATGCCCAGTAGCCGGCTTTCTCTCCGTTAATGTATATGGTAGGTTCAGCCATGGCTCCATCGAACACTAGTTCTGCATGCATCCATTTACGGGGTATATTTATGGTGCGGCGATAGTGACCTTTACCAATCCAGGGTAGGGCGCCTGAACGACCGCTCTTTTCAGTTGCCTCAGTCTCGCCGTTCTGTACGATGGCAACTTTCTGCAGGTCCCACTTCTTGTCGAATGGTCCTGCTATAGCCCAATCGTGAGGTACGCTTACTGATTGCCATTCTTTCTTGTCGTGCGAAAAGCTCCAGTTTTCGCTCAATGTCATCTCTTGTCGTGGTTGTGCCAACATCGAAAGTGGTACTGCCAATAGCATTGTTAGTAATTGCTTTTTCATTTCAGATTGTAATTAGTAATCAAATTTTTGCTGCAAATTTACTAAAAAATATCGAAAATGTTGGCTATTTGATAGAATTAATGTACTTTTGCAGCTAAATTTCGCAAACTAAATAAAGAAAAAGAAATGAAACACCAGTTGAGGAGTGCTGTTTGCACCGAAGGCAGAAGAATGGCAGGAGCCCGCGCTTTGTGGGTTGCTACGGGTATGAAACACGAGCAGTTTGGCAAGCCTATTATTGCCGTCGTCAACTCGTTTACCCAGTTTGTACCAGGTCATACACATCTGCATGAGATAGGTCAGATAGTACGCGAAGAGATAGAGAAGATGGGCTGTTATGCAGCCGAATTCAATACTATCGCCATCGACGATGGTATAGCTATGGGCCACGATGGTATGCTGTATTC
>Ga0265299_10006328_pt1 | contig 10799 bp, 5 predicted proteins | sample AusTroGonzalo_MG_4_FD_193485 | JGI IMG/M metagenome (GOLD analysis project Ga0265299, IMG submission 193485) | Bovine rumen microbial communities from tropical cattle in Woodstock, Queensland, Australia - Gonzalo_02 | ecosystem: Host-associated > Mammals > Digestive system > Stomach > Rumen ...
ACAGAATCAGAAATGAAAGCTAAGTTCGATGAAGGTGCTAAAAAAGTTAGAGATTCACTTAATGGGCTTATGGATGCTCTTGAAGATTTTTCAGCTGCAAATAATATAGGGTGTAATACTGATTTAGGCAATAATCTTGGAGATGTTTTAAACGCAATTATAGCAGCAGGTACAGGAACTGTACCACCAGATGGTAGTATTTCTACAGCTAAAATACAAAATGGTGCAGTAACCTCAGACAAATTATCTTCTGCAATAAATAATTTGCTACAAAGAAGCACTCAAGTAAAAATGGGAAAGCTATCTGATTACACACCTACTAGAAGTGAAGGTCAAACGGGTGGAGATGTTACAGTTGATTATTATAATACATATAATATAGGTTTTACTCCAGTTGCTTTGATAATTTTTGATATAAGACCAGTAACTATAGATAGTGGCTCATCTTATAACCGTGATACTTACTATTGGCATCTATCAGTAGATGAAACTAAATATTATGAATATTCTTCTTATGTTGTTGAAACTTTTAACAATTTTGGGGGTATAGCTTTCACAGATTCTCCATGCATTGGAAAAGGAACTAGTTCATCAGCTACTTCTTCAAGTACTATAGAAGTTTTTAGAGTCGTATCAAATGGATTCAGAACACATATATATTCCGCAGAACATGAATATAACAGTGGAGATAAAAAGAAATGGAATACTGCAGAGGGGAAATATTTTATAGCTATAGGGGCTAATAATTAAAAGAGGAGATGATTAAAATGAGAATATTTACTCCAGAATTTATAGAGAAATTAGACGAACTTCTCAATATAACTATTACGGATAGGGCAGTAGAAGATTTATATGATTTATTAATTGCTAAAAACATTATACAAGCCTCAGAAGTTTATCCTGCACTTAAACAAAAATTTGATAGAAAAAAACAATTAAGAGATGAATTATATGAGATGGCTCATCCTGGAGGTGAGACAGATGAGTAAAAAAACAGATGAAACTATTTATAATCAAGGAAATACAGTTTATGCTGGAGGAGTTCCAATAGGTAAAGTTGGTACTGCTGTTGCTAATAACAATGGAACTGGCTCTAGTTCAAGCAATCCTTCTAGTGGAATGAGTAATGGTGGCTCAGTTGATCCTGATGCGGGGTTATCTATGGATTCTTATAGAGCTAAATATGGAGTCGCTGGTTCTAGTGGAGGAGCTGGTGGAAATGGTGGCACATCAGACTATATAAATAGAGTAGCAGAACTGAAAAAAGCCGCAGCAAATGTTGATTATGAAAGAGCATATAATAAGGTATTAGCTCAACTTGAAGAAGCAAGAGCAAATACTAAAGCAGATTATGATAATGCAAGACGTTTAGCAGCAACAGATAATCAAATCAAAGAAAAAAATTATTTTGAAAATGTAGCAAATCGAGGACAAACATTTAGTGGTTCTACTGCACAAGGAGAATTAGCTTTGAAAATTGCAGGCATGAATAATCAAAGTAAATTAAATGCAGAAGAAGCACAAGCATTAGGTAAATTGGATAGAGATGCTCAGCAAGCTGTATCAGATTACAACTATAATATAGCTCGTTCTAATGCAGATATAGAGCTGAAGAAATACAATGATTTACTAGATCAATATAGATTAGATGAAGAAAATGCAAAAAAAGAAGCGGAAAAAAAGTTGGAACAGGAAATAGCTACAGTAAATCAATATTACTCAGATTATACAGCAGAAATACAGAGAAGAGAAGCACTTAATCCAAATGATGAATTAATACCATATTTGAAAATAGCAAGACAACAAAAAATCAAAGAATTAGAAGATAATGATAAAACAGCAATAAAAGAATTAGAAAAAAATCAATATGATAGAGCATATAAATTATTCCAAGATATAGGAATAGTGACTGAAGATATTGCACCTATTTTAGGCTTACCAGTTGGAACTCAAACTAATTCTTATAGAAACACAAGCTCTATTATTAGTAACAGAAATAAAACAAGTAGTGGTGGAGGTAGTAGTGGTGGCACAAAAGGAACGAGTACTTCTACTTTGAATACAATCGTAAATAATGTACAAAAAATGCTCTCCGAAACAGAAAAAATATTTGATGGAGACATAACGAGAAATAAATATTCAGAACCTGATGTAATTGCATATGTATTATCGCAAAATATATCAACACAAGAAAAGATGGATATAATACAAAACTTTGGTTTAATGAAGTACATGGAATGAGGTGATATAATTGACAATAGAAGAATTTGAGGCAAAAGCCAATAAATTTGTAGAAAAAAGAAATTCTTCAACGATGTCTAATAAGGCAACTGCTACAAAAAGTAAAGTAGATGAGTTAAAAGAATTTGAAGATAAAGCAAATAGGTTTATAGAAAAACGCAATGCAATTGCTACACAGAGTAATATACCTACAACAACAAAAACAATAACCCCGGTTCAATCTCAAAAAGAAACAATAGCTGATAAGATGGATCAGTTGTGGGTGGAAGATACACCATCTACGCCGAGTGTAAATGTTAATAAAAACGTGCCAGCATTAAGACAAACATTAGCACAAAGATTAGCAACAGGTATAACAGAGAAGCCTACTACTCCAACAGTAAATCTTCCTACTATGCTTACTAAATATGCAAATATATACAATAGTGTGAAAAATCAGCCAAAGACGAAAACACCTACATCAAGTGATAATCCATATAAAGCAACTAGTGTAAAAGATTTTGTGAATCAAGTACAAAGTGGTACTTTGCCAAAAACAACTCCTACTTTATTACCTACTAATGCACAAATGGATGCAGCAACTTTAGAGAGAAATGAAAAATTAAATAAGGCAAACTTTGGATATGCTAATGAGTTAGAACGCTTAAATCAAGAAAGAGATAATGTGAAAAAGCAATTAAAAGCATCGAAAGACGATGTGAATTTACAGAACAAATTAGCAGATATCGAAACAAACATAAAAAAAGAGCAATTAAAATATAATTATGACAATGCAAAATATGATACATCGTTTTTTGGTAAGTTTGGAGCTAATTATTCAGTAGGTAAATTAAATGAAGAAGCTAATAAAGCATGGAGTAATTATCTGAATAATAAAACTCAGGCTAATAGAGAATATGCTGAGGCCTTGAGTAATCAGATAAATAAGTTTTCAGAGGATAATAGCAAAGCATTAAAATCAAATGGATTTGTTAGTAAGTCTGCAGCAAATTATTTGCCTCAACTAACCAACCAAACCGGTGCAGGTCTAAAAGGAGCCGCCGTTGGAGGACTTGCTGCTGGAGGAGCTGCAGCAGGAACAGCCTTTGCTTTAGGACAATTAGGCCCGCAAGTAGCAGTACCAGAAGAATTAGCAACAGTACCAGGAGCATTTGTATGGGGAGCAACTAAAGGTGGAAAAGCTGGATATGTTGCGGGAGTAGGTAAATATTCATACGATAATATGCAAGGTGCTGCTTTCAAAAATTTAATAGATTTAGGAGTAGATGAAGAAACGGCAACTAAAGCTGCTAAAGATGAAGCGGTTATATCTTCAATGATAGAGATGGCAGACGCTGGAATAGATGTCGCTACACTAGGTTTAGGAAAATTAGTAGATTTAATTGGCAAAAGTGGCCTGAAACTACTAGCTAAAGAAGGTGCAAAGGAAACTGCTGAAAATGCAGGGAAAAAACTCTTAAAAGAGTTAGGTAAATATGGAGTAGTTAAATATGGTGCAAACATATTACAAGAAGGAGCAGAAGAAGCTTCTCAAGAGCTTGTATCTATTGCAAACGAAAACAGATTAAAAAATGGAAATGCTAATACAGGTAAATTAAATTTAATAGGTAATACTGTTAAACAAGCATTCAATTTAACTGACGAGGAGAAAAAGAGAGTAACAGAATCTGCTAAAGAAGGTAGTAAAGTTGCAGGTATGTTTGGAGGGGTTACTGCGTTAACAACTTCAAGAGTAAATAATTCACTTATTAACAATTTAAGGAATGATATTTCAAAAATTAACGCACAAAGTAGCACAGAAACAATTCAAAACAATACAAGCAAGGACTTAATACCTGGCATAATTAAAGCCCCTCAAAACGCAAATATGAACGTTACAGAGCAAAATACAGCAAGACAGCAGATAGAAAACACTATAAATAATAATACTCACTTAGCTGCTGACGAAAAACAAGGTTTATTGCAAATTTTGGAAGAGAATTCAAGCAATTTGAATCCGGATGCAATAAACTTTTTTAATGACACGATTAATAATCTACAAAATAATCATCTTGAGCAAGTTAATAATACTGAGGACAAAAAAGTAACGTATAAGAAGTATCTAAACGACAAAACAGAGTTAGATAAAACAGCACTCAATACAGCTAAAGATTCTGTACCTGCTAATAGAAGTGGTAGAAGAACAAAGGAACAATGGCTAAAAGTTGCTAATACGATAGGTCAGCAGATATATGATCTAAGTCCTGAAGAAATAGAGAGGTATGCGTACAGAAGTTGGCAAGAGACACATCCGAATCAAGCTAACAACCTAAATAGACAAGGCAAAGGCTTTGTTAAGTTCACTTCGGATGAGTGGATAGATACGATAACCAAGTCCGCACAAGAAGCAAAAGCACAAACACAAGCGAATAATAAGTTACCTACACAAGCAGAACAAGTAAGTAAATTACCTAAATCCAAAAATAATACTTCTACAGTGGGAACAGACAATTTAAAGCAAAAGCAGTTGGATATAATACAAAAAAGCAATCCTATGCGAGATGATTATCATACGGGAATAAGAACAATAGATGATATAAAAACTTTTAAGGATACTATTGATGATGATGAAAGTTTTGTATGGGGAGATTTTTCTAGAGAAGATGCGCTTAAAGCTTTAGAAAAAGGAGAAGTGAAAGTTTATTCTTCAAGACCTGTTGAAAATGGTAACTTTGTTTCAACATCATATAATCAAGCGAAAGAATATGCAGGTAATGGAAAAATATATTCAAAAATGGTACCTCTTACAGATGTTGCTTGGATAAATGGAGATGAAGGACAATATGCTAGAGTAGATAACTCGTTGCTGCAAAAAAATATTGAAAACAAACAAACTATGAAGTATAATAAAGATATTGAAAATATGTTTGCCAATGTTAAGGTAGGAGAGATATTAAATGTACCTACAAAAAGTTTGTTACCTTTATTGAATGGCGGAGGATATAGAACAGAGGAGCAAATATCGAATTTGAGGAATATAATGCTGAAAGAGGGAGTACCAGGCAATATAAAAGTTTATAGAGGTGATAATGGTCAAATTGAACTTGAAGATGGTAATCACAGGATACAGCTTGCCGATGAATTAGGTATAAAAAATATGCCAGTAGAGATGGTAGAAAGATGGTCGAATGTTTTGCCAGAAGAGAATGATAATCTTGATATTCAAGATGAAATAAAAGAGGTGATATATAATGACGGAGCTTCAAACCAAAATAGCAACACTAATGAAGAAAGCAGGAGTGAGAGTAGAAGCTTGCCAGAGAGCAATGTCATGGTTGAAAACAGAGGAACAACAAATAGAAATGCTAAAATTCCTGGAAAAAAATCCTACGACAACGAATCTAGAAGTAATGTTAAAAACGAAGGAAATAATCGGCAAATAGAGGACTCTAACAAGAGTTCTTTTTCTTTACCTTCAACTGACAGCCAAGGCAGAACGTTGTCTAAACAACAGCAAGAGTACTTTAAGGATAGCAAAGTAAGAGATCAAGACGGAAAGTTGTTAGTAATGTATCATGGTACAAGTGAAGATTTTAATACTTTTGCTTCAAATAAAATAGACGTTGCAAATTTAGGCAAAGGTTTTTATTTTACTGATAAAAAAGAAATAGCCGATAGTTATGCTGAAAGAAGGACTCAAGAAAGAGGAGGAAATCGAAGGGTTATTGAGGCTTATATTAAGTCTATAAAACCTTTCGATTACGGCAATGTTACAAGAGAGCAAGCAGTCAGTTACTTGAATTTTGATTTTTATGATCCAGAAAATATATTTATGTCTAAAATAAGAGATGTTAGCCAAGCACAAAATCAAGCAGAAAATTTTGTAAAAGAGTTTGAAGGTGAACAACAAGAAAATTGGGGAGAAAAAAGAGTAACACATGCTGAAGAGAGAAAATTTATAAAACATGATAACAAATATGATTATTCGATGCTTATAAATACTGCTAATGATTCTTTTCAAAGGTGGCTAAAAAAAGAAGGATATGATAGTATTTTAATCCCAGGAAAGGATAAGAAAACAGGAATTGCTGGCATGGTAGCTGTTGTTTTTAATTCTAACCAAATAAAAAACGTAGATAATACTGCACCTACAGCAAACGAAGATATACGGAAATTTAAAAGTTCAGAAAGTCCAAGACCATATATGAACTTGAATGAAAAAATCTCTATGAATAATGATTCTAAACACAATAAAGTGGGTTTAGCACAAATAGAGGAAACAATAAATGAAATAGTACCTGTAAGACATGGCAAGTTTAGGCAAAAAGCATATGGTATATACAAAGGCAGAGGGGAAATAATACGTATTAAACAAAAAAATGATATACCAACTGCATTACATGAATTAACACATCATTTAGATAAACAATTAGACTTATCTAAAACAGGCAATTTTGATTCTGAACTTATTCCTATTGCAGTAGTAGAAAATAATGCTAGTTTAGATACCAAAAGAGCTGAAGGTGTAGCAGAGTTTGGAAGATACTATATGACAGATCCTGAATTTGCACAAGAAATAGCACCTAAATATTTTGAAGCATTTGAAGAAAAATTAAATCAAAATCCAGAAATGAAAGCTAAAGTAGACCAATTACAAAACATGGTATCAGATTATTTGAGAAAGTCTCCACTAAATAGAGTATTGAGCCATATTGATTATGGAGATGATACAGCAAACATTTTTACTCGTGCTAAAGAAAGAGCTTTAGAATTCAAGAAAAGTTTTAGAAAGAACTTTATTGACGATTTAGATCCATTAAAAAAAGTAATTAATGATATAACAGGTGGCAAAAAATTGCCAGTAGATGAAGATGCTTATGCAAGATTAAGGCTTAATAGAGGTGTAACAGGTAAAGTACAAGTGGCTTTAGAACATGGCATAGTGAACAATCAAGGGAATAAAGTTGGCAAGAGTTTAAAAGAAGTTATAGCACCTGTTTCGGATAATATAGATGAGTTTGTTGCCTACATATCTGCATTAAGAGCTAAAGATTTAGACTTAAGAAATATTGAAAGTGGTTTTAATCAAAAAGATGTGGATGAAATATTAAATTTATATGGGGATAATGAGAAATTTAATAAAGCTGCTGAAGAATTATATGAATTTGAAGATGCAATATTACATAAAACATTGGTGGCTAGTGGAATAATAACAGAGGAACAAGCAAAAGCATATAAAAAAGCTAATCCGCATTATGTACCATTTTATAGAGTAATGGATGAGAATTTTAAGCAGAGCAAAGATGGATTATCCAAAACACCGAAAAGGATAAAAGGTAGCACACGAGATATAATTAATCCGTTAGAAAGTATTATTAAAAATACATATTCTTATTACATGATGGCAGAGAAAAATAATGCTTATAAATCTTTATTTAATTTGGCTAATCAGTACGATGGCACAGGTAAATGGTTTGATAAAGTCCCTACAGATATGACAGGTGTAAAAATATCTGCTAATGATATAAAAGGTATACTGGATCAATTAGATTTAGATAAAACAGATATTGACTACAATGAATTATTTACTACTATATTCAAACCCGCTAATCATCAAAAAGGGAATATAATTACGGTAATGGAAAAGGGCAAACCAGTTCATTATGAAATAATGGATGAAGATTTGTATAAGATTTTAGGACAGAGTAATAGTGGAATTGATACTTGGTGGTCGAAAATATTAGGCTCAGGTTCAAGTGCATTAAGAGTAGGAGCAACACATACTTTGGAATTTGTTGCTAGAAATCCAATTAAAGATACTTTTGACGCCTTTACATATTCCAAAAATAAATTTATCCCAGTAGTAGATACTGTTATAGGTATATTCAATGTGGCTGGCAAATCAGATTTATATTATAAATGGCTTGAAAGTGGCGGAAGTGGTTCATCATATACAAATGCTCAGCGAACCACATTACGGAATACATTAAACGGACTATTGCCAGAAATAAACAAACAGAGCAAATTGGACGTATTAGGTAATATAGTAAAACATCCTTTAAAGACTTATTTGGATCTTATTGGTGAAATATCTAATATAACAGAAGAAGGAACAAGAGTTGGTGAATTTAGAAGAGCATTAAAAAACAACAAAAATTTGAGGCAAGCTGCACTTGAAAGTAGAGATATAACAGTTGACTTTTCAAGAGGTGGAAAACAAATAAAGGAAGCTAATAAGTATATTGCTTTCTTAAATGCTAATGTGCAAGGCTTAGACAAAATGATTACGGCTTTTAAAGAAAGACCAGTAGCAACAACTATAAAATGCGTATCAGCCTTTATGTTGCCATCGATGTTGATAGCAGCATTGCAAGATGACGATGATAGAGATAAAGTACCACAATGGGAGAAAGATTCACATTGGATATTTTTTGTTAATGGTGTTCCAATAAGGATTCCAAAGCCACAAGGAATAGGTCGTACATTTGCTAATCTAGGAGAATCTATTTTAGATTATATGAGAAAAAAAGACCCTGAAGTATATCAGCATTTCTTAATTGAAACATTGGGATCATATAGTCCGGCAAATGATATTTCGTCAGTTTTTCCTAATACACTTCAGCCTCCTTTTGAAGTAGCAACCAATTATTCTTTTTTCAGAAAAACAAATATTGTACCTCGCTCTATGGAAAATAGATCGCCAGAGTACCAATATGATGAAAATACAAGCACAATAGCTAAACAGATAGGTAAAAAATTCAAAGTATCACCTAAGCAAGTAGATTATTTAATAAGTGGATACTTTGGCAATTTGGGTAAAGATGTTACCAATTTGTTAGGTTTACCGGCTGATGCGTATGAAAAATTTACAAACGGTACTACTAAGAATAAAACTTATGCGACGACTAATTCTATACTAAAGAAAATTCCATTAGTAAAGGGATTTATTGCCTCTGATTATGCTAGCCCTCAATTAGATAAATTTTACAATAACAAATCTAAAGCGTTGACTAATTATGAAGATGCTAAATTTAAGTATTCTGGTAGTAATATTACAGAAACGCAAAAAAAAGAGTTAGAAGAATTGAAAAAAATAAATTCTTTATATAATAAAACGTATAATGAAATAAAAGATTTGCAGGATGAGATAAATGAAGTAACTGCTAATCCTAATCGGGGTAATGAATATAAAAAACTTAAAATAAAGGAGTTAAATAATGAAATAAAGAAGAAAGCAAGTAGTATAGAAGAATTAATACCAGGTTATAAAAGGAAATAATTTCAAAACAAGTTTGGAAAGATGCTTATAAAAAATAGGCATCTTTTTATATTTATTAAAAAAGGAGGGGTAAAAAATGGATTTTGGAAAAGCAATACAAGAAATGAAAGAAGGTAAAAGATTACAGAGGAAAGGCTGGAATGGCAAAAATCAGTATATAGAATTAGCCCAAAGAATATCCTATGTAAATGCTGACGGAGAGATAATGAATGCAGAACATGATGCGATAGGCAATAAAGCAATAGCATTTGTAGGAACGAGTGGAGTGCAATTGGGTTGGTTAGCAAGCCAATCTGATATGTTGGCCGAGGATTGGCAAGTAGTAGAAGAATAGTTATAAGGGAGGGGTAAGAAATGGAAAAACTATGTAAGGATATTGATTTAACTGCTGCAGGAACAACAAGGATTGAAGGTATAAGTGCTAATGGGGTAAGAACAATTAAATTATTTGTTGACAAAAATAGCACGGCTTCATCATTTGACTTGAAAATTGAAGGTGGCTGTTATGGTATGGCAAATGAAGAATTGGAGTGTTGTGCTGATAATGAAATATTATCAGAGCCAGTTTGTCAAATTACAGAAAAGAAAAACTATGAGATTGATGTAGATGGATATGATTATGTAGATGTAGTTTTAACTTCTGTAGCAGGTGGAAATCTTAACATTAAAGTAAAAGGAGTTGATTAATTTGCGAGATATGGAGGCAAGAAAAATAGCAAGAATGGCTTATGCGACTGCATCAAGCAATAAATCAAGATTGGATGTTCTAGAAAGAAAAGTTGGACGAGCCTATTCTGTTGTAAGAAAAATAACGAGTAACAGTTCATCTGCTTGGACACGTGCAGATGATGCTGTTGGTTTGGCAGCTAATGCTTGTATAGGTTCATTAGATCCAGTTCAAAATGATTTCGATAATATATATCCGTGGTGCGACATTAAGGACTGTAATGTAGATAGCAGCGGAAATCCTACTCATTTTATTGGGGAAAGTGGATTCACAAGAGATGAAGAGGTATATGTATATATTCCAAAGCATTGGATCAAGAGAGAACAATATGAGGTTGAAGAAGATGATACGACAAATAAATATGAGAAAATAACCATATATGATTATAATGCTCCTGGAAGTATTGAAATTGCTCCATACATGGTCGGTAAATATCACACTTCGAAAGAAACAATCAATGGCGTAGAGACACATGTATCTAAGACTGGTTTAGAGCCACTAAATAGTACAACAAGAGCTACATTCAGAACTAAAGCTAAAGCCAAAGGTAGTAAGTGGGGATTGTTAGACTGG
>Ga0265299_10006330_pt1 | contig 10797 bp, 7 predicted proteins | sample AusTroGonzalo_MG_4_FD_193485 | JGI IMG/M metagenome (GOLD analysis project Ga0265299, IMG submission 193485) | Bovine rumen microbial communities from tropical cattle in Woodstock, Queensland, Australia - Gonzalo_02 | ecosystem: Host-associated > Mammals > Digestive system > Stomach > Rumen ...
CAAGCCCCACTGGTTGAAATTCGTCACCAAGCGCTTCAATTATGCCGCCCGCGAGTATTATCAGGAGTTCCTGTACGATGCTGACGGCAAGGTGGCTTTTATCTACGCCTACGACCCCATGACGCAGTTGGAAGGCGACGAGAACGACAGTCAGTACGAGTTCCGTTTCTATTTCAGCAAAGGCCAACCCATAAAAGCAATTGTCAAGCGCAAACGAGGGGACGACAAGGAATTCCGTCTGGTGTATGAGGACAATGCCATTCAGCCTGTTTACCAACAACAATACAACGAACTGCTAACCGCCGCGCACACCATCCGCCAACTGTTCACCGACATCGAGAAAGAAGCGTATTAACACAAAAAAAAAGAGGCCCGAGCGTTCACCGCCGCGCCTCCTTGTTTTATTCTCCGTTTAATAGAATTTGAGCTGCACTCGATTAATAGAACTTGAAGTAGTTCTTGGCGTTGTTGTAGGATATATCCTCTACCATGCGGCCTAGCAGTTCGCGGTCATCGGGTAGCAGGCCTTTCTCCACATCGTTACCCAGCAGGTTGCAGAGAATACGACGGAAGTACTCGTGGCGCGGATAGCTGAGGAATGAACGGCTGTCGGTAAGCATACCCACGAAACGTGAGAGCAGGCCGAGTACCGAGAGGGCATTCATTTGGCGGATCATGCCGTCCATCTGGTCGTTGAACCACCAGCCGCTACCGAACTGAATCTTGCCGGGCTCACCACCCTGGAAGTTGCCGAGCATGGTAGCAATGACCTCGTTGGCACAGGGGTTCAGCGTATAAAGAATGGTACGCGTGAGCTTACCCTCCATGTTGAGCTTATTGAGGAACTTCGACATGGCCTTAGCGGTATTGAACTCACCGATGGAGTCGAAACCGGTGTCGGGGCCAAGCTGGTTGTACATGGCAGTATTGTTGTCACGGATAGCACCATAGTGGAACTGCTGGGTCCAACCGGCATCGGCATCCATTTCCGCCATGACGGTGAGGAAGCAGTTCTTGTACTGGCGAATCTCGAGGTTCGAGAGCCGCTGGCCACGCATGGCCTTCTCGAAAATGGTCTCGATCTGCGAGTCAGTATACTCCTCATCGTAGAACTCCTCGATACCGTGGTCGGAGAGTTTTGAGCCTTGGGCCTCGAAGAACTCGTGGCGCTTCTTCAGGGCGTCGACCATGTCGGCAAACTTGGTAATGGTGACACCACTGACATTCTCCAGCTGATTGACATAGGCGCTGAACTCGGGCTTTTCGATATTCATGGCCTTGTCAGGACGCCAGGCAGGAATCATGAGGGGATCGTCGGCAGCCTTGTTGCGGGCATACTCGATATGGTTGTGCAGGTCATCGACGGGATCGTCGGTAGTGCAGACGCATTCCACGTGGTAGTGCTTCATCAGACCACGGGCCGAGAACTCGGGCTGCTTCAGCTTCTCGTTACACTCGTCAAAAATCTCGCGAGCGGTCTTTGGCGAGAGCAGCTTCTCGATACCGAAGGCGGTCTTCAACTCAAGATGGGTCCAGTGATACAACGGGTTACGCAGGGTGTAGGGCACTGTCTCGGCCCACTTCTCGAACTTCTCCCAATCGGTGGTATCCTTGCCCGTACAGTAGCGCTCGTCGACACCGTTGGTACGCATGGCACGCCACTTGTAATGGTCACCACCCAACCATAACTCGGTGATGCTCTTGAACTTGTGGTCGTTGGCCACCATCTCGGGAATCAAGTGACAGTGATAGTCGATGATAGGCATCTTAGCCGCATGGTTGTGAAACAGGTCCTGGGCGACCTCGGTCTCCAGCACAAAGTTTTTGTCGTTAAATGCTTTCATTTTCTTTATTATTTTGTTTTAAGTGTTTGTCGAATTGACTGCAAAGTTATCGAAAAGAATCCATATCTACGAATAATTCTTCGTTTTTTGAAGAAAAATTAACGTAAACGTTGTCGTTGTTTCTTTGCTGTTTCGAGTTTTTTGTTTACCTTTGCCGCCAAATTGTCGAGGTATGAGCATAAAGAAAACTAGTCGCAGGTGGTTGTTGGCAGGGATAATCCTGTTGGCGAGCAGTGTCGGTGCCCAGGAACTGCAGGTAAAAATCAACATCAACAGCCAGCAGATTGAGGGTACGGACAAGAGCGTGTTCGAGAATCTGCAGCAGACGCTGGAACAATGGATGAACGACCGCCAGTGGACGGAACTGCAATTCCAGAAGAACGAGCGCATCGTATGTAACTTCAACCTGACGGTGACAAAGTATGACCGGGCGGAGAACCGCTTCTCGTGTACGGCAATGATCCAGGCCAACCGCCCCGTATACAATTCGGCATACACCACTACCCTCTATAATAATAAGGATGCCGACTTTAATTTCGATTTCGTACAGTTCGACCAGCTGAACTTTAACGACGAAGTGGTCGACAACCAGTTGACAGCACTGATGGCATACTATGCCTACCTGATCATCGGACTGGACCTCGACTCGTTCTCACCTTTGGGTGGAACGGACGTGCTACAACGGTGCATGCAGCTAACCAACAATGCGCAGGACTTGGGATTTACGGGTTGGAAGGCCTTCGAGACCAGCCGCAACCGCTTTGCCATCATCAACGACTATCTGGACGAGGCCATGAAGCCGTTCCGCCAGTTGCAGTATGACTACTACCGCACGGGGCTCGATGAAATGGCGCAAAATGCAGAGCGCGGACGAACCAACATCACCACGGCACTGGAACAACTGAAGAAGGCCCACGAGGAGAAGCCACTGTCACTACTGCCACAAATATGGACAGACTACAAGCGTGACGAGCTGGCCAACATCTACAAGGGTAAGGGCACACAAAAGGAGAAGCAGGCGGTCTACGACCTGCTGTTCAACATCAACGCCTCGCAGAACAATGCATGGGAGAAGATTAAGCAATGATTAAGCAATTATATATCAAGAATTTTACGCTGATTGACGAGCTGGACATTAAACTGCACCGCGGGTTCTCGGTCATTACTGGTGAGACGGGTGCGGGCAAGAGCATCATACTTGGAGCCATTGGGCTCCTGCTGGGTCAGCGTGCCGACTCGAAGGCCATCAAAAGCGGCGCTGAAAAGTGTGTGATAGAAGCGCACTTCGACCTGTCGAGCTACGCGATGGAAGCGTTCTTCGAAGAAAGCGAAATCGAGTTCGACGCTGAGGACACCATCGTCCGTAGAGAGCTGAATGCAGCGGGAAAGAGCCGATCATTCATCAATGATACTCCAGTGGGACTCAGTACGTTAAAAGAATTTGGAGAACAATTGGTTGACGTACATTCCCAACATCAGAGCCTGCTATTGCAGAAGCAGAATTTTCAGTTGAATGTAGTGGATATTATTGCCCAGGACACCCAACAGTTGACCGCCTATCAGCAGACCTTCTCTCAACTCTCAACTCTCAACTCTCAACTGCAAAATCTGAAAGATGACATAGAGCGTAACCGCCAAAATCAGGACTTTTTGCTGTTCCAATTTGAGGAGCTGAGCAATGCCAACCTTATCGACGGCGAACAGGAGGAGCTGGAGCAGCAGAGCGAGACCATGGAACATGCCGAGGACATCAAGACGGCGCTCTACGAGGCCGACAATGCCCTCGCTGCCGACGAGACAGGAGCCGTCAGTCAGGTTCGCTCAGCGTTCCACGCACTGAGAGGCATCAGTCAGGTCATGCCTAACTCAGCGGAACTGATTGAACGTTTGGATAGCTGCTACATTGAACTGAAGGACATTGCCGACGAGGTAAACAGCACACTAGAACAAACAGATTTCGACCCGAGCGAATTGGACAAGATCAATGCCCGTCTGGACAGGATCTACGAACTTGAAAAGAAGTACCATTTTGACACCATCGGCGAACTCATCAGCCGACGCGACGAACTGAAACAGCTGTTGGCAGGCATTGAGAACAGCGACGAAGCACTGCAAGAGCTTCAACAGCAGATTGACAAGCTCAGTGCTCAGGCTAAGAAACAGGCCGACGAACTAACAAAGTTGCGCCAACAAGCAGCAACCCATATTGAGAAGCAGCTGTGCCAGCGACTGATACCCCTGGGAATGCCCAACGTGCGTTTCGAGGTGAACGTCCACAAAGGCGAGCTTAACAAGAACGGGCAGGACTCCGTGTCTTTCCTCTTTTCTGCTAACACCTCCACCCCACTCCAACCTGTTGCCCAGGTGGCTTCCGGCGGTGAAATTGCCCGTGTCATGCTGTCGTTGAAGGCCATGATCAGCGGAGCCGTTAAGCTGCCCACCATCATCTTTGACGAGATTGACACGGGTGTCAGCGGCAAGATAGCCGAAAAGATGGCTGAGATGATGCAGGAAATGGGACACCAAGAGCGCCAAGTTATCTCGATTACCCATCTGCCCCAAATTGCGTCATTGGGCAGTCACCACTACCGCGTATCGAAAATGGAGACACCGCAAGGCACCACAAGCCAGATGCAAGAGCTATCAGCTGAGGAACGAATCCACGAAATCGCCCAGATGCTGAGCGGCAGCGACGTGACAGATGCTGCCATCCAGAATGCCAAAGAACTATTACGAGTATGAAAAAAACAATAATATCATTGATGCTGCTCACGATGGCAGCAACGTTATCAGCCCAAAATCCATCATGGGCAAAGAAGGCAGCCAATGCCGTTTTTACACTGAAGACATTTAACGCCGACGGCCAGCTGCTGACCAGCGCCAACGGATTTTTCATTGACGAAAACGGCGAGGCCGTCAGTTCGTTTACACCATTCAAGAATGCACAGCGTGCAGTGATCATAGACGCCCAAGGTAAGGAATGGTCTGTAGAGAGCATCATCGGTGCCAACGACATGTACGACGTAGCGAAATTCCAGGTGGCTATCAAGAAACCCACAGCCCTAAATGTTGCCCAAACAGTTGCCCAGACGGGAACAACACTATGGCTGCTTCCCTACTCCGCCAAGAAAATCCCTACTTGCGAACAGGGTACCGTCACCCTGGCAGAACAGTTTCAGGAGGCTTACACCTATTATACCCTCAACATGGCTGCCAACGACCAACATGCCGGCTGCCCTATACTGAATGAGGCTGGCGAGGTCATCGGAATGATCCAGCCAGCTGCCGGAGAGCAAGGACAATCGGCATATGCAGTCGGGGCCACCTTCTTAGCTAACATCAAGGCTTCTGGACTGAACTTCAACGACATGACGCTGCGCTCTACACAGATTGCCAAGGCGGTTCCTAATAAATATGATGATGCCCTGCTGTCGCTTTACGTATCGGCATCGTATATGAATATCAACGAATATAAAGATTACATCAACCGTTTCATCGAGAAGTTCCCCAATGCGACAGATGGTTATATCTACAGAGCCCGTCAGTCGGCCAATGAAGGCTACTTCGAGGGTGCCGATGCAGACATAAAACAGGCCATTAAAGTCGCTGAGAAGAAAGACGATGCACACTACCAGTACGCACAGATGATGTTTCAGAAAGCCATCACAGAAGACAGCCAGCCCTACGAGGGTTGGAACCTGGAACATGCTATGGAGGAGTCAAAGGCTGCGTATGCCGCAAATCCTCAGCCCGTCTATCGCCAGCAACAAGCCCAGATTCTGTTTGCTCAGCAGAAATACGACGAGGCATGTAACATCTATCTGGAACTGACGAAGAGTGACCTACCGACAGCAGAGATGTATTATGCCGCCTCTCAGTGTAAGCTGCAGAATAACGACAAAAAAGCCGCTGTAATGCTACTCGACAGTGCCGTGAATCAGTTTACCAGACCATACATCAAAACCGTAGCTCCTTATCTGAGGGTCCGCGCACAGCTGTCGATGGAAATTAGACGTTTCCAACAGGCTATCAATGACATGAACGACGTGGTAGCCTTGATTCCCAGCAACCCAGAGCTGTGGGCTGAAAAGGCAAGCTACGAATTACGTGTAAACCTTACTGACCAAGCATTGGAAAGCGCCACAGAGTGTATGCGCCTTGATCCGGAGGGTAGCGACGGCTATCTGATGGCGGGCATTGCACAGTGTCAGAAAGGTAATCAAGAAGAAGGTCTCAAGAACCTGCAAAAAGCGAAAGAGCTTGGTAATGACCAAGCTCAGACGTTTATTGATAAATTTTCAAAATAAGGGATAGGATTTCCTAGAATCTCCTAGGATTTCCTAAAAAGGCGCTTCCTCGTCCTGTGAACCATATCCGAATGGCGACTCACTGCTTCCAGGCTGTTGGTCACCATTGACTTTGCTACCCAAAATTTCACCATCGGAATTGCCGGCATTGCCACTCTTACGAGAGAGACGGCCATCCTCCGGATTCTCAAAACGCGTGAATTCACCGCGGAAGGTAAGTAGCACATCGCCCGTAGCACCTTTACGGTGCTTGGCAATAATAATCTGCGCCATGCCATGCAGGTCGCGCCCACTATCATCCTGATAGATGTGATAGTATTCAGGACGGTGCACGAACAATACCATATCGGCATCCTGCTCAATGGCTCCTGACTCACGCAGATCGGAGAGTTGGGGACGCTTACCTTCAAGGCCCTCACGCGACTCCACGCCACGATTCAACTGCGACAAGGCAAGGATAGGAATATCCAATTCCTTAGCTAAACCTTTCAGCGAACGCGAGATGGTTGACACTTCCTCCTGACGCGACGAGAAGCGCATGCCATTGGCATTCATCAGCTGAAGGTAGTCAATCATGATTATTTTCACCCCATGTTCACGAACCAGGCGACGCGCCTTGGTACGTAACTCGAAAACGGAAAGACCGGGGGTATCGTCAATATAGAGCGGAGCACCCAGGAGTGTATTCACACGCTTGTCCAGACGGTCCCACTCATCGGGATGCAACTGACCGTTCAGGATTTTCGAACCCTGAATCTCGCAGGCATTGGATATGAGACGGTTTACCAACTGTACGTTTGACATTTCAAGCGAGAAGAAAGCCATCGGCACATTATAGTCGGCAGCAATATTCTTGGCCATCGACAAAGCAAATGACGTCTTACCCATGGCAGGACGCCCTGCAATAATTACCAAGTCAGAAGCCTGCCAGCCTGACGTAATATCGTCGAGCTTGTGATAACCGGTAGGCACACCTGTCAGACCATCTTTGTTGGCAGCAGCCTTTTGAATGACTTCCAGGGCATTCTTAATGACGGGGTCAATCTGGGTGTAGTCTTTCTTCATGTTACGCTGACCCAGTTCAAAAAGCGAACCCTCGGCCTCCTGCATCAAATCATCTACATCGATCGTCTCGTCGAAGGCCTTCGTCTGAATATTGCTCGAGAAAGATATCAACTGGCGGGCCAGCGACTTCTGGGCAATAATGCGGGCATGGTATTCGATATTGGCGGAAGAAGCGACACGTGATGACAGTTCTGTCACGTAGCCAGGACCACCAACATCCTCCAGATCACCCTGTTTAGCCAATTGCTCTGTCACCGTCCATACGTCGACGGGCAATTCGTGCATTGACAACTCACGGATGGCCGAATAGACCTTCTGGTTTCGAGGCTCATAGAAACTCTCCGGATAGAGCATTTCGCACACGACGGCATAGGCGTCCTTGTCAATCATGAGTGCTCCCAGTACAGCACGTTCTATCTCTGTAGCTTGAGGCTGTACGTGGGCATAGGTATTGTCCACAGGTTGTTGTCTGCGCTTGCGTGGACTGCTAGTATTGTTATTCTGTTCAGGCATAGTCTTTCCGTTTGGGCTACAAAAGTACTAAAAACCAAGCGAAAGACCAAAAGTTTACTAGAGATTTTTTGAAGAAAGAAGCTGATCGACTGTCATATCCTTATGTACTGTCATCAAATGATTGACAGTATCAACATGCGCACCTTTGAAGATTTTACGCTTCATCACGTTGTTAACCACCCATTGAATTTTTCCCATATACAGGTCACGTCCCTCCTGTGTCAAGGCAAGATCACGAGGAATGGGATACAGGCTCAGGATATAAAATGCCAGACAGTCGGGCACAATCATTTGGCGCACCATCATGCTTCGCTGTTGCTCTGTATAGTTCTTCAGGTAAAAAGGATAGTCAGCGCCCAGATATTTTTCGAGACTAATACCCAAAGAATGATTGTCGACAACGACGCTCTGGTCGAAGGACCCAACCTGCGAATAAACATAGGGAATCTCCATACCGGGCAGTTCCTCCTTTAACTGGCTAAAGGCGTCTGACAACTCTTCACTGATGTCATCCATATCAGCATATTGTTCCTGCACATCGGCCAACATCTTCTGAAGGGTAGAATCCTGGAAGAAGCGAAGGAACTTGACGTTGATATCCGGATCGTCTACCTTACCAATGCGCAACATATCCTCAATCAACATTCTGGTCTGTCGGGGATAGGTAGTATTCATCTGCTGTAGGGCTGCAAAGTCACCCGTCGAAAGGTACTGACTCTCAATCCTGTCGTAACGGTCGATCGTGATTGTTTCGTCTTCGACATCAGCAGTACTAGGCTTCAGCTGCCACTCGCAACCGACGCAGAAAAACATGATGCAGAACAATATGCCGTAGACTTTCTTCACTACAAATAACACATAAATGTTAAAATACGATGCAAAAGTACTAAAAAATATTTTAAAAACCAAATTTTAACCTAAAAAAGATAAAAAAAAGTGCATCATTAACCCTATTTTCGTTTATTTGTGTGAAATTTGCAGCTACGAAACTACTTAATAATACGAATATGAAACAAGCAATATCCTTTTTTCTGCTTCTCATGACAACCACGATGGTTTCAGCCAGTCGAACCATCACGGTCAATGTCACGAACCCTTTGGACATCACACGCACAGACGTACCTATTATTATTAATCTGGTCAACTACGGCGAAGTGCGTTCGGCTTTGGTGACGCTGAACGGACAGGAAGTGCCCTGCCAGCTGGACGACCTCGACCAGGACGAGACCTTCGACGAGCTGTGCTTTCTGGCTAATATCGACAAGAAGGAGAAACAGCAATACAGCGTGACGCTCTACGACGAGGGCGAGCCTCGCCCATATCCTGCCCGCGTGTTTGCAGAGATGGTGCTGAGCAATACCAAGGACAAGAAGCTGAAGAAGAACCAGCAGAACAACTATATCGAATCCCTTACGGCTCGTGGCGATGCGGCTTACACCTATAATATCCAGCACCACCACGGTGTCGACTTCGAGAGCGAACTCAACGGCATCCGCATCTATTTCGATGCCCGTCAGACGCTCGACCTCTATGGCAAGTTCAAGAAGCAGCTGGAGCTGAAGGAAACGCAGTTCTATACCGACGACGACCAGAAGAAACGGGGGTATGGCGACGACGTGCTATGGGTTGGCCAGACCTTTGGTCTTGGAGCCTTCCGCGGTTGGGACGGCCAGCAGCCTACCCTTGTCGAGCCTGTGAAGACGCGCACCCAACGCATCGTCTCGTACGGTCCGCTACGCACCATCGTCGAAGTCATCGACAAAGGTTGGAAGGCCGATGCCCAGAAGTCACCCATCAATATGACTTTGCGCTATACGCAGTACGCCGGCCACAGAGATACCGCTGTCGATGTCATCTTCAACAAGGATGTCAGCGACTACCGCTTCTCGACAGGTATCATCAACGTGAAGGGTTCTGAGGAGTTCAGCAACAAGAAAGGCCTGCGTGCCTGCTGGGGTACCGACTATCCGTCAACAGACACCGTCAAGTGGAGTCGCGAGACGGTAGGACTGGCTGTGCTGGTGCCACAGAAGAATATTGTCAGCGAGGAACCAGCCAACAAGGACAACTACGCCTACGTCCTGAAGGTCAATGGGCGTCAGATGTCGTATAAGGTGACCTACACCTCGGCCAACGAGACGTTCGGCTATCACTCAGCCAACGAGTGGTTCGACTACCTGAAGGCGTGGTGTAAGGAGGTCGAGAAACCGGTTATAGTGAACATTAAAGATTAAACATTAAATATAAAATTTTAGGAGTTATCAGGGTAGCTGACTAAAGCATTTACGCCCCTTAACATAATACTGCCAGAGCAATGAGAAGCGTCGTTGCTCTGGTATTTCTTTTTCCTGACGCGACGCCTGAATCTGCTGTCTGTCCGCATCGAAGTCCTTACGCCAGCGCTTAAAGGCACGACGGGCCCTGTAGATGGCCTTGAAATCGCCCACGTTACGATTCAGAATCAGCGTTTCCCATGCAGCCAGATAGTCTAGGAACCAACGCCAGCGCATTACATAGTGCAGTTCCTCGTCGGGCAAACACTTATAAAGCATCGTCAGGTTATTTCGGAAATTCAGATAGGTCTTCATCGGATTCGACTTGGGCAGTGTACCGCCACCAACATGGAAAACATACGATTCGGGCAGACAATAGAGCTTTCGTCCTCGGATGCGCAGTCGCCAGCAGAGGTCAATTTCCTCATTGTGGGCAAAAAAACGCCCGTCCAGTCCACCACAGTCCCAATAATCTTTCGAACGGATCATCAGAGCGGCACCCGTTGCCCAGAGAATCTCCGTTGCATAGTCATATTGTCCGTTGTCCTCCTCTACCGATTCGAAAATGCGGCCGCGACAAAACGGATAGCCGAAGCGGTCCAGATACCCGCCACTCGCCCCAGCATACTCAAACATATCCTTATTATATATAGAGAGCAGCTTGGGCTGACAGGCGGCGACCTCTGGGTGTACGTTCATAAACTCAATCAAAGGCGTCAGCCAATGATGTGTCACCTCGATATCTGAATTCAGCAACAGGTAATACTCGGCTTCTATCTGCGGTAAGGCCTTGTT
>Ga0265299_10006331_pt1 | contig 10797 bp, 18 predicted proteins | sample AusTroGonzalo_MG_4_FD_193485 | JGI IMG/M metagenome (GOLD analysis project Ga0265299, IMG submission 193485) | Bovine rumen microbial communities from tropical cattle in Woodstock, Queensland, Australia - Gonzalo_02 | ecosystem: Host-associated > Mammals > Digestive system > Stomach > Rumen ...
CCAGTGGTTGTGGGCTCTCGTTGAGGGTATCATAACGGCCGGCCTGTCCACGAAGACGTATGACGCCAACGTAGTGAAGAAAATCTATGACTGGCTGTTCTCGTGGATAAACGGTAGCAAGTGGTATGTAGAGGATAAGTAGTTAATCACGGCGCTGGGTGGTCAGCTCCGTCCGACATCTTAAAGTATTCGCATTATGGACTGGAATACGATTTTGACGACCAGCACAACCCGAGCGGCTTTAAAATGATATAACACACTGTTATCCGCTGCCCTTGACGACGGTTCTGTCGCAATATATATTGCAGCCAACGACAACAAAAACGAATAAACTTTTAATATTATGGCTATTTACAAAGGAACAGAGGTTAAGTTCGGCATTAACCTGGCAGCACCGGGATTCGATATGGATACCGATGATTTTGAAATCAGCATCGTCACTGCAGGCGTAACTATCAGTGGCGCCAAGGGTAATCCTGATTCGTCAAGTAAGATCCGCATCTTCAGTGAGTCGTCCGACTCGTCCGGCGATTCCGGCTCGAACTGGTACGCTATCGCTGAGACAGACACGCTAAAAGCAGGTCCTCTCAAAGTGATAGCAAAGGCATATATCCCTGATGCCAACGCTGCAGACGGCATCCGCACAGAGGTGGCGGTTGCAGAACTCGGTATTCTCTCTAATCCGTAATGTGCTATGTCTTGCCTTGATTTACAAGTCGCAAAACCACTCAGCGGCTCACTGACGCTGCAGAAGTGCACGCCGCTCAGTCTCAGTCTCGGCAAACCGAACCCTGCTTCCCTGCAGGTGGAGCAGTCCGGAGCACTGAGGCTGACCGTTGGTGAGGTGTGCGATGCCAGCGGCGGCACGCTTGTTGTGCTGGCCGCCAAAGACGGTCCGCTACGCACTAAAAACGGTGGATATCTGTTGCTGAATCCGGCGACAAATCCTTCGGAGCCCTGATTCTTCACGGGGATAGAAAAAAAGTCCCCGGCCTCTGCACGTAAAGCTCTCTTACCTTCTTTAACGCTACCCGTCACTGACGAAAAGGCCGGGGACTGTATGGTCTCCTGTTTTTTCCCGGTGACGGGTTTTATTATGGCGTGAAGGTAAGAGACTGCAAAGATGCAAACTATTTTATTTTTGGTAACTATGAGACGTGCAGATTTAATCGAATTTAACAAGGAACTGTTTCAAAAGCTGAAGCAGGCAGGAATAAAACTCGATGATTACAAGTATTGTGACCTATACCGCGACTATGTGGAAATGTCGCGCACAGAACCCAACAGAAAGGTTGTGATGTTGACGTTGGCGCAACGGTACAGCATCACCGACAGACAGGTATACAACATTATCAACCATATGAAATCGCCTGTGTCATAACAGGTTGAACCCGGCACTTCACGGATGAAGAGGCGACTTCGGGTGACATGTCCATATTTCTTTTGCACTGTGTATGTGAGTAAGGATATTCGCTGTCGGATTCCAGCAATGGTTTCCGCTTACAGTTCACTTATTTATTCACAACACTAAAACTTAACATTATGGCATTAGAAATGAACGATCTCCTGGCCCTGAAGTCTATGGGTAAGGGGGACGGCATGTCAGCTTACGAGCAGTTTAAGGTCGGACACATGCAGTCAAGGCGCGCCAGTGGCACCGCCATCGCAGGTCTTGGAGTGGGTATCGGTGCGGCCGTGGCTGCCATCGGTGCAGGCTTATGGGCAGGAAGCCGCGCCCAGAACGCCAAGGAGGTGGCTATCGCCAAGAACGACGGTCTGAAAGACCTTGTGACAACTCTCGCCACCACACTGGCAGCAGAGCGCGCCGAGCGTATCAACGGCGACCAGTTCACCTTCACCCAGACACAGACCGACACACAGAGCGGTTCGCAGCAAGGCTCCATCGCCAACCAGATTGAGAACAGCGCCGTAGCACAGGCTACCCAGACGTTGCTCACCCAGGCTATGCTCGGCAATCTGAGCGAGAACGCCCAGAAGGTGCAGATCTACTCTGCTCCCCAGCCCTGTGGATGCCCCGGCTGTGGCTACAACGGCTAAAAGAGGGTTGTGAGGATATGTACCCGGAATCATCAATCAGGGTACATATCTCTCACGATGCGCTCCCAAATCACGGCAATATGATGTGGAACAGAAAAAAAGAACAGGAAGAGATGCTGAACCAGATTCGATTGATTAACCCAAAGAGCAAGATGTCGCTATCACAGCAGTGCCTGCTTATCGCCAAGGGTGACATTGACGAGGCAAAGAAGCTGCGTGACTACTTCGCCGACGTGATGGAGGACCTGCCAACGGTGGATCTGCCCGACCCCACATGGGTGGACTCGACAAAGGACGCGCTGGACGGCATCCTATCATGGGGTGATGAACACCGGCAGGGTCTGCTGCAGGTTTATGAAATCGTGCGCGGACTGACAGGTAACCGCCTGCCTCCGCTGCCGATCGCCGGCATGGCAGCCGCTGCCAGCGAGGCATCCGCCTCTGCGCTGCCGCCCATCAATGAAGAGTGACAATAAAATCACGGCAATATGAAAGTATTCCCAATCACGATAAAGATCTACGCCGAGGACGAGCAGGAGGCAGAACGCGCCCGCCATGCGCTCGGTGGTTTTATAGACCAGATGGGACAACTGGGTATTATGGTTACCGGCAATAAGATTGCCGACGGCATGGAACGCTGGGACAAGAACGTCTTCGTCAAGTCCAGGATCATCGACCATTTCAAGAACAAATAAACAACAACGATCATGGCAGAAAAGAATAAAGACACTGCAGATGTGACGACTGAATCCGTCGGCACACAGCCGCAACAGGCGCGGCCATGTCCGAAGGACTGCCGCCTATGCTCAATAGCACAGCAGGTTTGCTGCTCGTCGATGCTGTCATTCCAGATGTTTGAGGTGATGAGTGGTGTCATTGCCCGCCTCGACCTGCAGTCACAGTGTATCAATGGGCTGGAACAACAACTCGCGGCCATCCGGAGTACAGGGACGGAGCTGTCCGCTCCGGCGCCCGTCCAGGAGGACCTGCCCGAAAAGTGAAGCACAGAGGGAGGTCGGTGCAGAGAATAGGACCTCGTATAAATAAACCCACAAAACAAAACAGTTATGGCTTGTAACAATCAAAACGGAAAGACGTACTACAACTCGCTTACGCCCTTCCCCGGAGGCACAGACGCCTCCACCTCGTATCTGCTGGACGCCACACACTACACATGTGGCAACAAGCAGATGTGTATCAACTCTGCTGAGGGATTCCCTCTTGCAAGTAACTTTGACATTCAGGTGCTCGGCACGCCCCGTCCGCTGGGTGGCAACCTCTACTGCTGCGACATCCGCTGCATCTGTGACCTCACCTACCGACAGGTTTATCGCTGTGGGTGCGGCTGTCCCAACTCATGTCTGGAGACAGAGAAGGTCATCGTCACCAAATGCATCCCCTGCCCCTCTGCCGACGTTCCCACCGTCACTGCCGTCGGTGTCAGCGCATCGCCTGTGGGTTCCGCCTGTGGCTGTCCATCAACCAACATGGCCGACGTGGAGTTTGCCTTTACCGTAGAGAGCGGTGCTGCCGCAGCAGGAGAGTAAGTCATGTGTTGGAGTGATATTGCGGCCATTGTCTTTGTCTGCACGACGATCAACCATCTCGGGCTGGTAGCGGCTGTTGAGCGCATCGTCCGCCGTCGCCTGCCCGTCGTGAATTGCCCTAAGTGCCTCGCTTTCTGGAGCGTGCTCATTCTCGGTCTGAGCGGCGACGGCGTTTCAGCCGCCAACCCCTCCGGCGTGGTTCATTGGCTTGCAATATCCCTCCTTGCTGCATACGCAGCCGTATGGCTCGAACTGTTCATGTATTTTATCGATACTTTTTACAACCGTATCTATGACACGCTCAGCAAATACAACCCCGAAGAAAGTGAAAGTGACTAAGGAAGCGCCGGAGCTCTCCGTTGAGCCTGCTGCCGTGACACAGCAGCCCAATGCAAAGGCGAAAACCCGTAAGGCTGTCGCCGCCGTCCGCCGCGTCCCCGTACAGTACACTCCCCGCATCCCCGGCGCGCATTGCCGCGGATGTTAGATTCTCATAACAACCAACAACTAAACAGCAGAAAAATGGCAACAACACAAGAACTTAAAGAGAGATACATGAGTCTGTATGACTACATGTCTCAGAGTAAGGATCCCAAAAACATGAAAGCCTTCGGATGTGTCATGACGGAGATGATGGATGTCATGCTGGCCAAGCTCCCCGCGGAGGCTGAGGATATGATAGACAAGCTTGAAAGTATCAGGTGGCATCAGTATCTCACGCCGAAAGAAGCGGAGAAAATAGTGGCGGCTATGGATCCGAAAGCCCCGTGGAGCCGTGACGCATGGAAGCAGGCTATGGACTCCTTCGGACTGCCCGTCGAAGACGCACCGTATTACAACCGCTGTGCGCTCTGGGTGGAGATGAACAAGACCTACAGCGACTACGGAGAGGAGATCGCCGCGCTGCTCGGCAAACCGCTTCAGCCGAACGATGCCGACATCATCAGTGCCTGCTACAAGATGGCTCTGAAGACGCTCCGCGACAAGGATGGTGTCTATAATATTCGGAAGTATTTCCTCTGGTGATGGATATCGCTGCCGCTGCAGAAGCCCTCATGCGCCGGAAACTCCTGGAGAGTATCTGTGAGCGCATGACACCCGATGAACGCCGTCTGTTTGTCCAGATGGCGATGCCGCAGAGTGACACCTCTGATATCATGCAGGCCATGCAACAGCAGCAGACGCAGCTGGCCGACCTGCGGAAGCATCAGCAGACCTTCGGCGAGGACTTCCTGAGCAATGTGGCCGGCAATGCAGCGTACGATGCGCTGCTCTATCTGGCCCGTCGTCTGTTTAAATAGAGATAACCATCATTCGCCGTGATTGGTCGTGGGGTGTCGGTGCTGAGAGGCTCCGCGCCCCACTCTTTTTTGTATGACTGCCCTTGATTCCAGGTCTGCAGCGCTATATTTTGCAGACAAAAACAATATGAAATGTAAGGAATATCGCGACGATCTGGTTGCTATTACAGCCGTTCCCGTTACTAAAATCAGTGCCACCGCCTCCGTTATGCTGGCGACAGCGCCGACCGTTGACTATGACCTCTCCCAGTACTTCGATGAAGACACTGTCGTCATAGGGATGTCAAAGGCAAGGTATATGGACGGAGATGTCGCGACAGCCGTCGGGTCACTCATACCCATCAGGCACGGTACCGGCAAGGCAAAAGACAGCGAGGGTGACGGCGTGGCGGGGAGACTGCATACCGTCGGCGTGAGTTGTGAGGTGGACGACCGCGACATCGATACATGGAACAGCCTGCTCCAACTGGAGCGCACACCCAGCCACCTGCTGCTCACGTTTCGCGACAACAGCCAAACTTTCGTGCATGCCACCGAAGACTCCTATGTCTGCCAGGTGGAGCGCGACGGCGGCAAGACCTCCGTGTCGTTTAATATCCAGAACCTCACAGGTATTCAGCTGATCACCGGTTAGATTCGATAATCCTACGCCACTTCTTCCACAGGTCTTGCACGAGTGCGGGTTTGGTGGTGGCTGTGGCTATAAAGTGGCTTCCGTACCGCAGGTTCATGAAGTTGAGGATGGCGATGTCGGGCAGAAGGATGACATGCTGCGACTGGCGGCGGTTGACAAGCGTCATACGCTGTCCGAAAGGATTATCTTGAAGCCAGCCTGCCGATGCTGGTGATTTTTCCGGTGACAGGTCTGCGACAAGTGTCATACGGCTGATAACATCCAGCTTCCCTTTCCCGTCCATCCGTGCCCATTGTTTCCGCATCCAGTATTCGATGACATCGGCAGCGCGGTCAGGAAATTCCGGCGCTGCTATCAGCATCTCCGTCTCGCTGTAGCGCGTCATCAGGGCTGGCATCAGCTCTGTTATGCTCATGTCACCGAAGCACTCGAACAGTGTCGTTCCACTCTTCCCTAATTCTTCGCGTAAAGACAGTAGATGCTTCCTTGTACAGCAGGGTTCTATTATTTGCATAGCTTTTTGTCTAATTGAAAAACGAGACCCAGGCTATTCTTACAGCCTGAGCCTCGCTGGAATGTAAGTGGTTGTATGAGAGGATCAGTTGCTCGAAGCAGCCTCCTCTTCCTCCTCGATGGTACCGAACCACTTCATGGTGTCGTAGACCTGGTAGTTGCAGACCACCTGGGGAGTTGTGCCATGGTCGTCGGTACGTGCTGAACCGCTGTCGTTGCCGGATGAATACTGGATGTCACCGTCGGGGTTGCCGACAACCTTCCACTCCTTTCCTTCATTAGTGGTCTTGCCAGTGGGGAAGAAGCAGAGATAATGGCCGCCCATATTGTTGAGTCTGCGTCCCAATACCGCCATGTCATCCTCGTTTTTGTCAACGCGCCAAGTGCCGGTGTGTGTCCAGCCTGTGCCCTCGCCGTTGTGCTCAGAGGAAACCTTACCGGTGTTGCTCTTGAACTCGACCTTGAAGCCTTTCAGGGCTGTAGAACCGGAAGGAGGGGTGATATCGTATGTGTTTTTGTTGTTGTTGACAGCAATAGAGGCGATGTGGTCTTCGTCCAGAGGCACCACCATCATATAGCTACTCAGACCGGCGGGATTCTCCTGGCAGTCTTTGTTAGCCTTTACGTGTCTTAAATCGCAAAGTCCCATAATCGTAAAAGTTTTGTGTTTGTGTTGTTACTTTTTTCTGTGTTAGCATAATCGAGGTCGGAGGGCGGCTGCCTGATCCTGATGGTTCAGGCACCGCATCTCCGATGTCGATTTAGTTGCTTGATGAGCTGTCCGATGAAGATGAAGCGGAGCTGTCGCCCTCTTCCTCGAACTTAGCGACGAGATTGACAACGCCGCCGGGGAACTCGTAGTTGAGCGGGTTGGCGGTGGCGCCGTTGCTCCAGCCTACGAACTTATAACCACTCTTGGGGGTGGCGGTCACGGTGATGATGTCACCCTCCTGATAGAGGTCCTTGGTGCCGCTGGAGATAACGGCAGTGCCCTCGCTCTCGTCGTCAGTGCCAACGGTGAACACATCGGCGATGTAATCACCAGCGGGAACCTTCGGGGCTACGTTCACCTGCTCGTTCACGCAGATCACCTTCGGGCTGTAGTCGCGGATACGGGTGGTCTGGGCGGTCTGAACCTGATAGTCGAACAGGTTGTGGTCGTCGCTGTTACGCTCCACGGTGATGTTGGCATCGCTCTCAGGACGGATGTCGCAGATGTACTCCAGTGTGCCGGGCAGGCAGAAGATGATCTGTGAGCCGCGACCCATCGAAGCGTGTGACTTCATCTCCAGATTCTTCATGGTGGAGAAGCGCCATCCGGCGTTCTGTGTTGAGGGGGCCAGCTGCGGGTGATGGAGCATGTAACCCTCGGTTATCTTGTCAACAAGCTCTGAACTCATGTAGGCCAGGATCTCCTCAGCACCGAGCAGGTCGGGATCCAGGGCGTTGTAAGCCTCCTTGAACTTGTTGTAAGCCTGTTCGGGAGTGACACCGGCAGACATCAGGTCACCAGTGGTGATCAGGTTGCCGATGGCGGCGCTGATAGTGCCGTTGGTGATACCCTTGGCGATGCGGGTGTAGATACCGTCGTAGAGAGACAGACCCAGCTTCACCTGGTTTTCAGCGGTCTCAGGCAGGTTGGCGTTGGCCTCGTTGCCATAGAAGAAGTTGGCGCGGACATCCTGAGCGTGACGCTTGGCGATCTTGTCAAGCAGGAACGCGGTCTTCTCGGCGTTGTTGGTGCCGTCGGCGTTCACGTGGAAGGGCTCCTTCTCACGATACTTCTGGATGTTATCCTGCGGGTGAGTGACTGCGAGAACAACCTTGGCGGGGTTCTCGGTGATGGTGCCGAGCTGTACCTTCTTGACAGCACCGGGCTTGTACTGACGGGCCAGGAGACCCTTGTCGTTGAAGAGCATCAGTTTGTCAATGTTCTCAACGTCGGTGGTGACGGTAACCTGCAGGTCATCCAGCATCTTGTCATCGAGCATGGAAGCGCGACTGACGAGGTCAACATGAAGTTGCTCGGTCACGGTCTGCACCTGAGAAAGATTGATTGCGTAAGCCATAATCTGTGTTTGTATTAAAAGGTGAATAATTGTGTTTGCGTTAACTGTTGTTTACTTGTGACGGTAGGTCTTCTGCTTCTGGTCCTTATGACGGAGACGCTCACGGATCTCCTCGACGCTCATGTCACAGGTGATCTCGCTCTTGACGCTACCCATATCCTTCGGACCTTCACCGGTGCCGTTGTCAGCAGGGATGCCGCCGTTCGCGTCGGTCATGGGGGCGGGTTTGTCTGCCAGCTCCTTCACCTCGGCGTTCAGGTCAGTCACCTGCTTCTTCAGGCTGTTGATGAGGGTATCCTTCTCCTCGATGCTCTTGTCGCGTGCTGCGATGGTTGCGTCCTTCTCGGAGAGTTGGGAGTTGAGATTAGTAATCTCGTTGTCCTTCTGTTCTATCAGCTGCACGGCATCGTCCAGGGCCTTCTGGACCTTGTCTATGTCCTCGGCGGCAGGTGCTTCCTCTGCAGCGGGTGCCTCTTCAGCAGCGGGTGCCTCTTCAGCAGCAGGTGCCTCTTCAGCAGCAGGTGCCTCCTCAGCGGCGGGTGCCTCCTCAGCGGCGGGTGCCTCCTCAGCAACAGGTGCCTCTTCGGTCTTCTCTTCTGCGGTGGCTGGAGCTTCGGTTGCAGGTGCGCCCTCCATATCTCCATTAGCCTTGTTGTCTTCTTTCATATTATCTTGTTTTTTAGGTTGTGCAACTTCTACGGTTTCAGGGCCAAACATGCCTTCTTTCTCTTTGGTGACATGTCCGTCATCAACCATTACCAGGTCGCCGCCGCTTGTAGCGATGGCTGCCTTCTGCTGTTCCGTGAGGTTAGCCATCTCCTCGGATCCCTCATGTCCGGGCTCGTCGTCCGCTCCGTTCTTAGGTTCGGCTGTCACCAGTCGCGCTGCTGTCAGTGTCTTGTCTGCCAGCCCGAATATGCACTCTATGGCGCGGTTCATGTCACCTATCTCATCGACAAGCTGTGGTATGACCTCCTGCGCCTCAAACACCCTGCCTGTGAGCATGTCGTCGGTAACGAGCGGGCGATTCTGGCGCACCAAATCATGGAATGCCTCTGTGTCTTTGTCGAGCTCAGCCTGCAGCTTCTCGTATTCTCCTGCGGCAGCCTCGCGGTACCAGTCATTCTTCTCCGGGCAGTCCTTACCGACAAGCTCCACATAACGGTAGCCATCCTTGTCAACGGTGTCGTGAGCCACAGCCCAGAAAGCCGCCATTGTACCGATGCAGCCAAACTCATCCTTTGCATTCATCACTATCACGCGGTCGCAACGGCAGGCGAGATTTACGCCGCTGGAACAGCACATGCCGTCCACGAAAGCCACGGTGGGTTTACCCTTCTCACGGCAGTCGTTTATCATCATCTCATAGTCGTTACGACAGGCGGACTGACCGCCGGGAGTATTGATTATAAAGAGATGGCCGACCACCTGCGGGATGGTGTTGGCATACATGACCTGGTCACGGAAGTCCTTGGTGCCATACGAGCAGCCGTCACCGTCGCGTGTCACAGGTCCGTCAACCACAACTACGTTGATGATCTCGTCATCCTCCTGCAGTTCCTCGTCGTTCCAGCGCAGGTGATTCTCGACGCGATGGATGTTGCCTACGTATAGCTTGTCCTCAAAGTTGGCTCCGACTGTCTTGCCGTCCTTCTGGTAACCCTTCTTTGACAGGAAGTAACCGTGCTGTTTGTTTATGTCATTAGGCAGATGCAGCTCGATGGCCTTCTTCAACGCGTCAGCATACGTCTGCGCCAGGTCAGGACGGAAGTCCCACACCTTATTGTGCATAATGTTCAGTAATCCGATTCCCATATCATCAAAGTTTTTTACTGTTGTTTTTCGCAAATTACCTCATATCGGTTTTGAAATCAAGGGCAACCCGAACTGTCATTTCTTCTCCGGCATCCTATGTGTGGCCGGGAAGGCCGTAAACAGCTTCCGGCTGGTCACTTCGTTCTGTTGCAGAGAGTGTCGTAGCCGGGCTTCTTCGGCGTTCTGCTCATGCTGTCGGGCCTGCTGTTCTGCAGCCTTCACCTTTCTATATATAGGGCTTCCTACCGCCGTCTCGCCGAGTGCCTCCAGGTTCTCCTCGATATAATCCTCCGCCATAGCCATCGCCTGCTGTGCGTCAGTCATGCTGTCGCGCCGCGCCAGTTTTTCCTGTGCCGGAGTCAGTTCCGTCCGGCGACTCTCTACGTAGAAGGCCAGTGCTGTCCTCAGCAGTGACAGCAGCTCTTCCATTGTCTCGTCATGACGGTACTCCGGTGTCTTGTTGCCCTGACCGTCACTTGAGGATGTTGAACTGCTTTCCGGCGAACTGCTGCTTGACGAATCCCCGTGCTCTTGTCCGGTGAGCTGCTGTTCTGCAGCGATCCCTTCGTTGGCATACTTGATCACCGCCTTCAACAGAGTACCTCCCACTCTTGGTTTCAGGTATGTGTTCTGGCAGAACCTGATATCCCTCACCAGCGCCACATACGCCATCCTCTCCCCTTTGATGTCGAGATACTCGTTCAGCACACGTGCTGTCTGGAAGAGCAGATCCTTATGCATGTAGAAGGTGTCGGCCGCCTGCCACTTCCCGGTAAACAGCCTCGCTCCTTTGGCGTCGGCTTCAAGGAAAAGCAGCAGGTCGTCAATAGCACGCCCTGCACTCATAAAGGCATCCTTTG
>Ga0265299_10006332_pt1 | contig 10795 bp, 8 predicted proteins | sample AusTroGonzalo_MG_4_FD_193485 | JGI IMG/M metagenome (GOLD analysis project Ga0265299, IMG submission 193485) | Bovine rumen microbial communities from tropical cattle in Woodstock, Queensland, Australia - Gonzalo_02 | ecosystem: Host-associated > Mammals > Digestive system > Stomach > Rumen ...
ATCCGTCACTTTCAGGTTCGGCGGGCAGCCGATTTCCTGGAGTTTCTGTTTGATGTCTTCGAAGTAATAGCCTCCCGTCTGCCAGATAATCTGAACACGGCTTTCCTGGATGAGCTGTAAGTTCTGGAGGACGCTTTCGTTGATGGTGCGTGCACCGAGACTTCCGCCGATAATCAGAATCACGGGACGGACGGGATTGAAGCCCACCTTCTCCACAGCTTCGGGCTTTGTCAGTTTACATTCCAGCAGTGACTGACGAACGGGATTGCCTGTCAGGATGATTTTGTCGGCTGGGAAGAAACGTTCCATACCCTCGTATGCCACACAGATTTTCCGAGCTTGACGGGCAAGCTTCTTGTTGGCCAATCCTGCAAAGCTGTTTTGCTCCTGCAAGAGAGTGGGGATGCCCAGGCTGTTGGCAGCTCCCAAAGCAGCACTGCTGGCATAGCCTCCTACGCCGACAGCCACTTGTGGCTGAAATTCGCGTAGCAGCTTTTTGGCCATCTTCATGCTCTTGAGGTAATCGATGGCCACACCGATGTTTGCAGGTTTCCACAGGGGACGGTAGAATCCACGAATGGGCAGGCCTACAATCTTGTATCCTGCATCGGGCACACGCTTCATTTCCATGCGGCCTTCGGCTCCGACGAAGAGAATCTCTGCGTCGGGATTGATTAGCTTAATGGCATTAGCGATGGACAAGGCGGGGAAGATGTGGCCTCCCGTACCGCCGCCACTAACGATTACTTTGAGAGATGTTGGCATATCGTTTATGAAAATCTGCGCAAATGTACGAAATAATAGCGTTATTTAAGTAAACAGCTTTCTCTTTTTTCGTTTGAGCCTCTAATTTTTAGGCATTTATCATTTCCTAAGCGAAGGCAGCCTTCGTTTGGAGGGAAGTACGGCTGATATTTATCATCAATCCGATGTAAAAGCAGTTCACCATAATACTGGAGCCGCCCTTACTGACGAGAGGCAGGGTTTGGCCCGTGACGGGAAAGAGACCGACCGCCACAGCCATGTTGATGAGTGCCTGAACGACGATGAGCAACGCCAAGCCCAGAACCATGTAGGATAGCATATCGGAGTCGCTGCGACGCGCTATCTGTGCTGCCCGGAAGAGCAGGATGATGTAGAGGAACAACACGATGAAACCTCCTTCGATGCCAAGCTCTTCGATGATGATAGCGTAGATGAAATCGGAATAGGCTTGCGGGAGGATGTCGCGGACGCGGCTGTTACCAGGTCCAAGACCGATGACATTGCTGGTAGCGATGGCTATCTGGGATTGCGTAATCTGGGCATTGGTATTGAGATCAAACTCATTCGGGTCTTCGGGGAAGCTGACGTGATTGCGCAGGCGGTGCGACCATGTTTTGACACGTTCTAACGGTGTTCCTTCGAATTTGTCGAGCATGCTGTCGGGCGTGAATCGGAGAGCCATGTAGCCGAGGGCTGCACCGATGGCCATTATACCCAGTAGTCCGCCGAACAGTTTCCAAGGCACTTGGGCAATGAACATCATCAGCAGGATAATAAAGAAAGTCAGTGCTGCTGTGGAGAGGTTTTCCGTGACAATGAGGGCACAGATGACACAGGTGACTCCCAGCACCCACTTGAAGGCTGTAGCCGTAGCTCCTTTCTCGTTGCTGAAATAACTGAGGAGCACCGCAGAGAGCATGACCAGCGAACCTTTGGCAATCTCTGAAGGCTGGAATGAGAAGAAACCCATATCCGCCCATCGGGAGGCACTGTTCGTTGCCTTGCCGCTGAGTATGGTGTAGGATAACAGCAGCGTACTGAGAAATATTCCGCAGATGGCGATGTGTCCGAAATAGCGCTGGGGAATCTTGTGGGTACACCATGCTACGCAAACGCCGACAAAGAGGAACAACCCATGCTTCAGCACGGGAGCCCAATAGGCACCTTGCTTGAAGGTCATCGTGCTGGAGGCACTATAAACTTCCAAAATGGACACGACACAAAGAAGAAAGAGAATCATCCAGATGACTTTGTCGCCTTCGAAAAGAGTGCTGGTATTTAAGTTTTTGCGGATGAGAGTCATGGGGGAGAGGGTTTAGAGTTTAGTGGATGAGATTTAGAGGCTGCGGGCGAGTGACTTGAATTGCTCACCTCGGTCTTCCATATTCTTGAAAAGGTCGAAGCTTGCGCAACAGGGAGAAAGCAGTACGGTGTCTCCTGATTGTGCGAGGGAGAAGCAGGCATCCACGCATTCCTTCATGGAGTGAGTCTCGCGAACGGGAAGACCCAAGGGGTCAAAGAAGTCGTGGAGCTTGCGATTGTCTACGCCAAGATAGACAAGTGCCTTGCACTTCTGTTGCACAAGTTCTTTGATGGCTGAGTAGTCATTGCCTTTGTCCAGTCCTCCCAGAATGAGCACGGTGGGTTGCTTCATGCTCTCCAAAGCGTACCAACAGGCATCGACGTTCGTGGCTTTGGAGTCATTGATGAACGTGACGCCGTGGACGGTGCAGACAAACTCCAGGCGATGTTCCACCCCTTTGAAGTCTTTGAGGCTCTCGCGGATAACTTCGTTGGAGATGCCGCTGAGGTCGGCAGTGATGCCTGCGGCCAGGGAATTATACATATTATGTATGCCGGTGAGTGAAAGCTCTTCCTGCTCCATGTTGAAGGGCGTCGGGCGTTCGATGTGGTATTCGCCGTCGGCGATGTAACCAATCATACCATTCTTCTCCAAAATACTGAAAGGACACATTTGGCTCTCAATGTGGTATTTCTCCAGCTCGCGCTTGATGACAGGGTCGTCGTTCCAGAAAACGAAGGCATCGTTCTCGGTCTGGTTCTGCAAGATACGCATCTTCGCATCGGTGTATTCCTGCATGGAGTTGTGGTAGCGGTCGAGATGGTCGGGAGTAATGTTCAGCAAGACGGCGATATTGGCACGGAAGTCGTACATGTTGTCCAACTGGAAGCTGGAGAGTTCGATGACGTAGTATTCGTGCGGTTCCTCGGCCACCTGAAGAGCAAGGCTGCGTCCGATGTTTCCGGCAAGTCCCACATCGTAGCCAGCCTTCTTGAAAATGTGGAAGATGAGGCTGGTGGTCGTTGTTTTTCCATTAGAACCTGTGATGCAAATCATCTTGGAGTGCGTGTACCGTCCTGCGAACTCTATTTCACTGATAATGGGAATGCCAGCGTCCTTCACTTTCTGCACCATGGGAGCAGCGTCGGGAATACCAGGGCTTTTGATGATTTCGTCGGCGTTGAGGACGAGTTCTTCCGTATGTTGTCCCTCTTCCCATTGAATGCCGCGTTCGTTCAGCATTTCTTTGTAGTGGGGCTTGATTTTGCCCATATCAGTGACAAAGACGTCGAAGCCTTCTTTCTTTGCCAAAGCGGCAGCACCAACACCGCTTTCTGCGGCACCAAGTATTACAATTCTTTTCATCTTACAACTTTCAGTTTTCAATAGTTATCTTATCTTCAACGTAACGATGGCCAATGCGCACATCATAATAGTGACAATCCAGAAACGAGTGGTAATCTTTGATTCCAGCCAGCAACCTTTCGGCCACTTCAAGAGCACTCGGAAGTCGGCGGGAAGCTGTCCAGGAGCCACTCGGAAGGTGTCATGTATCGGGGCACGCTTGAAGAAACGGAGTTTCAGGTTACGTTTGTTGCCATATTTTGCATAGTTCGTTTGCAGGATGACACTGATGCTCTCAGCAAGGAAGACGAAGCAGATGAGAGGCAGTAGCAACTCCTTATGGATGATGATGGCTGTCACGGCAATAATGCCACCGATTGCCAAGGAGCCTGTGTCGCCCATAAAGACCTGGGCGGGATAGGCATTGTACCAAAGGAAACCGACGAGTGCGCCGACGAAAGCCATGAGGAAGACGACCAGTTCCTCGGAACCAGGAACGAACATAATATTCAAATAGGAAGCCATGCTGATGTGCGAGGACACATAGGCAAGGATGCCCAGCGCGAAACACATGATAGCGGAGTTGCCTGCGCAGAGTCCGTCCATTCCATCGTTCAAGTTTGCACCATTGGAGACCGCCATGACTACAAAGGTCGTCACGAGAACAAACAGAATCCATCCGGCAGCAGCACGATAATGTCCTAACCACTGGAAGGCATCAGAATAGCGTAAGTTGTTGTTCTTCACGAAAGGAATGGTGGTGACGGTGCTCTTGACGGCTTGGCTTCGGTGGACAACGATTTCCGTGCCATTTTGTCGTTCTGTAGCCACGTTCTCGTGAACGACAGCATCTGGACTTAGCCAGAGTACCAAGCCGACTGCCAGTCCTAAGATGGCTTGCCCCACCAGCTTAAAGAGCGGACGGATGCCATCCTTACCCTTGGTCATTTTCGTATAGTCGTCTATGAAGCCGAGCAGACCTAACCAGATGGTAGTTCCCAGCATAATAAGCATATAGATGTTTCGCAGACGTCCGAAGAGTAATGCCGGGACAATGGTGGCGACAATAATAATGATACCTCCCATCGTGGGTACACCCACTTTGGTAACACCGTATGGGTCGATTTCGGCATTGCGCTGTGCCTCACTGAGATTTTTGCTTTTCATCCACTTGATGAACCATTCACCGAAAACCGCGGAAATAATCAGCGAGAGAACCAGTGTCAGGATGGCACGGAAGGAGATATAGCTCCACATGTGGGAGCCGGGAATGCCATAAGCATTAAGATAGCGAAAGAGATAATATAGCATCGGATGAGTTTTTTAAGATTTAGAGGCCAAAGGCTTCACGAACGACTTCATGGTCATCGAAATGGTGCTTGACCCCCTCGATTTCCTGATAGTCTTCGTGGCCTTTTCCTGCGATGAGAATGACGTCGCCAGGTTGGGCAAGAGCACAAGCTGTGCGAATGGCTTCGCGACGATCCACGATGCTGATAACCTTGCGCTTGTCATCGGAAGAGGTAATGCCGGCCAGCATATCGTCGATGATTGCCTCGGGCTTCTCGAAGCGGGGATTGTCGGAAGTGATGATGACGCGGTCGCTGGCACGTACTGCCGACTGTGCCATCAACGGGCGTTTTCCCTTGTCGCGATTGCCACCTGCTCCGCATACGGTGATGCATTGTCCGGGTTTCTTCAGGATCTCGTTGATAGTGGCCAACACATTGTCCAAAGCATCGGGGGTGTGGGCATAATCCACAATAGCTGTAACGCCTTCACGGGAACGAATGGCTTCGAAGCGACCGTTGACTGGGTGTAGGGTGCTCATGACCAAAAGAATATCTTCCGGTGCCTTGCCCAGACAGATGGCAGCACCGTAGACAGCCAGCAAGTTCGATACGTTAAAACGTCCAATGAACTGGACGAACAGTTCCCGGCCATTGATTTCGATGGACATTCCGTCGAAGTCTTCTTCGATGATGCGGGCGTGAAAGTCTGCCATGTTGCGGAGGGAATAGGTCTTCACGCTGGCTTGCGTGTTCTGAACCATGAAAGCACCGTTCTTGTCATCTGCATTCGTTACGGCAAATGCCCCCTTCGGCAACATATCGAAGAAGCCTTTCTTTGCATCGCGGTAGGCCTCCACGGTCTTGTGGTAATCCAGATGGTCGCGAGTGAGGTTCGTGAAGATACCGCCACGGAACTTCAAGCCTGCAATGCGGTGTTGAACGACACTGTGGGAACTCACCTCCATGAAAGCATAGCGACAACCTTCATCGGCCATGCGACCAAGCAGACGGTTCAGGGTGATAGGGTCAGGAGTGGTATGATCCGTGGGAATCGCTTCGTCATCGATGTAGTTGCATACAGTGCTGATCAATCCGCATTTATAGCTGAAATGACGGAAAATGTTGAAGAGCAAGGTTGCGATGGTTGTCTTTCCATTGGTGCCTGTAACGCCGATTAAGTCCAGTTTCTCCGTCGGGTCGCCGAAGAAGTGATGTGCCAACAAGCCTTCGGCAATGGTGGAGTCCTCTACAATAATATAAGTTACATTACGTGAGGTTCCGGCAGATAATTCCGTTTCTTTCTCGGAAGGAGTATATGGTGCTTGGCATACTACGGCCACAGCACCTTGCTCGATGGCTTTGGGAATAAACTTATGGCCATCGACCTGGGTACCAGGGACAGCAATGAACAGGAAACCAGGTTTCACCTGACGCGAGTCAATGGCGATGTCGAGTACTTCGACATCCAAAGAACCCGTAATCTGAACAGGTTGGATAACTTTTATGAGTTCTGAGAGTTTCATATCTTGTCTTATTTCGTTAAGTTACAATGTATTTCGATGGTCTGGCCTTCTACAGCTTTGTTTCCGGCGAAGATGCTTTGCTTGGCTACACGGCCTTGTCCGTGGACACGGACTTTCAGGTTTTGGGACTCCAGAAGGGCTACGGCTTGACGTACTCCCAACCCTATGACGTTGGGAACAATTCCAGCTACGGTGTCGGGCATTTCCACGGCGGCGGGAGCTTCAAACACCGAAGTACTGTCAGCAGCGTCCGTGACGGGACGGTAGGAACCTTTTGACATGACGTATTTTGCCAGTTCCCTGAAGACAGGGCCAGCCTGACCGCCACCTGATGCCGGGGAACCGCTCTTCAGGATGCAAACCACACAAGTGTATTTGGGAGCCTCAGACGGGTAGAAGCCTGCAAAGCTGACCATATAGCGGGCGGGAGAGCTATGGTAGCTGCCTTTGGCGTCAGCCACTTGGGCCGTTCCTGTCTTGCCACAGACCTTGAACTGTTTGCAGCCAGCTTTTTTGCCCAATCCCTTCGGGTCGTTGACAACCCGCTCCAGGATTTCGTGAATATCGCGCAGCGTCTTTGGCGAACAGATACGTTGCTTCACCACTTCGACGGGGAACTCCTTCAAGATTTCACCGTCCTTCTCGATGGCGCGGACGAATCGAGGTTTCACCATACATCCATTGTTGGCAATGGCATTGTAGAACGTGGCGGTATAGATAGGAGGTATCTGGGTCTCATAGCCAATGCTCATCCAGGGGAGCGTGGTTTTGTACCAATGTGGGTCGTTGGGCTTCGGACGGCGTACATTAGGTCTTCCGCTTCCGGGGAAGGGGAGGTCAAAAGCCAGACCTACGCCTTCACGATGTAGACCGTCGACGAATTTCTCGGGATGGTCTTTGTAATTCTCATCGATGAAACGGCTTACGCCCACATTGGAGGAAAACATGAGGCATTCGTCAACGGTAATGGTGCCATAACCGCCTTTGCGCCAGTTGTGATCCTTCATCACACGACCGTGCATCGGCCATTGTCCATTGCCCGTGTCGATAGTTTGTCCTCGATGGATGACACCGTCTTCCAGGGCAACCATCATGGATGCCGTCTTGAAGGTGGAGCCGGGCTCCCACAAGTCCGTGATGGCATTGTTCTTCACTTCGTAATACTCTCCCGGGGCAATGCGCGTGAGGCTGGTGATGGCTTTCACGTCGCCGGTCTTCACTTCCATCAATACGACGACACCGACTTCTGCATTTAGGTTTTGTAACTGGCGCTTCAGGATGGTCTCCGCTGCATCCTGCATACCGACGTCGATGGTGGTAATGAGATCCAGACCGTTGATGGGCTCAACATCTATGCGGTCTGTCCATTTTTGTCGTACTTTCTCGCGGTGATATTTTCCGTTGATGCCACGCAGGATGCTGTCATAGGCCAGTTCAAGACCGTTGCGTGCGGTGTCCGATGTTGTCATGAGGGAACCCAGTGTGCGATTTGCCAGATTCCCATAGGGCTTCTGTCGTTGGGGAATCTCTTCGCCATAGAAACCTGTTTGGATTCGTCCATGGTGGACATAGGGCAATTTCAGGAATTCCCTATATTTGATATAGGAAACTCTGCGTGCGATAAGGAGTTTGCGGTCACCTGTCCTTTTGCCGTTCAAAAGTTTTTGCCGGTACTCTTCCGCCGAATGCTCGGGGAAAAGTTCGTGTAGACCCAAACAAAGGCTGTCGAGGTCGTGGACAAAAGCGCTGTCGCGCCATAGGCGTGTCCTACGCTCGGCTACGCTGTCGTTCGGGTCGCGGACAACGAAATCCGCACGGAGGCTGTAGACAGGCATGGAACCCACCAGCAATTGACCATCTGCAGAGTAGATGTTGCCGCGAATGGCTGGAATATTACGTTGCTTCGAGGCCAAGCGCTTACGAACTACTTCCCAATAGTCTTTGTGCACTACCGCCTCATAGGCTGCCTTGCCTATGATGGACAATCCGAGGGCTGATGCTAAGATGACGATGAACAGGTAGCGTGATATGGTGTTCTTGTTATTGGATTTCATAACTTGTCTTGATTGAGAGATTAGGAAATAGCTATCGGATCAAAGGCGAAATCACTTCGCCTGTTTCTGAATGACGAAGGGAGGTTCGGTAGAAGTTTTCAGGAGGGAGTCGCCAAAAGAGTAGAGTCGTTGTTCCAGTCCGCTTTGTCTGCTCATCATGGTGAGCTCTGCGTACCGTGTAAGGGCATAGTTCTTCTTTTCAACCAGCTCTTTCCGCAGACGTTCTTCTTCAATAATCTCTTGCTGGGCGGCATAACGGTTACTGATATAGACAATGGCGAGCAACATCAGGAAGAGGATAAACCAAATCTGACGGCGCAGGAAGTTAGCAAGCAGGAAATCGCCGAAAAGGAACTTTCGGAGTGAGAATTGGGAGCCTTGCGCGTCAGCTTGCGGAGCCTTGAAGGACTCAACAGGGTTCTCCTCCTCTTCTTCGGTGGCGATGATTTCCTCTTGTGGTGAATCAGCCTCTTCGCTTTCAGCCGTATTCACGCACTCTTGCCCATCCACCTCGATGGCGAATGGGATATCGTCCGTATTGACGTTCGGATGCAACGCATCCTGTTCGTTCTCTTGAACCTTACTCATACCGTTTCTACCCTTAAAAAAATATAATACCGAATCTACTTTTACCGTTCAAATATCATAGAGGCGCCTGATTATCCGTATCTATCAACGCTCATTTAGATTTTCTCTGCTATGCGCAGGATGGCACTCCTGCTGCGGGGATTGCTCGTCTGTTCGTCTGTACTTGCCGTCAAAGGCTTGCCGATGGGGCGCAGGGGGGATGAAACTCGTCCGTAGATGTCCTGTTCTACCTGCCCTTCGACGTTTCCCGAACGCATCAGGTTCTTCACCATGCGGTCTTCGAGTGAGTGGTAGCTTATGACGACCAATCGGCCTCCAGGACGCAGGAGTTCGGTGGCGGCATTCAGCATCTCGCGCAAAGCTTCCATTTCCTGGTTAACCTCTATGCGCAACGCCTGGAAGGCTTTTGCCAGCTCTTTTTTGGCCGTCGTCGGCACGTCGCCGTCAGTCCGGCGGTCACCTCCGTGGCCCAACATTGGCAGCAGCAGGTCTACCATTTCGTCCGTCGTTCGGATTTCTTTTTGGCTTCGTGCCTTCACAATCGCATCGGCGATTCTCCGTGCCTGTCGCAGTTCTCCGTAGACGTAGAAGATAGAAGCCAGTTGCTCCCGCGAGTACGTGTTGACAACATCAGCAGCCGATTGTGTCGCGCGTTTGTTCATGCGCATATCCAATGCTGCGTTTGTCCTGAAGCTGAAACCACGGCTGGCATCGTCGAAATGATGGCTGGAAACTCCGAGGTCTGCGAGCAGCCCGTCTATCGCTTCCACATGGTAGTAGCGCATCCAGTTCTTCAGATAACGGAAGTTGGAGCGAACCAACGTCCATCGGCTGTCGGGTTCAGAACCCTGTGTGCCGGCGGCGATAGCCAGGGACAATGCGTCTTCGTCCTGGTCGAAGCTGAACAGGCGTCCTTTGTTCCCTAAACGGCTCAGAATCTCACGACTATGGCTTCCTCCTCCCAGCGTCACGTCCACGTAAACACCCGAAGGTTTGATGTTTAAACCATCCACTGATGGCTGTAGCATCACGGGAATATGGTACACCTGCGCTTCCATGGCGCAAAAATACGAAGTTTATTCCATCCGTGCAAGGAGTTTCTCAAATTTCTTTTCTAAAATGTCGTAAAGCAGTAAACAACTGCCTGTTACATCCTTCAAGTATTACTTTAACTCCAAGGGCCTATTTCAGGTGTTCATTGAACCATCGGGTGATGCTTCGGAAAAGATGCAGGCGTGTCTTGCCTCCGTAGATACCATGGTTCCGGTTGGTATAGGTGAGTTGCATGAAGGGTTGGTCGGCCTGAACCAATGCCTCGGTCAGTTCTGCTGTATTGCGAAGATGGACATTATCGTCGGCCGAGCCGTGACAGATCAGCAGGGCGCCGTGTAGTTTGGCGGCACGGGTGATGGGGTTCTCGTCGTAGCCGGAGGGATTCTCCTTGGGCGTGCGCATGTAACGTTCCGTATACACGGTGTCGTAGAAGCGGTAGCTGGTGACGGGAGCCACGGCCACGCCAGCGGCAAAGGCGGGACGGCCTTCTGTCAAAGACATCAATGTGTTAAACCCGCCGTAGGACCAACCCCAGATGCCTATGTGGTCCTTGTCCACATAGGGCAGACTGCCCAGATAGAGTGCGGCCTCCACCTGGTCTTTGGCCTCCAGGAGTCCGAGGTGCTGGTAGGTCTGCTTCTCGAAGCTCGCTCCGCGACCGCCTGTGCCTCGGCCGTCCACGCATACGCAGATGAAACCCTGCTGTGCGAGGTAGTGTTCATAGAGGCAACCGCCCATGTTGCCGGCATTCCACGAATCCAGCACCTGCTGCGAGCCGGGACCGCTGTATTGGTACATGACGATGGGGTATTTCCTCGAAGCCTGAAAATCAGCGGGCTTGACCATATAGCCGTTCAGCTCCACCCCTTACTG
>Ga0265299_10006333_pt1 | contig 10795 bp, 9 predicted proteins | sample AusTroGonzalo_MG_4_FD_193485 | JGI IMG/M metagenome (GOLD analysis project Ga0265299, IMG submission 193485) | Bovine rumen microbial communities from tropical cattle in Woodstock, Queensland, Australia - Gonzalo_02 | ecosystem: Host-associated > Mammals > Digestive system > Stomach > Rumen ...
TTGACGAGTACCAAAGCCCAGCCTTTATTGGTATTTGCAAAGTCATCTCCCACCAACGCCAGGCCATTGTCCGTCTCGGTTAGTTCATCTTTCTCAACTATTCTGATTTCAAAATAAACTTTCGGGCAATCGCGCTCAATTTTTTGCTCGGCGCTGTAGAGATGCATTTCCATGCCTTGACGGATGTCGCTTTTTTTCAGATTGGTAATCAAGGCTGCAACGCCATCAACCTCGCCAAGATACTGCTTCACTGGGAGCAACGTGCCCTCGCTCACAGGGATATCTGGCATCAGAAACGATACATTGTTTTGAGCATCAAGTTTGCTTACAAACACCGCCGGCAACCTGTTGGCAAGTGCCACAAAGCCGCTGTAGGCCGACTGATGCTCGGTAAACATCGGGTTGCACCACGAAATCGCATGCCACAAAGCGATTGAATGCCTCATTCGCTGGCGTTGTTCAAACTGTTTCAGTGTGCAGCGGTTCGGCCTCTTCTTGTTGTGCGCCGACCTCGCGACTCTTTTCCCCTGTTTCTCATAAAATGTAACTCCCGACTGCGGAAATCGGCCAATCACTGACAGTCCTATTGTTAGTCTTTTCTTCATAATTTACATGTGTTTTTGATATATTAAACTTTATTTATAATTTATTTTTATTCGTTTGTTGTTCGATTGTTATTCGTTTTTAAAACGAAGAACAAGCGAGGAAGAATATGGGGAGAATCGAATAAGAATTATGGTAGTTATGACATTAAGCATTTACGAAGATACAATTTTTATAAAGCAACGGTTTAAATTTCTGTTTCAAAAAAATACTCTGACTTTTCACGATGGATACGTAAATTATTACCTCGCCAAAATGGTTGATTCTTAAGCTGTTTTATTGCATAGCCAACAGGCATAGCAGCTCCACTTCCCAATATTTCACTGTCTGCCAATGCAGGATATCTGTCCTTTTCAAATGATGATGGGTCTAGCTCATATTTGGACATATATGACAATCTATTAATCAATGAAGAGTATTCATTAACATACTTCTTATTGATATCATTTGACATCTTAACTATCGCATCCATTTCGGCATACATCTTGTCCAAACTGCCAAAAACACTATGAATCCAACGACTTTTCAACAAATAATACTCTTTATCGTTATCTGTTATTTTAATGATTGTAGCTCCGAGCCATCGCTGTGGATTATCGGTAACCAACGGCAACACCATTCGTTGAAAAGTGTCATCAAGCGTACAGGCTCCAAGCATATCCATAACATCGGCCGTACCAATTGTGCCATCATTAACTTTTTCAACCACTTTGTCCCATAGTTTTTTTATATAATAACTCACTTCCCATAATTGGAAATCATCTTCCTCAATTTGTTTAAGCTCGTTAAGCCAAATTCCCATCAATTCCTTTGTATATTCAGATTCTTGAATCAACTGCAACACAATATCATCACCCTCACTATTGCCATCTTCTATGCTAAAATGCTGCGCTGCAATCATTTCTATCTGCGACGTACGGCCAATAACTTCCATGATGCTTTTAAAGCTATGATTGCCCTCCTTTTTATCATAACCATAAGTCATGTTACTGTAATTGGCATTGGCTCGTCCTCTTTCACACTCGTGCCATATATAATTTGCCATAGCAAGAAACACATCATATCTGGATATTTTGTCATGAATTGCACAAAACATATCAAGCACCCCTTTATAACCCATATCAACCCATTCGCCGACTTTTTGCGGTAGCGTTCTTTCTGCTACTGCTTTGTCAAATTCTTTGCCATTTACATATTTTCCATTAATTTCTTTTTCAAAATAAAAATAAAAATATTCCTTGTTTGCAACACCTATTATCTCACTTGAATTCCGATAGTTTGTTTTTGTCTTGAATAATTCCTTCAATAAAACTAAGAGTTCGGTCGAACAGTTACATTTTTCTTCTTTGAGGTTATATGCATCGCCATTCCAGCCTTTGTTTTTCAAAAACAGATAGGCATCAGGATTTGATTGAAGTTCATAATACAAATCGGAATTTTTATACTTCAAAAGTTCCAAAAGGCAAAAATCGCTGGCATAATAATAACAATTTTCGAAACGGGAATGCAGGTGTTTATAATCTGACAGAAGCAGATTCAAATACTTTTTAGCCTCTCTGATTGTCGGGAGCAACTTGGCTACAGGAATCCTTATAAACGGATTGTCGTCATCCAAATCATCTGCCATAAAATGACGAACCGCTTGATCCAAATAACTTGCAACAACATTATCATTCATCGGTGGCAAATCTATCGTCAAGTTGAACATTTTGCCAACATAATTGATGCCAATTTCCTCGCCGACAACACTTTCCACTATCCGATTGTCAAAAGCCATGAAATAAACCACACCAGGCAAATCGCCAGTATTTCTAATCAAGCTGAGCACCTGCATGAGTTCTTTCTTTGCCAAACGGTCACAATCGTCGATAAAAACAAAGAACTTATTGTTGGTGCTATCAAGTTTTTCTTTAATGAGCTCAAAAGACCTATCTCTGCCACCGTTTTTTGTGACAATTCCAAAAAGCGACAGAAACGCTTTCCCCAAACCGACCATTTTCTCATTGTCAATCTCAGCAACGGCATTTTTCAGTTCATCCACCTTAAGTCCATGAAGCTTCAATTGTCGTTCCATTGTCAGATAAAACTGTCTGGTCATATCCGACTCGCCATACAGCCACGGCTTAAAAACAATACATATCTCGTTGCTTTCCTCGAGTTTGCGTTTTGTCTGATACATCATCCAACTTTTGCCGGAACCCCAGTCACCTGTGATTGCCACACCCGTTGCACCTTTACAATTGCCTTTGTCTGCCTGCAAAACATTGCAAATATGTTCCACTAACTTTCCCCTATCCAGAAAATCCTGCTCATCCACGTCGTCGTATAACAAGTTCTGATTACCGTCTATCTTGGTTTCAGATTCTTTTTTGCTATTTTTCATTAATACACACGATGCCAACCAAAAGGCCGTTATAACTGGCACAAAAACATCTGTATATCTAAACCACGGAAACGTATGAAAATGAACAAACTGTGAGTTAAACCTTATACTCTCAACAAGCAATACAAACAAAAACCATCCAGAAAAAATCCTTGTCCATTTAATGCCTGTATCCGACAAATACTTTGGTAACATAACAGCAATAGTGCTACCAAAAGCAACAAAAAGCAACGCCAAAATATCATTAAAACATGATGGCTGTATATTTGACCATAACGATGCGATCCATGTTTCGCGCCACCAATTGAACAGCGGCTCGCAAAGCATTAGAAAAAGAATGGCAATGACATTATTTAAGGATAGTCTTTTAAGCATAACTTCAAACAATTATTGATTCCGATGCAAAGATACAAAAATATTACTTTTGATATGATGACACCAAACGTGGTGTTATTGTTTTATGGGCGAATACATTCCTTCCGTATGATTCCCATTCTTCGACATCATTTTTAATCATTTCATCTGAAAAGCCATGTTTTGAATGGTCATAAATCTCAAAGCCTTGACTAACACAAATTTCTTTTAATTCATCAACGGATGATTTTGGATAATCATATTTTTGACATCTTAATACTGCATCCGACGATACACCATTGTCCTGCAAAATACAGTTTGCTATTTGTGTTAATGTATCATTTGGAAAATATTTTTTCTGACGATAAGATATTTCAAAGACCCATTCTGACGCTTTTTGGTCGTGACGAAAGAAAAACTTGTCAAACAATACCGAATCATCAAAATTTTCACCATCATTCATCAAAAAGCCGTATGCCGACTGGCTTGTTGGTCTTGGGAAAAATTGAAATCCTATTGAATCGGTTCGTGCCATCAACAATTCAAAATTCGCACTGTTAAATGGTTTTAAAAATGATTTTGCCACATACAAAACCCCATAGCCTTCGCCGAAATCAGATCCAACTGGATAATAGTCACCATCTTTATATTGCGTTGTTGCAAAAAACGCCGCCACCCATTTGTCATTTGTCAGATCGAGAATTTTTGTATCAAAACCGTAATGCTGCGCCAATGCTTCCAAATTAACATCAACGCCATGTTGTACAAGTTCCTGAATAATTGGATGTGTAAGTATTTGAATTTGAAATTCATTTGCCTTTAAACGCGACAGCATCCTGTCGTTTAAAGCTTTTTTTCTCAACAAAGTCGGCTTACAGCATGAATAATACTGGTTCTGACCTCTGTAATACTTGCCGAAACATGGTCCCGTCGGCAAAAATTTTACAAGGTTTTTATCATTATCAGAAGCTATTGGCATATAATGTCCTTCTTCCAACATTTTCCATGGATGAAGCTCTTGGGCGTTTTTGATTCGGTCAGAATTTTCACTTTCAGCAAGTATCTCCATCACATCCAATATGTTGGGAAGCTTTGATATTTCTTTTGCGCTTAAATTCATATTCTTTTAATATCCTTATCTTTTGCTATCGCCAGTATCACTTCTTTGGCCTGTTCATCAAGACCCATTTTAAACATCAGAGCAACACGTTGGATGGCAATTCTGCAATAGTGATTGTAATCACGGTCTTCTTTTACATAACGCTCGGCACGCAACAAGTCATCCAAAGCTAATTGCAATTTGCCTTTTCTTTCAAAAATCTTTGCCCGCAACGAACATGAAACGGCTTTTTCGACAGGCAGGTTGGCATCATCGGCAAAACGCATGCATTCGTTAATATAATGCATTGCCAAATCATTATCTCCCGATTCAAAAGCCACTATCGCCTTGTATCGCATCGGCTCTGTCTTGAATGCGTCTTGTTTGTCAACCATATTGGCATATTTAATGGCATCGTCACAATACTTGATCACTTCGGTCTCACGGCCTTTAATATAGAAAAGACATTGTGCCGCCATAAACGATGTTTTGCTGATTATTAGAGGTTCTTTGGTCAGATTCAAAGAAGATTTGCACCAGTTAAATGCTTGGTCAAAATCCGTTTTCGCTATAGCAAGTCTACATGCAATGTCATTATGATGCATAACAAATCCCTCATCGCTGGTCTTTGGCAGTAATGCTCTTGCTTTCAAAAGCAATGACTCGGCATAGGGATAATTGTGGTATGCCAATTGGTCATCAGCTCTATGCAGCAATACGTACAGCCGTTCTTCAATTGTTTTTCCTTGTTCGTCTGTAATCATTATATTAGAATTATATTAGCAAAGATATATAAAAGAACTTGACTTAATTGATTATCGATAATTTCCATAGACTTATGATAATTAAGCATAATGGAATATTAGAACCATTGATATTAATTAGTTTTAAGTATTATCACTGATATCGTTTTTTATCTGTCTGAAAATATCTTTTCTGAATTTATGAAGAGTTGTATATGGAGCTTCTTCATCTTTCAAATCATAACCAAAAATCATATTTGGAACATCTTTCATAAAAGAACTCGGAACTTTGAATTTATCTTTAAGATACCCGTTATACTTGTCAGCGACAATACTTTCCAGTTGCACATACATCCTTGTCACTATTCTGTTGTGTTTTTCATATAATTTATCAAGCGCCAACCATTCCTTATAACCTTTGTCAAGTTCGGAGTTTGCGCATTTCATATCAACACCTACAGAAAAATCTTCGTAGAATGAGGTGGTTGGAATATATTCAAACACTATATCTTCTGTGCGGAACTCATAGGGCTGCATTAAATATTCATGCGACCGATCCTGTCCTATTGGATCATTTTCCCTTTTACATGGAGCTTCATTGCATGTGCTGCAACTGGGAATAAGATTATAATAATTCAAAGCAAGATATGGATAGACTGATTTTGGAAGGAAATGGTCTATTTGAGGTTTTACTTTGGTCTCATCATTTGATTTTGTAGGATGATTTACAACATAAATGTAACTGTGACCGCAATATGGGCAGACATCTATTCCGACCGCTTCAATATGATTATTTTTCAAAAAGTATTTGTTATTTCCATAAAAATCATCAACAAATAATCGTCGGCAAACTTTATAAAAAACATCTTTCTCTCCCGGATTATCGGCCTCTGCCAATTTTAAATCTACATCTATTTTATTAATCAAAGCTTTTTGCTCGTTGAAATCACCCGTCAACAGAGTTTTCAAAATAGCTCCTGAACCTGTTTTTGACACATCAGTATTGGCAATGTCTTTCAAAAAGCGTCCCGTGTAATTCTTTTTAAACGACTCTGACTGTCCTTCCCAATAAACTTTGACAGAATCTCTAACTTTTTCGGCATACCTTTCATAATGTTTAGTCGCCTTTTCTGTATTATTTGGAATTCTATACATGGCTTTGCTTATTATGGCTTTCCAAATATTTCCTGATTATTGGGTCGCCGACATAACATGCCTTCCCATAATCCCGATTGTTTATCCACTCCTGAATTCTTTCTGTGGCGATTTCACCCATTGGTGATTCATCGAAAAAGAAACTGTCTTTGAGCATGTTGTAGTAATTGGCACCAAATGATTGTTCTTTAACTTTAACAAAACTTCCTTCTTTTAAATATAATGACTTTTCTGCAAAGACATCAGATAAAACGTATGGTGAATGTGTTGCCAATATTATGTTTATCGAACGAATTCTCCTGCGGTCGATATGGCACCAATGAAGCATGTCTATGATGCGGCGCACCAGATATCTTTGGTATTCCGGGTGAAAATAAAGCTCTGCTTCATCAAAAACAAGATTAATATGATGATAAGGCACTCTGTCGGCATCGGGTTTGATGCTTTGTATGTTCTTGATATGATATAAAACATAGCTCATTGAATTCATCAATTGCCTTTCACCACTGCTCATTTGTGAAAAATGAAATTCACCTCGATGTGTATTGTTTGTTGTCATCGTCAAATCTACCTTAAAATACGCAGGTGGCAACGCCTTGAACACACTATCATAAGTATATCTGGACAACTTTTTTAGATAATCATCCACAGTAACATGTGTTGCCTTCTTGGTAAAATAGCCATCTCGCATAAATGATATGCACTGATGTATTTTCAATGCGATATGCGATGTGTCTTTATACAAAGCAATTACTATTGAATTAATTCGTTTTTCAAAGCTATTGGTGTGAGTATATTTATCAAAGACATCGCCGCCTTTCTCAAGTTCTTTGCTGAATGTCTTTAAAGCAAATCTGCGTTGGTAGCTTCTATATTTCAAACAAATCTTCAAGCTTTTATAACCAAGATATGACAAAACATTCCTAACTTCTTCTTGATTAGCACGTTCCAGTTCTTTTGATAAAAGCTTTTTCCATGATGTACGGAAAAGCGCCATAAGGAATTCCATCTGTGTGGCATTGAAAATTTTTGTGCTCTTTATAAGTGCTTTTTGTTGGTTTTCAATAAAGCTATCATCAAATGAATACGTCAGATGGGAAGGGTTATAACCAGGAACAAATTGCTTTCTTTGTGCATAATACAGTATTGACAAGGTTATCAATCGTCTGTTGGCAAGACGTTCTTCTTGGGTATAATCAATCAAACCGTCTTCACGGAAAGGAGTAAGGACTGCTGGCGACAGATATCCATCGTTTTTGTGGAACAAACCTTCGATCCATTTGCCGTTAACACCTTCACTGGAACGATTTCTGTCATCATCTGAAGGCAATGGCTCATAATCGCTAGGGCGAAACCCATATTGACTATAGTTACACTCGATGGTGTAGAAAAAACATTTTAATATTTCGCTTTTGTTTTTAATTTTCGGCAAAGAATATCTGTCATATGAAATAATCTTACGGCTATTACCGGAACGGTATTGGTAAATCAACATTTCGTCTTGACAATCAATCACACCAAGATTTCCGTCTGTTTCAAAATACATTTTGGCATAAAGTCCTCTGGCATACGACAATTTCCTTCCCCTATCAGTCCTGTACTCATCATTATCATCAGCTTTTCCGTCCAACAGATAATATGCCAAATTGTTGATTATTCTCAACATCACATCTATCATTGTGGTCTTGCCAGCTCCGTTTCTGCCGACAATACAAGACACTGAAATCTCCGGCAATTTAGGATATATCTGGTAAATGTGCCCAATCTCTTTCTCCCATTTTGGGAAACTATAATCTGCATCAATATCAGGCTCGTCATAGTTTCCCATAGGATACCATCCTCGGGTGAGATTCTTGATGACAACATCTGCTCCGCCATCTATTTTGATTCCGATAATATTCATTCTGACAAATAATTTCTAAAATTTTTACAAAAATACTATTTTTCCCAAATTGATTATAAAAAAATATCTGTTACACTGACAGTGTAACAGATACATAAACTACAACAATGAATGTTTTGTCATAATCGACAAACACTGGCTTGGCGCCTCAATATACTTGCTATACCCAATAATCCGTTAATCTTTTTCAAAGGTATCGACATTGGAACCGAGCGGTATTACCCAGTTGGTGTCGAAAGCCTCTTGAACACACTTTTGTTCAAGTCCCGCTTCCGACATATGCGCGAGGCAGAGGTGGATACGGTTGTTTGGCATAATATTAATATGCTTATTTATATAAAATACTTTATGTCCTTATCAATGGATTCTTTGCAACAGGACTCACGATATACGTTATTTCTCTGGTATCATTGAATAAATTGGCAAAACCACTTGTCAATATAATTGCCAATTTATCATCAATTATCAGGTAACGATCGTGATGACTATTGACCAATAAATTGTATGGTTCAATATGCCAATCTTCACAATTGGTGTTTAAAACTGATTCAACATCTGAAAAGCAATAGGTCTTCGATGTTTTTTCAATTATATCTTTATCATGAATTCTAATTGACAGACCCTTCCTCTTAGGTAATAATCCGCATAATTCTTTGGCTTCTTCTTTGCTTAAGTATTTATCATATACTGTTATTGTTTTAGCATCATTACACAATCGCGCAATGTGTGATATAGCCTTATCCCTATTTTCTGTTGAAAAAAACGTTCCAGTTACGGTTGTCTTAATCTTGTCAGAATTAATATTTATATACGGATATTCATCTTTGTTTGTTGACAAAACACATTTAAAAATCGTCTCGTCCACAAGCTTAGTTAAATCATAATTTCTACAAGACGCATGATTCAACTGCCTTCTCAAACTATCAGAAATGTTAATATTTATTCTATCAATCTGCTTTTTGTTATATAGAAAAGGATAAACATGATATGATAATAGTTTCTTGATAATATCCTTATCATAATCACCCGAAGAATCATGTGGATTCATAAATTTATGGTATTCCACAAAAAGATCATCTTCCAAAACAAAACTATACAGTCCTTTTGACATAACTCATTCCATCTCCATCAATTCATCCAATGTCGCATCAAAAAAACCATCAGGAAAATCCACAGCATATTTCCCATCAGAATTGAACGGTATTCTTTCAAAACTGTCATTAATAGCAGACTTATAAAGCAGAAGCACTGAATCAAATGCTATTTCTTTTTTATAAATTGCATATTGTATGCGATTTATAAGATGTTCACAATGGGTTTCAATCATCACTTGAATTCCCGCGTTTGCTATATATGCGAAAAACTCACCCAACTTAGCCTGAGCAGATGGGTGAAGATGAATCTCCGGATTTTCTATTAACAAAACATCACCTTGCTTGGCACGCAAACACATTATCAAAACTTTTACCAGATAACTAACTCCGGCTCCTAAATTTTTAGGAGATATGTTTTGAAGCCCATCACTTTCGTATTTGACATTAAGATTTTCTTCATTAATCTTTTCAGTGCTTAACCTGAAACTAATACCCAAAATATAAGACAACCAATAATCAACCTGATGTTGCAATGTAAATGATTCTTTATATTTGCGTAACCGTTCATCTACAGGATTCGATTTTTCCTGTTCAAAGGTGCTAAAAACATTTTCTCCTCTCGAGCCTATTGTATGCGATTGCATTAATCGCACAAAATCTTCAGCACCTATACGATTGGCCGACAAATAATAAAGACCGTTCTCGTACGACACGCCTATCTCTGGTGGTATTATGGATACTTTAATATCATTACGGGTGACTATAAGGCCTTTATTTCTATTGTTATCCCAACCTGTTCTAATACTAATTTCATTTTGGTCAGAATATCTGCATTTAATAACATCGTAATTGGCCGAAAGCCCTACATCATATTTACCGACACTTTGCTCAATTAAAAGAATTGACTGAAGCAATGTACTTTTGCCAGTGGAATTCAAACCAGTTACAATAGTCAAAGGTTTGATTTCCAAGTCTTCATGGCTAATACATTTATAGTTGTCTATACAAACTCTATTTATCATATCTTTTAATAACGATTTATAAAATCTTCAACCATTGCATGTCGCTCTCTAACTGTGACCAACGAATCTGTACTATTTTTGAAACATATCGCATTGTCACATTTATCCTTAAAGCTTTCCAACAATTCAAACGGAGGAATATACGAACTATTAGTATCCATAAATACATATGTCAACGCTTCAAAGAACAACATGTTAATTGGACGACGATTCTTTTTGTTCTTGGTTGAGTTAAACCTGAACGCATCTTTACCCAATACAAGGTAAATGGTTGACATGGCTAATTTGAAATCGTGTTCAAGTTTGTTGATTTCATCATCTTCCATTTCCATGTTGATAAAAGTCATAACTTTCGCAAGAAAATCATCAATATCGCTTTTGTATATTATTGGTTCTTCCAATTTTGAAAACCTTCCTTCAAATAACAAGTAAAAAGCTA
>Ga0265299_10006335_pt1 | contig 10793 bp, 10 predicted proteins | sample AusTroGonzalo_MG_4_FD_193485 | JGI IMG/M metagenome (GOLD analysis project Ga0265299, IMG submission 193485) | Bovine rumen microbial communities from tropical cattle in Woodstock, Queensland, Australia - Gonzalo_02 | ecosystem: Host-associated > Mammals > Digestive system > Stomach > Rumen ...
ACAACGGTCATAATTAATAACTTTTTCCGCAAATATAATGAATACCATTTTGGTATCCAAATCTTATGCAAAAAAGACTATGGATTTTTTCGAAAACCGTTGACGATTAGGGCAAGAGCTCTTCAGGTTGAATTTCAAAATCACAAACAAGAAGATACCACTTTGAAACGGAACTCCACCATCTGAAGGTCTCTGTTTCCCTCGTTAGCCCCGCCGAGCGTTTACTGACATAGGGGCTGTCGGTAGTGTAATACAAGCGGAAACGATATTTGCCCGGGGGCGTGATTCTTCCAAAACTCGCTACCCAGGCATTTTTCTCTTGACCCGGGAACAAAGGAGGTTCCTCAACCCAATCCGTGTCGATACTTCCAACGGAATAACCGACATAATCTCCATCTTTCCATCTTGAAAGCGCTCCCCAGAAATAACCGGGAAGCCATTCTCCATAGAGTGTGTCTTGACTATCATTTATAATTGAAAAGACAGGTCCGGGAAACTCGTCACCGTTTCCGTTGTTTGTGTACAGATATTTGATCTTGACGAAAGGGGATGAATGTAAATACCGGGTAATTGAGAAGTTCCCTGAGGGAATGGAATCTTTGCAACTCCAATCTGACAAATCCTTATGTTCCAGACGGAAATGAACAAGCGCTTCTACTAGAAACTCTTCACCCGTGAGAGTGAAAACCTGTTCCAGAGATTCATTACATTTTATTCCATTGGTAAATGTCGCTGTCATCCGATATTCTCCCAGTTGTTCCAAGCGACAAGTAAATTCGGTTTGTCGGCACGTATCACGGAACAAGATAAAATCAGTTCCGTCAGGCATCAGCAATCTCAGGGTTCCCAATGAAGAGGTCGGTAAATCCTTGACCGAATAGTCAATATGCAGGTCACATTGTCCGCGCAAAGAGGTACTTTGGGCTAACAATAACAACAATACGGCAAGCAGTCTCGTTCTCTTCATAACGGGATTTCTTTAGCTCACTAAACGTCTTCTAAAAGCGAGCCAAAGTGGTCCGGGCACGAAAAACGAAGTATTTGTGCCCGAGTAGACAAAGTTGGCGTAATGTATCGAATCAGCCAGCGTGTCAATTTAAGGTATAAAAAGAGGTGACACGCCCTTGCTGGATGTGTCACCTTATGACTTTGTGTTAAAACAACTATAAGGTTATACCTATTCAACTTCTTTTTCTTTTAATTCTGCGTATTTACTCTCATAGTATTCTGTCACATCAAGCATCAAGTTCTCTATTTGAGACGATGAATAGGATTTGTGTAATTCTTCGACTTCAATGAGGTCCATTTCTTTAAGCAACTCATCAATTCGAGTTTCCAAGCCAGTGGCCTGTCCATTTCTTGGGTCAAAATAATCAATATGTATTCTCATGGTTCTATACTATGGTTCTTTTCATATGTAATCATCGCGATAAAGATACCCTCTTTACCGAGTATTTTAGTCATGAAGCCTGTGTCTGTTTTGGTGAAGGTATAAAAGTCGTAAATGAAAACAGAATGGTCGTCTCTTTGATACTCAACAGGAACAGTGAATCGCCCATTTTCAAGCCAACCAATATCTCGGGAATACTTCGAAAAGGTAATGAAACAAGTTTTGTTTCGGTTAAATGATAATTGGTAAGGAAGAAAAGTTGTCGCCAATTCAGCATTGGTATCCGATAGCTCTATTATGTCTGCAATATACTCTCCAGTTTCCTTTCTATTATCACAGGAAATCAAGAGCATGAGCATAATCAAGGCAATTATTGTTTTCTTAGCAGACATTGTGTTATGGAATAATCTCCTGTTTTACCTTTAGCATAGTATTTCAGTTCACCTTCATCATAACTAAACGAATTATTGGAGGCTGAGCCTTGCCAGAGTACGATAATTATAGCGTGGGTCGCGTCATCAATAGAATAACGGTCGTAATACTCATTATGTAAATTTGACCATTGTTTTGTTTTATAGTTATATGTGCCATAGGTAGCCGTTACACCCTTTTCAGTAAATTGTATAGAGCGAACAGCATAAGGGGTTTCTTCTAAGGTTTCTGATTGTGGAAGCGGAGCCACTTCTGAAACGCTGTAAGTTGTCCAAGTACCCACTAACGCGATACTATCAGAATTCCAAGCACCCCCACAAGAGCAAAGCATTGCTGTGGTAAAAAGAAATGCGATAAAACGAAGTCTATTCATAACAAGCAATTTGGCTGGCTCCTTCGCCGATTTGTTAATAAAAAAACAAAAGTGTGAAGCCTCTTCGCTTATTCATTGGGAGGTTGTGGTGACCTTGACTGAAATAAACTACTGAATACTCCACACTCGGCTTGATATGGAGTTCCGTCCAAGAACAGGACGCACAGCATAGTCAATGCACGAGCAAAAAGAATATCCGCAATCCCTCAGTCTGAAATTACCACATTTCCCAATGAGGACGCGAAACACTTTCGCTATATGTCTGCCGATGTCTCGGCTCTACAAATGTAACTAAATAAAATTACGAGAGCAAATTAATCCTTCAATTTCCTCGGTGAGGTAATGATGATGCCCCTTCGGATGATGCACTTCTCGTTTTGGTATGGCTTGTCCTCTGAAATGTTGAGGTTCTTCAAGTAGGAGTGTGACACGCCGATGTCTTCTTTTGACCAATGGTCACATAACGCTTTCAAGTTACCATAGTAGTAGTGCCGTCCATCTTTTTCAAGGTGGACAACGGCGCGTTCTTGTTTCTTCGGGTCTGCCATAAGCACGGATTTTCGTAAAGGTAGCGAAAAGTTGCACATTTTCAAAAAAAGCAACAATTTTCTTGTCAGAAACTTGCATATATTAAAAATAAGCAGTACCTTTGTGTCAACAAATCAAGACAAGCACTATGGAGAAGGTAGTCATTTTGGCAAGGGTCAGTACAGACCGACAGGAATACCAACGACAGGTCAATGAACTAACCGACTATTGCAGTCGGGGCGGTTGGAGCGTTGAGGCAGTGTTCAGTAACAAGGTCAGTGGAGCCAAACGTATCGAGGAGCGGGCAGAGATTATGGAGATGGTCGATTATGTGAAGACCAACCAGATTGACAAGGTAGTCTGCCTCGAAATCAGCCGACTTGGACGTAACACGCTCGAAGCACTCAAAGTCATCCAGACCCTCAACGAGCAAGGTGTGTCGCTCTACGTCAAGAACTACAACTTGGAGACCCTTACACCAGATGGAAAGGTCAACCCAGTAGCCAGCCTCATCTGTACCATCCTACTTGAAATCGCCAGTATGGAGCGACTGACCATCAAGGAACGAATGGCAAGCGGTCGTGACCAATACATCGCCAAATGTCGGGAGCAAGGCATCCAGATGGGACGGCCTGCAAGTTACCGCAAGAGTAATGAGACCTACAAGAGTCAGTACACCAAGGAACTTGCCTTGCTGCGTAAAGGTATCTCGCTCCGCAACGTGTCTGCCATCACGGGAACCAGCATCAACACACTGCGGAAGGTAAAGTCGATTTGTTTATCTCAATAAAAACCACTAATTTTTATCACGTGGAACCCCACAGCATACTAAATAACCGCCGCAAAATTTCATTTGGGAGCAAGTGGCACTCCCGTAACTATGAAGGACATACAACGAAATAACCGCCCGTGCGTGGGGCAAGGGTCATAGCATCCCCTCGGCGAACAGAAGTCTGATACTGATTATGTCAAGGTCAGAGCCGAAAAGCGAGAGAATAAGTGCATAGAGAGAATGACCATTGACTGATATTAAACTAACAAAAGATGAATTACGACATTATGATTGCTGCAAGGATATGACCGATGGACAGATTGAGCAAGTGGCTGAAATGCTGTCCCTATTTGCAATAATCACTTATAATACAATGAAAAATGAAACAAGAGATAAACAATGATGTCCTCCGACAATTTGGAAAGGGGAAAAAGAGAGAAATCAAGCAAGGCGGCAAGGCTGTCATTTATCAGCGTGTCAGCAGCCGTGAACAGGAATTTGGGTTTAGTCCCGAAACGCAGAAAGAAGTATGTTACTCGTGGGCGGCTCGTCATCATTATGATGTAGTAAAGTGCTTTGAAGGGGAACACGAAAGTGCAAAGACAGATACGAATAGAAAACGCTTCCAAACGATGTTGAAGTTTGTCAAAGACAAAAAGAACCACATCGATGCAGTGATTGTTTACACAACCAGTCGCTTTTCTCGTACAGGTTCTCCTTCTTTCAGCGTAGTAGATGAACTCAAGAAAAGGGGTGTCACCATTTTTTCTGCTACATCTGAATATGATGCACGTACTCCTGATGGTGAATGGATGCAAGGTGTCGAATTGGTAAATGCTCGACATCAGAATGCGGTCAACGCGAAAGCGGTCATCGACAATGGCACTCGTGCGTTGAGGCAAGGGCGATGGATAACACGACCACCACGGGGCTACAAAATGGAGACGAGTAAAGAGAGCCAAACAATTTCAATCAACCAAGAAGGACATTTGATACGGCTTGCTTTTAGAATGAAGGCAGAGGAGAACCTTACCAACGAGGAAGTCCGCGTTAGGATGCAAAAGATGGGTCTGAATTTGAGCAAGCAACGGTGGTCCTCCATTTTCCGTAACATCTTTTATGCGGGCTACTTTTCCCATCCGTATTTGGAAGGTGATGTCATACCAGGCCCACAAGAGCCTTTGGTATCGTTGGAGGCGTTTAAGAAGATAAACGGAATATTGGATAAAGCCCATAATATCGGCTATGAGACCAATAGAAACAAAGAATACGCGCCGTTGCTTGGGTCAATAAGATGCCCCGTGTGCGGTCATAATCTGACGGCATCGCTCAGTACCAAGATGCGTAAGAAGTACGGCAAGGAAATCGGTTACTATGTGTGTAGCAGAAAGCACTGCAAGTGCAATGTCCCTGCAAAGAAAGCCAATAGTGCCTTTGAAGGTTGGATGAACGGTATCGAAATCCCCGTGGCTTATGAAGAGGTATTGGAAGCACAGTTGCGGAAAGCATTTCCGATACTCAATCGCCAAGGTTTGGAAGAAGTAACAGCGTTGAAAACAAATCTGGCACACAAGCAGACAGAGATAGAAAAGGTAGAGTATGATTTGGCAACGGCGACCAACCCGAAAGTAATAGAGGTTTGCACGAAGCAACTTGAACGATTGGAGGGTGAGAAAGCCGCTATCGAGAAGCAATTGGAAGAGAAGAACCAAACCATATTGAACCTCAATGAATACATTGCCTTTGGTTTGGGGCTGCGGGATAACTTGCTAAAATTGTGGAAGTTGGCAGATTTGGGGCACAAGCGCAACATTCAGAATCTTGTGTTTCCTAACGGAATTGTATGGAACAAAGAAAATGACGATATTGAACCTCTGTCCAAAAACAATCTCTTGTTTACATACAACTTGAAATCAATGGGTTATGAGGAAAAAGAAAACGGACAAACCCTCAATTTTGAAGATTTGTCCGCGTTTGCTCCTCAAGTAGGACTTGAACCTACGACCCCCTGATTAACAGTCAGGTGCTCTAACCAACTGAGCTATTGAGGAAGGTTGTTCCCGTGTTGGGACTGCAAATGTAGAACTTTTTCACGGGAACGCAAAATTTTTCTTAAAATTTTTGTTTGAAGGCTTCCCAGTCGTAGTAGGGCCAGTTGTCGGTGGCCAGGGGCAGGTGCGCTTCATGGCCGTTGAGCAGCACCTTGAAGAGCACTTTCGGGGATTTCTTCGATTTATAGAACACGAAGTGCAGGTTGGCGCCCATGGGGACGTCCTGCAGACGGCACCAGACCGGGATGTCGTCGGCTTCCGCGACATCGTGGCCGTAGCCATTCACATTCAGGCACATCAGCAGCGGCAAGAAGGTATAGTCGTGGCCGAAGCGAAGGTCGGCGCCACGCTGCCCTGCGGCAATGCGCGCGTCGGCTTTCTCAATGAAATCCTTCACGATCGGCATATAGCCTTCGTGCGTGGGCCAGGCATTCGCATAGAACTGGAAGTCATCGATCTTCCAGAGTGCGATCCGTTCCTCGTGCGTGAAGATGTCGTTGAAGTCCAGGTCCGTGTCAAGGCTGTTCATGCCGGCAGCGAAGAAATAGAGGTAGGAGACCAAGTCCCACTGATCCTTTGCGTCGACCACGGCGTCGGGTGTCTTGAAAAGCCGCGTGAGGATCGCCTTGTAGTCGACGGTCCGTTCGATGTATTGTTCCCAGGTCTCGTCGAAACTGAGCGGTGTCAGCGGCACTTCCTTGACCCGGAACGGATTGTGGCTGTCGAGCGGCAGGATGGCCGGAAGGTAAATGTAGCCGAAGTTCTCGAAAATGTCGAGCTTGGGGTTCATTCCTTTCAGCCCCAGGCAGAAGGAAGACATGGTCATCACGCAGCGAGTGGAAGTGGATACCCAGGAACGGACGGCAGCTTCACCTTTGAAAACTTCCGGGAAATTCAGGTACATCCGCTTTGCCAATTCTTGCTGCTGGTCCCAGCCTTTTCGAGACAATTCGCCCACACGGTAACGGACCTCGGGGTACAGGCTGTCGAAACGGCGCTTGTAGTCCTGCCCGAGGGAGGTGAGGTTGCCCTGGTCGGCAGCGGTGCTCAGGACGGTGCGCAGCCGCTCATACATGTCGCTCTGCCAGGCGTAGCGTGCGCCGTGACGGCCGTAGTGGCTGATATAAAAGGCTTTGTATCCCTTGGGAGCGGGAGACAGGGCTACGGGCCCTGACGGGCAGAGGTAGTCGGTACCGGCAAGATACTCCGGATGGGCCTCCAGTTGCATGAGGTAGTCGGGCTGCTGGGCACTGGCCAGGAAGGCGGTGGACAAAAGGAGCAGCCCTGCGATGAGGAAACGTTTGATCATAGTTGTCGGGATGTCGCTTGACGACGGAATTTAAGTGTTCGGATAATACAAAGATGATATATTTTTCTTGAAAAAGAAATGGTTTGCGCAAATTGTCCCTTTAAATACGCAATTTTTACCAATTCTTCCAAAAGAACTGTCTAAATTTGCATAAAAATCGAACCAATGACACTCGGAATCGACATCGGAGGGACTAATGTCAGCCTGGGAATCGTACAGAAAGGTACCATCCGGGAGGCATTTTCCGCGCCTTCCTTCCCCCCGGAGGCAACGATGGAGCAGACGCTCGAAACGCTGTCTGGCTACATCAGCCGCATCATTACTCCAGAAATCCTCAAAATCGGTATCGGCGTTCCTTCCGTCGTAGACATCAAGGAAGGCGTGGTCTACGATACCCAGAACATCCCTTCCTGGAAAGAAGTGCCGCTCAAGGCCTACCTGGAAGACCGCTTCCACGTTCCCGTCGCAGTGAACAACGATGCGAACTGCTATGCACTGGGCATTTATGCGCATTATCCCGTGACCTCACTCCCGGAACTGCTCGTGGCCATCACCTTGGGCACGGGCGTGGGCATGGGCATTGTAGAAGAGGGCCGCTTGTTCTGCGGAGCCAACTGCGGTGCCGGAGAACTGGGCACACTTCCGTACCGGGATTCGGTCCTGGAAGATTATTGCGGAAGGCATTTCTTCGATGCGGCCGGCCGCGATAGCCGGGAGGCGTCGAAGGCCGCCCGTGCCGGAGATCCCGAAGCCCTGGCCCTGTTCGACGAACTAGGCCGGAACCTCGGCGTATTGATGAGCACGGTGCTCTTCGCCTACGATCCGAGCCACATCGCTTTCGGTGGCGGAATCGCCAACAACTACCCCTTGTTCCGTCCGGCGATGGAACGCTACCTCCAGGAACATTTCCCGTACCGGAAGGTCCTGGAGCGACTCAAGATAGACATTTTTACTGACAATAACATTCCGGTCATCGGAGCAGCTCTCCTGTAATATGAAAAAGGTATGGATCTTTCTTTTCGCAGCGGCGGCCCTGTGCGCCTGCACGCAGCAAGCAAAAATGGACAACGGTAGCGTCCTTGCCCTGGGCGAAGGATGGAAATTGAGCCGGACCGGCGGTCCGGAGACAGTAGCGGCCGTCGTGCCCTCCACGGTGGCCGGCTCGCTGTATGCTGCGGGCTATTACGGTGACGACCTGCTCACCGGCCGCAACTATGCCAAGGCAGACAAGTCGATCTTCGATGACGAATGGGTCTACCAGACCGAATTCCAGGCGAAACCGGCCGCGGGTCAGCGCTGCGAGCTGGTTTTCGACGGCATTGACTACCGGGCTGACATTTTCCTCAACGGTACGCAGATCGCCTCCTCCGACACGACCTTCGGCGTTTTCCTCCGCCGGAGTTATGACGTGGAGGACCTGCTTCGCGGAAACAACCGGCTGGAAGTCAAGCTCCGCCGCGCCCGGCCGGGCGACCTGAACATGGGTTTCGTGGACTGGAACCCCCGTCCGCTCGACGAGAGCATGGGCCTGGTCCGTCCGGTATCCCTGCACACCACGGGTGCCGTTTCGATCGAAGACGTGTTCGTGATTCCGAATCTGGAAGTGCCCAAATGTGAAAAGGCGGACCTGGAAGTCCGCGTCAAGCTCCGCAACCGCGAAGACCATCCGGTTGAAACGCTCCTGGACCTGAACCTGCAGGAAGTGGGCGCGTTCCAGTTCCCGGCCATCCTTCCGGCTGATGCCACGACGACCGTGGTCCTGACGCCCGAAGAGGTTTCGGAACTGCACCTCGACCATCCCCGTGTCTGGTGGACCAGTGAACTGGGCTCCCCTGAACTCTACGACCTGAACGTTGCCGTGAAATACAAAGGCGCAGTCTCCGACACCCGCAAAGTCCGTTTCGGCGTGCGCAAGATCGAGAGCAGGCTCACGGACAAGAACTACCGCCAGTTTACGCTCAACGGCCGCGACATCCTGATCAAGGGGGCCGGCTGGACCGACGACATCTTCCTGCTCGATACGCCGGAATCCCTGGAAAGACAGGTCAAATATGTCAAGGACATGAACCTGAACTGCATCCGCTTCGAGAACATCTGGGGCAAGGACGATACGATCTATGACCTGTGCGACCAGGAAGGCCTGCTGGCCCTGGTGGGCTGGAGCTGCCAGTGGGAATGGGAAGACTATTGCGGACTTCCCGAGACGAACGGCTACGGCTGCATCAACGATCCGGCCTCGGAAGACCTGGCTGTCGCTTACTTCCGCGACCAGGTGGTCCGTCTCCACAACCATCCTTCGGTATTCGCCTGGATGACCGGCAGCGACCGAATCCCGAATCCGGGCCTGGAAAAACGTTATCTGGAAATCTATGAACAGGAAGACTACCGGCCGTATGTGAATTCGGCGAAGAACCTGTTCAGCACGGTCAGTGGCTGGTCGGGCACCAAAATGGAAGGCCCCTATGACTATGTCGCACCGGATTATTGGTATTTCGATACGAAACACGGCGGTGCTTTCGGTTTCAATACGGAAACGGGCATCGGCGCCAACCTGCCGCAGCTGGAGTCGCTGCGCAAGATGATTCCTTCCGACAAGCTCTGGCCGTTGTCGGACGACTGGAACTATCACTGCACGGCTTCTTCGTCGGTCATGAATACGACGGATTATCTGCTGGAGACTGTCACCGCACAGTACGGTGCGCCGGAAAATCTGGAAGATTTCGTCCGCAAGGCGCATGCGCTGGACTATGCCGGTACCCGTGCCATGTTTGAGGCGTTCCGTGTGAATATGCCGGAAGCGACCGGCATCGTGCAGTGGATGCTCAATTCCGCCTGGCCTTCGATCTTCTGGCAACTGTACGACTGGTACGGTGTGCCGACGGCCGCTTACTACGGCACGAAAAAGGCCTGTGAGCCTGAGCAGCTGATCTTCAACTACAAAGACCGGAAAGTCTATCTGGTGAACGAATGCATGAACTGCGGTGGTGACATGACGGCCTATGTGCGGGTCTTCGATGCGGATTCGCGGGTCATTGGCGAGGATTACAAGAGTGTCATGGTCCGCTACCATTCGTCCGTGCCGGTGTTCGATCTGCGCAAGTACGACGGCAAGCCGCATTTCATCGCCCTGATGCTCACGGCGGGAGACGGCAGCGAAATCGCCAAGAATTTCTACTGCATCGGCGCCAACGACAATGTCTACGACTTCAACAAATCAACCTGGTATTATACGCCGGTCCGGAAATGGAACGACCTTCGTTTCGCTTTTGCACACAATGACGCAGATGTAGACATGACGGTCACGCCGGTGGAAGACGGATATACCGTGACCCTGGAGAACCGTTCGGACTACATCGTGTTCCAGAATATCCTGAAAGCCCTGGATAAGGACGGGAACCTGGCTGTCCCCGTGTACTGGAGCGACAACTTCTTCCCGCTCCCGCCGCATGAGAAGCGGACCGTCAGCTGCAAGACGGACCAGAAGGGTCTGAACATCATCGTGGAAAACTGATATACTAAACTTAAACTATGAAAAAACTCTTTATCCTGTTATTGGCCGCAAGTTTCTGCACCCTGGTCTCCGCCCAGACGGTGGACCAGGGCAGGGACTTGTCGAAATACGCAGATGACAAGTTCAGCATCGACGACCAGTACCAGGTGGCCGTACCTTACCAGACGGTGACGGTTTCTCCGGTCAAAGGCCGGCGCATCAAGAACATCATCCTGATGATCGGCGACGGCATGGGCCTGGAGCAGGTCAGCGTGGGCTGGGTGCTCAACGGCGGCCATCTCAACATGGACAACTGCCCGGTGACCGGTTTTTCCCGCACCTATACCGTAGATTCCCTGATTACGGACTCCTGTGCGGGTGGCAGCGCCCTGGCCACGGGCGTGAAGACGCGCTATGGCTTCATGGCCTGTGATCCGGACGGCAATCC
>Ga0265299_10006338_pt1 | contig 10791 bp, 4 predicted proteins | sample AusTroGonzalo_MG_4_FD_193485 | JGI IMG/M metagenome (GOLD analysis project Ga0265299, IMG submission 193485) | Bovine rumen microbial communities from tropical cattle in Woodstock, Queensland, Australia - Gonzalo_02 | ecosystem: Host-associated > Mammals > Digestive system > Stomach > Rumen ...
AGCGTCTCGTTGCCACACCGACAGGTATGGAACTGATAGACCTCATCCATGAAGAACTCTTGAAAAGTGCCGAGCTGACGGGTATCTGGGAGAAGAAGCTCCGCGACATTGAGCACAAGAAATACGACCCTGCTCAATTCATCGACGAGCTGAAACAGCAAGTCACCGACATCGTCCGTCAGGTCATCGCCGACCAGAGCAATCGCCGCGTAACCATCATCGAAACGCCCACAAAACCCATTAAGCCCATCAAACCCACAAAACCCATTAAGCCCACACCCCCCACTCCCTCCGACCCCCTCGTCGGCCAGCCTTGTCCCCTTTGCGGCAAGGGTCATATCATCAAGGGCCGCACCGCCTACGGCTGCTCCGAATGGAAGAGCGGCTGCGCCTGGCGCCAGCCCTTCGTGTAATTCGTCAAATACGTGGTTAACCTGAATTATTCTTTAATATTTCTTTTCACACGAATTTTCATTAATTTATCACGAATTACTCATTAATTCAAGTTTCTCATGTGTTTCTTACCACAGATTTCGCAGATTTCACAGATTTTGGCTGCGTGTTATAATTGGATTTTATTTCGATTACAGCAACTAAAGTTGCGATTGGCTGCGCGATGCAATCTGTGAAATCCAACATAATTGCGGCTTTAGCCGCCGTAATAGGCAAAATAATCCGTGCAATCTGTGAAATCTGTGGTCGAGGAAGGTTCACCAGTCATCCGTACGGAACGAGGATACTGGTAGTCCGTCGTGCATGAGGTCGCCTACGACCCAGTCCCGCCAGGCGTAGCGCACCGCCACGGGTCGTGCCACCTCGGCACTCCGCACATATACGCGGTTACGGCTTATCCATGTCTCGGCAGGATGAAACACTCGGTCTTCTCCCGCCACCTCGAAATTATTGCTACGAGGTCCGTTCTCGAAGTACACCCATTCTCGCGAACGGTCGAAGGCCACGACAGCTGTGTCTCCATGGAACTCCACACTACTATAGGTGGCGAAGTCGGGCAGTCCCTTCACCTCATAACTGTTGCCGAGTGCCAGCAGGGCCAGCCGTTCTCCGGCCACACGCTTTTTGCGCGGGTGGATGCCATACTCCAGTCCAGCATCCAAGAGCACCGCCATGCGTGCATTGTCAATCATCGTCTCTGCCTTCAGCTGTTGTTCGCGTAGCAGCTGACTATCTTTCCAGTCGATGAGGCTATAGTCGTAAGGCGCTATCTGACAGTAGTAGAAGGGAAACTCACCCTGTTGCCAGTCGTTTCTCCACCCTTCCACCATCGCTTTCAGCAGTTCGGCGTAGTAGTCGTAGCGAGGCACGTTGTCCTCGCCCTGATACCATATCACGCCCTTTATCCCGTAGCCAATGAGCGGTGCCAGCTGACCGTTGTAGAGTGCCGTAGGACACCGTTGCTTCCGTTCTTTCAGCAGTTGTTCGTCTGGCAGTAACACCCTTTTGTCCTTTTGTCCTTCTGTCGAAACGTCCTTCTGTCCTTCTGTCGAAACGTCCTTTTGTCCTTCTGTCGAAACGTCCTTTTGTCCTTCTATTGAAACGTCCTTTTGTCCTCCAGTGAAGGGCTCCAGCCACTCCGCCTTCATCCACGCCTCACAGGCCGACCCTCCGTAAGCAGTACATATCAGTCCCACGGGTATGCCCAGCGTGCGACGCAGTGCCCGTCCGAAGAAATAGGCCGTGGCCGAGAAATTTCGTACGCTCTCCGTCTGTGCCTTCTGCCAGAGTCCCGCCACGTCGCGATGGGGCGTCAGGCTGACGGCCTTGCCCACGTTGAACAGCCGTAGCAGTGAGTCGCCACACTCCAGCAGCTCCTCCGTAGCACCCTCCACGGGCTGACCCTTGTACCCCTTCATCGTCATCTCCATGTTACTCTGTCCAGAGCAGAGCCACACCTCGCCGATGAGCACGTCGCGCAACCGCCGCTGCTCACCGTCGTTGAATGTCACCTCGTAGGGACCGCCGGCGCAGGGTGTCTGCACCGTCACCTCAAAGCGTCCGTCGCTGTCGCTCACGGCGGTGTACGTTCTTCCGTCCCACGATGTGGTCACCGTCACCTGTCTCCCCGGCACCCCTTTGTAGAAACTCTCACACCACCCCCATAGGCGCACTGCCGACAGCTGCTGTAGCACCATGCCGTCGGCAAACACCATCGGCAGACGCACCTCCGACTGGCAAGGGACACAGAGGATGCACGCGGCAAATAATGCAATAAAACTCTTGATATTCGTCTTCATTACCTGCAAAGGTACAATCTTTATTCCATTCACGCAAGCTTTTCCCAAATAAATTCTAAAAAGTTTGGCGGTCTCAGGGAAAAACCGTAACTTTGCACCCTCAATATTAGTACCAAGAGGAAAAAGTAGAAAATAACAGAGATAATTCACTTTTTTACTAATTTAATATTATCTATTATGAGAAAACTAAAACTTTTAATGTTAGCCTTTATGGCTATGTGTGGGTTGGGAGCAAACGCCCAATCTTGGACAGCTCCTACAATTCAGGGTGAAGACCCTGTTAGTGGGGTTACCTACAAATTGTATAATGTAGGTGCAGGCATGTATTTGGCTGAGGGACAGTCTTGGTTCGGCTGGTCTACTACAGCTGTTCTTGCAGGTAATGGAGCGGATTTCACTTTCACAGGAGATGCTTCGAGCTTCACACTGACCACTCATCGTAGTGGAAATAACAAGGTATTTACCTCTGGCAATAATATTCCTGGTGATGCAATGCACGTTGATGGACAAGGTGCTACAAACTATGGTCTTACAAAGATGCCAAGTGGTTACTACCACATTCACGACGCTGGTGGAAATGAATCTTCTACATGCTGGGGCTACGGTATCCCCAGCGGACAAACCAAGGCAGGAGTCGTGGCACATGCTGATGCCAATGCTGACGGTTGGAGCTGTGACTGGATGTTTATATCAGATGCCGGATTCTCTCTTTATAATGTCCGTGTAGACCTTTATAATTTATTGTTGAAGGCAGAGGACGAAGGAGTAAGCACCGATGCCGCAAGTACTGTTTACAACAATGCAAGTGCTACACTTGATGAGGTGAAAGCCGCATGTTCTTCACTGAATCTTGCTCGCATGGCCAAATTCCTGGAAGGCAAAACTGCCAGCGAAGAGAATCCTATAGAGATTACAGAATATGTGCTCATCAATCCTGACTTTGAGATTGGTATCCCCAATGGTCAGTTGCCTCCCGGATGGACTATTACAATTACGGGGCAGAATTGTGGTCAGATGAATCGTACTGATACGAATCCATTATCAGGTCTTGCTATCTCCAATTTCATCGAGGCTTGGCATCCAAATGCTCTGGGTGCAGGCGTAATTGCACAGACGGTATCCTCACTTCCTGAAGGAACATACGTTCTGTCCTGTGACGCTTCTGTTTGTCACGATGATCCTGATAGCTCCATTGGTGGTCTTGGAAAAAGTGATGGCTCGGACATAGTTGGAGCTTATCTTTTCATTAAGTCAAGTTTGAAGACCGAGAAAGATGCTCTCGGCAACAGACGTCTTGATATTCAGCATTATTCGGTATCCTTCTCTCATGGTGGTACTGGCGAGGTTCAGTTCGGTCTGATGGCAACTGATGAGATTAACGCTAACTGGCTTTCCGCTGACAACTTCAAGATTTTCTATGCTGGTGCTGTTGACCTGTCTGTTTTCGTGACTGCACTTGCCGAAGCCGTTGCAGATTTCGAGGCTTTAGAAAGCAGTTTGAATGCTACGTCGTATGCTCAACTGAAGGCTATGGTTGACGCATTGAATATCGAGTATTCATCATCCGCAGACTACCAGACTGCCATCGACAATGTGCATGCCATCAATGATTATGCTACAGCTTTAGCAGCTGCCGAAGCTGTTGACCAGACTCAAAAGATGAATGCTAGTGTTCTTTCTGCTTTGCAAACAGAACTTGGCAAGGCTACAGAAATCACGTTGGCTACAATTACCGGTACCACTGCAGTTGCTGACCTGGCTTCCGCTGCAGCTAACGCAACGACTTCTATCGCCAACTATGCGAACCTCTATAATTGCATGTATGAATGTCTTGCCATTGTAGCAAAATACGATGAAAATGGCCAACAAGCATTCTACGCTGCAGCCGCAGCTCCTTATGCAGCATACGAAAATGGTACCGCTACTGATTGCCAAGAGGAAATTGCAGCTCTCAAAGCAGCCCTTGCCGCAGCTTGTAAGGTTCAGACACAGCCAGGAGATGGATGCGACATGTCGCCTTGGATTGTCAATGCAGGCATTGATGGCAATTTAACTGGTTGGACAACAAATAAGTATGGTAATACCGTTAATACTGGTGGCCCAATGAAACCGAGCAATGATGCGATGGAATACTGGGGACATACCACAGTTAAAGAGAGTGATGCAGGTAAAGGCTTCGACTATTATCAGACTATCACAGGGCTTCCCAATGGTATTTATACGATTGGCGCAGACTTGCTTCACTCCACAAATGGTGAGGAAGGTGCAGAATGGAATGGTGGTGGCACGGCCGGTGTTTACGGAAAGACTGGAAGTGCCGAGGTAATTGAGCTCGTTACTATTGACGGTGCAACTAACGATCAAATTTTCATGCCTTATACTACAGATGAAATTGTCGTTTATGATGGCACACTGACTATCGGTGTAAAGAATATCGCTGCACTGACTGGTCGTTGGTTCGCATGTGACAACTTCAAGTTGACCTACGTCCGCCAGTTGAAAGAAGGCGACAAGACAACATTTACTGCCAGCTTCGTCAATGGCGAGGGATGGGAGAAAGTTTGTGCCTACGCATGGAATACCGATACTGATGTTAAAACTGAAGAATGGCCTGGTGATGAGATTACTAAGTCAGGAACCAAGAACTATAATGGAACTCCTTACGACGTTTACACCTACAGCATTACAGATTATGGAATGCCTAAGAACATCATCTTCAACAATGGTGTCAAGGGTGAAGGCGGAAAGCAGACCACCGACCTGACGTTCGTTGACGGAATGGTGTATGATGAGTTTGTAGAGAAAATCCCAGTCTACGCAGTTGTTGGTAGCAATCTGGCTGAGGATGACAAGGCTATCTTCTCTGGCATTTGGGATGTTGCCACCACCACTGACCTGATGGAGGAAGAAAATGGCGTGTGGAAGAAGAACTATTCTGTAACACTTGATCCGCAGACCATTGCCTTCAAGGTTATTAAGCGCGACTATTTGGAGGCTACCACCGCCTCTGCTTGGTATCCTGAGAATAACCAGCAGATTGTCATTGCCGAGAATGGTATTTACAACATCGTCATCACCTTCGACGGCACCAATGTTAATTATACTTGCACCGACACTCAGGAGAAGTTCACCGTTACCGATGCTGGTTGGGCAACAGCCGTAACCTACAATGCAGTTGATTTCACTGGCAATGAGAAGATTAAGGCTTATCTGGCTACTGTTTCTGACAACCAGGTGACGTTGACTGAAGCCACAAAGGTTCCCGCAGGTACTCCTCTCGTACTGAAGGGTGAAACAGCAAAGGTGAACATTGTCGAATCTGCAGATGCTGTTACAAATGATTTGCAAGGTTCTAATATTTATGACTATGTCATCAATGACGAAATGGATGCTCAGTTCAATTTCTATGGTTTGACCGTGAGCGATGGAAAGGCTAAATTTGCTAAACTGAACAAGGGAACTATCCAGCCGGGTAAGGCATATCTTAAATTAGGAAAGAGTGCTACTGCACGTCAGATTTTGGATGTAGTCTTCGCTGGTGATGCTACTGGCATCAACGGTGTCGTTGCTGAGAAAGTTCAGGACGGTGTCTACAACTTGAACGGCCAGCGCGTGGCTGCTCCTCAGAAGGGTCTCTACATCGTGAATGGCAAGAAGGTTATCTTGAAGTAACCTGAATGGCGTAAACAGAATTAATAACCTTTTAATAAGAAGAATAATATGAAAAAGAAATATTTGAGTCCTGAGGTCATCGAACTAGTGGAAGTATTGGAAGACTTGATGGATGCAACTAGTTTTAATGGTACTCTTGATAATGATCACACTATCAAGCCGGAAGATATGCTCTCCCGTCGCAGTAATGTCTGGGATGACGATGAGGAATAAGACACCGCAACGCTACTAAGCGTTGCCCAAACTCCACGATACGGGGCGCAGCTGCACACAAGGTGCGGTCTGCGCCCCGACTGTTTTATTTCCTTGTCAAACCCAGCTGGAAAAATAACTTGGGACGTTTTTAATGGAACACAAAGACACAAAGACACAAAGATTTCTGTTTTGCTCATCAAAAATCTTAAAAACAGCCGTCAGCCATCATATTTGGTGTTAACTCGCAGAATACCAGAAGATTATCCTATGACGGCTTGTCTGTTAAGCCGTCATATAGCCGTCATAATTCCAGCTCCCTTACCTTTCTCCTACCATCATAGCCGTTCTCTCTCGCCATCAGAGCGGCAGTTTCCCATAGTTTCAACGGAGGAAACTAACTGTTTCCAATGGAGAAACAGTTTGTTTCTACCGTGGAAACAGTTTGTTTCAAATATTATTGCTGTTGTGAAACACCGTTTAAATCAGTAAGTTACCTTACTATTTCCTACATTTTTGACTACTTATCCATCAAAAATGATGGCTGTATGACGGCTATATGATGGCTTAAAAGGCAAGCCATCATAGGATAACATATTGTAAACCAATGATATAACTATAAGAATGACGGCTTGAGCCATTTTTTCAAATATTTTTTCAGAGATTCTTCTTGCCGTTCACCTTCAGGTCGGGCAAAGCCTCCTGCTGCAGCTCCTCTACGTAATCGTCAAAAGATCTTCGTGTTAAGAATCAAAACCATTGATTGGTCCTCGTGATTCTCATGAATAATTCATGCGCAGCACGAAATGCTAAAGAAAACAAAACAATTTTTGCACGGAATGGTAAAAAATAATCAAAATTCTTTGTCGTTTAGCAAATAGTTAGTACCTTTGCCGCGCATATCCCGTTATGCCGCCAATAGGACAATACCTTGCGGCGGTCAATTCAATGCCCATGAGTGGTCAGCGAAGGCCTAAAAGTGCTGGGGATGCCTACATTTGACAGTAACATTTTTATTTCTTATTATTAACTAAAACTTTATTAACATGAAAAAACTTACAAAATTAATGCTTACCCTCGCACTGCTCGCAATGGGAGTAACGGGGGCGAAGGCTGAAATTAAGACGGATTGGACACCGTCAACTGCTTATGGAGCAACTTGGAATGCCCAAACAAGTACTGTGTCATGGACAAAAGACCAAGTAGGGTATCTTCTTCTCTACACTGGGTTGACTCCCAAGGGTAATCCAAACACGACCGCTGTGGATTTGAGTTTCTATCAGAAACTTCATTACAACATTACTAGTCTTACTAACGCTGCTTCCGATTCAGAGGGTGCATACGTTGAACTGAAGATTGGTAGTAAGAACAAGGAAACTCAGTATATTAAGTTACGTCAAGGTGCTAATGATATCTTGATGTCTGATTTGGCTGCTACACAGGATCTCACTCAAATGCTGGAAATGACTTTCCAAGGAACTTTGGCTGATGGAGAAACAAGTGGTAGTGCAGTTGTAACGGAGTTCTATCTTTATACTGACAGATACGAGTACCAGACTCAGCAGCAGACCGTAAAGGGAGAAGCTTTGAGTTTATCTTCCGTAGTATCAGGCAACACTCTTGTTTTTATTGGAGGAACAAATAACACTATTCTTTATGGAAAGGCTAATGATGGTTCAGAATGGGGGAGTAATCAGATCAAATTAGAATCCTATGAAAATGCAATGGCGTTAGTTTCAGATGATGATAACACTTGTTATCAATTCCGTATCATTGAGGCAACAGATGAAGGATTAGTCAAGCCGGAAGGAATTACAACTTTATATCGTATTAAGGCATTCAAGGCTGATGGGACTACTCCATTTACTGGTCCTAGTTGGAATGGTGGAAGTAGTTTCTTCTTACAGGAAATTAGTTGGACTTATAATGTAGCAGATGGAACAGGTGAAGATCCAAGTTTCTTTGCTATCACTCCCATTGAAGGAAAAACGAATACTTATAAGATTTCTGCATACAAAAAGGATGGCACTGCAGGATATAAGGAAAATATATATGGTAGGTCAGAATGGATTTTCAGTGCTCTTGAGGAGGCAGACGTCCTAGTGCCAGTCGAGGTTCAAGGTGCTGACACCGAGGATCCTGGTGTCCCTGCTGTTGCCGATGGTTGGATTAGCTTAATTACCAATGGTAACCTGGCAGGAGATGATGTTTCCAGTTTCTGGACTAAGGACGAGAACGGTAACGCTGAGGCTGCAGTGATTAACGCTACTGCTGGTCGTATGAATGACCGTGGCATCAAAGTTACTTCCAAGGAGAATCCTGCATATGACTGGGGAACCCAGTTCTTCATCAGGTCATCTCAGCCCTTGAAGGAAGGACAGAAGTTACACATCGAGTTCGACTATCGTGCCGACAAACCTGCCAATGCTGCAACTCAGGTTCATCGTAATCCTGGCGACTATAACGCCAATGTTGCTTCTATAGATTTCACTGTTAACTGGCAGCACTTCAGCGAGACCTATGATATACCTGCCAATTGGTGCAAGCAAGATGGTAACACAGGTGATTCCTATATGTTGTCGTTCGGCATGAACTTGAGCCAAGATAGAACCTCTAACAACTTCTACTTCGACAATCTCGTTATGTGGGCAGACCAAAAGGAAGCTCTTCAGAATGCAATTAATCTTGCTAAAATGCAGCCACGTTTTGCAAAAACTGGTAACAGTTGGGATGCTCTCCAGAAGGCTATTGAAGACGGTGAGGCAGTATTGGCTGATAATGAGGCAACCGCTGAAAGCCTAACTAATGCCAGAAATGACATTAATGACGCTATAAACGGGCTGGTTCTTCTTGACGGCTATAGCAACTTGACCGCAGATATGTTCTATACCTATACCAGTGTGACCGAACCCGGCGAGGGCACAAAAGCCACACCTGCTTATGAATTGTTTAAGGAAAGCAGTTTGCCTTATGGTTTCAACAATGTTAGTGAATTAAGTTGGGCTGATTTGAAACCGTATTCACAGTTCATCGTTACTACAGTAGGAGAGACAAAGCCCCGCTTCTGTTTGAACCGCACCGTGGCTGAGGGTCAGCAGGCTGCAACAATGGAGGATTCGAAGTTGGTCGACATTAATCCCAATAATAGCTACACTTGGTCTACTGAAAAATATCAGACTATTGAGGATGGTAATATCTTCAAGCTCGACATTTCAAAGATAGTTTCTGATTACACTTTCGCTCGCTTGCATTGTATCAAGGGGCAGAACAGTGGAAAGGTAACTGTAACTGGTATGTACCTCTATCAGGCTCCCGCCACCTACAACGTTGCCGGAACAGAAAATCTTACTGGCTACAATTGGGATGAATCACAGAATGAAATGACATATAATGAAGAGACGGGTCTGTATGAAAAGACATTCGAGAAGATTACTATCAATTCTACCACAAAGCCGTTGTTCAAGATCGTAAAGAACGGCACGGAATGGATTCCAGCAAGCGAAGAAGGGAATGATCATAACTGGGAGATTAACCCCGCAGTTGTTGGTGGTGACGGCATATACAACATTACCATTACTTTCAATCCCGCAAATTATGATATTGCTGTAATTGCTGAGGGACTCACTTACACCGCTACATTAACAGCCAACACTGATTGGGATAAAGTATATGCATACGTATGGACTGGTGAGGGCGATGCTGCTGTGAAACTTGCCGGCGCCTGGCCAGGAAAAGAGATGGAGGTTGTAGACGGTGTCTACACTCTGAGCTTTAAAGCTAATAATGCTCCTGCGAATATTATCTTCAACAACGGAAAACAGCCAAGCGAAGATAATGCTGCCCAGACAAAGGACCTTGTTTTCGAAGATGGTAAGGCATACAAAGCCTATACTGTGAAATTCATAAACACCAGCAATTGGACTAACGTCTACGCTTATCCTTATACTAATGGTGTCGCAGATGACTTGGGTTGGTCTGGAAGAAAGATGATAAAGATTGGTACAGATGTACTTAATGATAATACATACGATCTTTATTCTTACACCTATGTAGGTGCCACTGCTCCTCAAAATATTATCTTCAATAAAGGTGAAGGTGGTGACAGTAACCAAACTCCTTCTCTCGTCTTTGAGGATGGTGCCAAGTACAATTACTACGGTGCTTCTACTGTCACCAAGACTATTAGTTCAGTTGGCTATGCTACCTATTGCAGTGCAAACGCTCTTGACTTCTCGGAGAGCGGCCTGACCGCCTACATCGCCAAGAAGGATGCCAACAACAAGGTGACCTTCCAGACTGTGACCACCGTTCCCGCCAAGACGGGCGTGCTGCTGAAGGGTGAAGCTGGTGAGCACACCATCAAGACTGTTGCTTCCAGCGAGACTAATGTGGAGGGTAATGCTCTCATTGGTGTCACTGAACAGACTGTGGTCAACCATAGCGGTATTTTCGTGCTGTTGAATGGCGATAAGGGCGTGGGCTTCTACAAGACCACAGCTGAAAGCTTCACCGTTGGTGCCAACACCGCTTACATTGATGCTATCTCTGGTGCCCGTACATTCATCGGCTTTGACTTCAACGATAACACCACCACAGCTATTGAGGGTGTTGCTACCGTTAAGGAGAACAACGGCGAGATCTACAACCTCCAGGGCCAGCGTGTGACGAAAGCTCA
>Ga0265299_10006345_pt1 | contig 10783 bp, 1 predicted proteins | sample AusTroGonzalo_MG_4_FD_193485 | JGI IMG/M metagenome (GOLD analysis project Ga0265299, IMG submission 193485) | Bovine rumen microbial communities from tropical cattle in Woodstock, Queensland, Australia - Gonzalo_02 | ecosystem: Host-associated > Mammals > Digestive system > Stomach > Rumen ...
AACGGTAACCACGCAGTGATTAACCACCCGTCGTTTGACCGTCCTTATCTGAGGTTTACCGCCATGTTCTTTGACAAGACGGCAAACAACAACGGTTATTTTGTAAAACAGAAACCGACCCAGAACGGCGCCATTCCCAGTAGCGCTGCCGATGGCCCGGCCATTTTCATCGACGGACAGTATGCATGTTCGCCTATCTATGAGTTTGGTTGGAACGGTGACGGTGACGGTGCATGGAGTGCCTGCGGCAATGATACATGGTGGGGAAACACCTACAAAGCCAAGATTAACGGCATAACCTACACCATCAAGTTCTACAACCCGTATCATGACGGTGACAGCAAACGTATGTATGTGCACGTCCTGATATTCCCGGATGCTCTGCCTCATGGCAAGACCACTACCGTAAAGATTGCGGGTATGTGGAAGATGAACAGGGACCAGAAGACTCCTGTCGAGGAGGCATATACCTGGAATTTCAACGGTCTGGGAACTTTTGGCGTATCAAGCCCTACGGCAGTTACATATGACTTTGATCACATTCTGTTAAGCGGTAACCTGAAAGCCGGATATGGTACAAATACCGTAGGTTCTTTTGAGGGTGCCAATTTAGATAACATCGCATGGACGAAGCAACTGACCACAACGGCTTCATTTAATTCCAGTCTCACTTCATTCACCCGTGAGAAGATGGAGTTTAGGGGCAGAACTGATTACTATAATGAGGTCAAGACTTATTTCGAGTACGTAATCACACGTACGGGCTATACTCCTGGCGAATTGAATGCGCTGCCGGACAACCAGAAACTGAGCATGAAATATTATATGTGGTATGTCGTGTACGTACCCGGTTACATGCGTGCCAAAGACCTTCAGGCATCAACGGCAAATATCTGGAACAGGGAGGTGAACCTTACCTGGGGAGTCGAGGGAAAGGACGGTGACGGTACATGGAGCATATACCGTTATGATGATGCCGATCTCAAGAACCGCGTACTGGTAAAAGACGGCTTGGAGAAAGCTGCCCGCAGTTTTGCAGTAGTCAATCCTGAGTATGACAAGACATATACATATGAAGTCTCTTTCATTCCGCGTAACGGTGAGCGCCGCGATGAGCTGTCTGTCCGCACCACAAGTTGCCTTAACCGCGAGTGGTCATTCAGTAATTTCAAGGCCGAAGTTCCTGAAACCGGTGACAAGATCAACCTCTCATGGAACCACACTCCTATAGGAAATGCCGGAGACAAGACCTATACACTCCATATACAGCGTTCTACAGATTATGATGTGAGTGATCCTACCAAGGCAACATGGCAGGATGTCAATAATGTAGCCATTACGAGTAAGGAAACCAACAGCGGTACATATACAGACCAGACAGGTCTTACAGCCAACCATACATATTTCTACCGCTTGGTTGTAAATGTTATGGATGCTGATATTACCAGCCAGGTTGTCAACAAGAAACTGGGCGGTTCACAGATTCTGTCATTCTCCGCTACAAGAGGATCATACAACAATATGGTCAAGGTCAAATGGACCGTGCAGCAGGTTGGATCAAACGTAACCAACTTCATTATCCAGCGTCGTCCCCTGGGCAGCAACGATGAGTCTGCCTGGGCCGATATCTACTCTACCAGCGGTACTGCATCGGGCTACAGCTATGATGATGTGACCGCTCTGCCCGGTACTTATAATGAGTATAAGGTAGTGGTTTGGAGCCAGGACGGTGACAAGGTCTCATATGATGATTCCGATGTGGCCGACGGATTCAGCCTCTCAACCGGAACACTTAGCGGTAACATCACTTACGGAACCGGAACTGCCGTTGCAGGCGCAAAGGTGGTACTTAAGCGTCAGGATGACGACGGCGGCCTGTCATCGGGCATGCACTCCATAAGGTTCTCGGGCAACGGTACCGGTTTCAAGTACGACTGTGACCAGACAACCCTCAAGAATCTGTTTGAGAAGGATTTCTCTGTTCAGATGTACATCAATCCTGATACTGTCATGGCCGGTAACAACCGCAGTATCCTGCTCGATGTATCGTACTCCTTTACATTGGATCTGAGATATGACAATACAAAGAAGCTGTATCACCCGGCTGTGTGGCTCCAGGGAGATACCTACTTCACAAATCTTGATGTAAAACCGGGAGAGTGGACACATCTTACCGTATCACATAAGCAGGGCTCTTATACAGCCTTGTCAATTGCAAGAGGAGACAGTATCATATCTGATACGATCAAGAGCGGCAATGAGATAGTGAAAAAAGATGCTACGGTCAACGTTACGCTGGCCGATGGCATATCCATTGCCAACAATTCAAGTTTCAGCCAGACCGAGTATTACAACGGCTACATGGATGAGTTCCGATTCTTTACCCGTGCACTTTCACATGCCGAGTTGCTCAAGAACTACAATCATCCGCTTACCGGAAACGAGAAGGACCTGGCTATATATTATCCGTTTGACGAGGGCATGACCGTACAGAGTCTGGCATATGACCTGTCCAGGACCAATAATGTCAGCAACGGCCGTCATGGCTTGTCCAAGATTCCGGCAGCCAGCAGTAACTACATTCCCAATGAGGATCAGTTGAGCCTGATGGCATATACTGACAGTCTGGGATACTATGAGGTTCGCGGTATTCCTTACTCAGGTGAGGGAACCAGCTACAGCGTTATCCCCAAGTTGGGAATACATGAGTTCTCACCTGTTTCCAAGTCCCGTTTTGTAAGTCAGGCTTCACTTATACACAACGGTGTTGACTTTGAGGATGTATCATCATTCCCTGTAAGCGGTAAGATATTATACTCAGGTACCGATTATCCCGTTGAGGGTGCCAACCTCTATGTGGACGGAATGATCTGCGCCAGTGACGGCAAGATCATTGAAAGTGCCGAGGACGGAACGTTCACCATTAGCGTACCCATAGGAAACCACTTCATTGAGGTTGCCAAGAGCGGTCACGTGTTTGCCAACGGCCGTTATCCTGCCGATCCTGAGGGTCGTGGAGTTAAGAAGAATTTCAATCAGGCCATAAGCGGACTTGAGTTCCGTGATACCACTCTTGTCAACTATACCGGACGTGTAGTAGGTGGTGACATTGAGGGTGACAAACCTGTAGGATTCGGACAGAGCCATAACAACATCGGTGTTACCAAGCTTGTGCTCACACCCCTGAATGACCTCTACCGCATGAATGTGGTTAAGCAGAAGAGGGGAGAGACATCATTCTCATATGAGACCAATGATGAGACTGTTCAAGTGGCATCGGCCTCAAATAAGATCAACAGCAAGTCCTGGCGTGGAGCCGGAACAGCTGACTGCCGTAAGATTATCATTCTTACAGACTCCCTTACCGGTGAGTTCTCAGCCATGTTGCCTCCTCTGCAGTATAAGGTATCGGCTCCTGTAGTGGTTGTCCTGGACTCCGTTCTGGGTGACTCTAAGGAGTCAGCTCTGGCAGACCTCTCCAAGCCTCTGGTTACTTACAAGGATTCTCTTGTCAATAAGGACGGAGGTTACGATTACTATGAGTACAACACTCTGTACAAGAAGACATGTCACAGCAAACCTATATTTACCGTTGAACAGTCTGACCACGATGACGGCTGCTTCGGTATAAAGGAGTATGAGGTTAAGGATGCTCAGGGCAGCATTGTCCTGAATGACTTCTATGATCCTTACGAACCTGACAAAGATAAGGTATATAAATATGGTGGCGCCGTCTTCATTATGAAGGATACCTACAAGTTCAACATCTCTGGTAGGGAGGAGTACCGTAACTTTGACGCCAACATAAATGATCCTGAGGTATCGGTTGTTCCTCTTGCCGGAACGATTGTAACCATAGACAACGCCCTGTCATCAGAGCAGGCTGTCTATATTGAAGGCAACAGCGCCGGTAAGGAGGCCGGATCAGTAAGCGAGCTCAAGAGCAACCAACTTACTCTTGATAGCCTTGGTCTGGCTACATATATATGGAAGGCCGGATATCCCAATATCTGCGCTCCCTATACACGTACCATATCTATTACATATGATATAGACAACAAGACCTACAAATGGAATGACGGCGAAGCTCTGAACGGTATCGTGCTGGGTTCACTGCCTACGGGTAACAACTTTATCACGGCAGGTCCCGATATACTTGACATGGTGCTGCGTGATCCCCCCGGAACAAAGTCCAAGACCGAGTGGACATCGGGTACCGTCATCACTAAATCACAGTCAACAGGTGCTGTCTGGAACAGTGAGAACAATGTTGAGACCCAGACCAAACTGGGACCCAAGGTTGAGACCGTTACAGGTATAGGACTTGCCATCATCGAGAACCTGGAGAGCAAGGTTGACCTTACCGTAGGTGCCAAGGTTACCGTTGAGGGTGAGGATGCATCATCATGGAGCCGTTCAATCACCGCTACCAGGACAATCAGCACATCCGATGAAGCTGAGTATGTAGGTGCCCAGGGTGACGTATTCATAGGCAGCTCCACCAACATCATATTCGGTATGGCACGCAACGTGGGATTCACACGCGTGGGTACTACAAGTGATGTGGAACTGACCCTGACTGATATCCTGACAACCGGACTCTCATTCGGTACAGAGTTTGCATACACCCAGAACTATATTGAGAATGTGCTCATTCCCAACCTTAAGAAACTGCGTGACGGCATGCTCAAGACCGTGGAGCAGATTCCCGGTTATGTGAATGACGGCAAGTATCCGGTTTACATCACTACCATGAGTCCCGGTGATGCAGGATTCGGAGCCAGCAACAATGATAAGGATCTGTTCGGTTCAAACGCCACTCCCGGACCTTCAACAGATGGCCCGTCATACAAGATGGTTGTGCCCAACGGTTCAAAGGAGAACTATACTGACAGTGTGGAGTGGTGCAATACACAGATTCGCAACTGGGAGAAACATCTGGCCAACAACGAGATGCAGAAGGTAAGGGCCTTTAAGCTGGCCGAAGCCAAGAGCGACAGCGTTACAGCCACAAACCTCTCATTTGACTCCGGTACCAGCCTGACCATCACCAAGGAGACTGAGGATAAGACCGGATCAAAATATGAGAATACCGTATCGGCCGCTGCCATCATAGGCGCCACCACAGGCTTTGCCATCAATAGTGTGGGCGTTCAGTTTGATATCAAGACTGAGACCGGAGGCGGTGAGCACATTGAGCGTGAGGAGGAAGAGAGTCATACCGCAAACTTCAGCTACACTCTGGCTGAGGAGGGTGATGACGATGCCATTACGGTCGATGTATATGAGTACGGCAAGTTCGGTCCCATATTCCGCACCCGTGGCGGTCAGACCTGTGGCCCGTACGAGGGTAAGGTTGTAACCAAGTACTATAAGCCCGGTACTACCATCATGGAGGCTACAATGCAGATTGAGGTTCCGCAGATTGATGTTGACGTAAGGACCATGACCGATGTACCGTCGGGTGGAACTGCCAACTACGTTCTCAGACTCTCAAATGCATCTCAGATTGATGAGGATGTATATTACCGTCTGCTGGTCAACGATGAGACCAACCCCAACGGTGCCAACCTGATGATTGACGGAAAGCCCATCACAGACAGCCGTATCATCAAGATCCCGGCCGGCACAACCGTTACCAAGGCTCTCCAGCTCAAGCAGACCGATCCCAGTATCCTCAAGTATGAGCATATCGAGATAGTACTTGCATCACAGAGCCAGTATGATCCTACCAGCACATGGGATGTGATTGCTGACACCGTTGACGTAACGGCCTATTTCGTTCCCTCATCATCTCCTGTTGAGCTGGATCTGTCAAATACCGTAATGAATAACGAGACCGGCAGCAAACTCAGGATCTCATTCTTCGGTTTTGACCGCAACTACAACGGACTCAAGGCATTCCGCCTGCAGTATAAGAGAGAGGGCGGTCTGGATTGGACCCGCATCCATGAGTTTGTGGCCAATGCCAAGTATAAGGAGCCCGGAAACGATTTGCTGCCTTCATCGGGTACACAGGTTGAATATACCTTCAACATGAATTCATTACCCGATGGTGATTACCTGTTCCGCGTGGTATCAGTAAGCACCGACGGTGATGATGAGGTTTACAGATACAGTAATGAGATGGCTCTTGTCAAGGATATGCAGAGCCCGCGTTCAATGGGACAGCCTGAGCCCAGCGACGGCGTGCTTGACATTGGCGATGAGCTTAGCGTGACATTCAACGAGCCTATCCTTAAGGGCCGCATCACTGCCGAGTCCAACTTTATCGTAACCGGCGTGCTTAACGGCAGCAAGATTGAGCATGAGACTGCACTCAGCCTTAAGGGCGGATCAAACGCAAAGGCTCTGGCAAGTACTGAGGTTGGAATCAACCTGGCCAAGAAGGACTTTGCAATTGATGCATGGGTCAACATAGCTTCTGCAGGTACACTCTTCAGCCACGGTCAGGGCGCGCAGAGACTGACTGCAGGTGTTGATGCTGCAGGTCATCTGATAGTGACGGTTGCAGACAGCGTATGCACATCTTCAAAGAGCATTCCTTTCAACCAGTGGATATTCCTGACCATGAGTCTTACAAAGGATGGCGCACTGACTGCCGAGGCTGCCGTTGACGAAGACTTTGTTCTTCTGTTCAGCGGCCTCAAGACTATGCCTTATGAGGGTAACGGCCGCCTGAGCGTAGGATGCGGTGCCGATGCCGCCATCCATGAGCTGCTCCTGTGGGATGAGGCTCATGACATGACTGCAGCCCTGCTGAACCGCTCCGTAACCAAGAGTCCTTCAACCCGTCATCTGATAGGTTACTGGAAAATGAATGAGGGTGAGGGTACCTCTATACGTGACTACAGCCGCAACCGTCATATGGCTATGACAGATGAGTCATGGTATATCAATAATGAGAACCTCTCAGTAAGTCTGGACGGTGACCACTTCATAGAGATGAGTGCTGCAAGCCTGCCTGTAGTTGCATCCGGTGACTATGTAGTTGAGTTCTGGATGCGTGCCGCCAAGCAGAATGCCGATGCCCAGCTGCTGCAGATGGGTGATATAGCCTTCTGGCTCAATGCAGCCGGTGAGCTGCAGTTCACAGCCAAGGGCGCTTATCTGCCCGCCGGTACCAGCCAGGATATGGCCGTATCGGGAGTTGTCCTGAATGATAACACATGGCATCATGTGGCACTGAGCGTGCTGCGTCAGGGTGCCGCCTCAGTATACGTGGACGGGGTACGCCGCCTGACCGTAACTGAGTCCAATGTCGGCAATATCGTAACCAACAGCCTGATTGCAGGTGCACGTCGCATCACCGTATCGGCCGAGAATGCCGAGTATGAATATGACCGCGCTTACGTAGGATTCCTGGATGAGATCCGTATCTGGGCTGCAACTCTTAACAGTAACCTGATAGTAAGCAACCGCAAGGTACGCTTTACAGGAAAGGAGAGCGGCCTTGCTGCCTACTATCCGTTTGAGATAAAGGACCTTGACGGATTCAACCAGGTTGTTACCAAGGGTGAGGTCAAGGATCTGTGTGGCAATGGTGGAGACGCAGCCATGAGAACGATATCGGGCGGTGCTCAGTCTGATCCGTTATTCGCCGATGACGCTCCCGCATTGCGTACCAAACCTACCGAGACCAACGTAAACTTCAGCTACGTGGCATCGGATGAGAAGATAATCATCAACATTGATGAGAAACCTGAGCGTATTGAGGGTTGCACACTGAACTTCACCGTACGTGACCTGCTTGACAAGAACGGCAACTACTCAGAGGATGCAATATGGAGCGCCTTTGTGAACCGCAAGGAGCTGGCATGGCAGGATGAGGCCGTAAGCGTTGAGCAGAAGGTCAAGGAGGAGAGCAGCTTTAGCGTGGCAATGGAGAATCTGGGCGGCCAGCAGCAGATGTGGACCATCTCCGGTCTGCCTTCGTGGCTCACCGCAAGTGCAGACTACGGTGTTGTGAACCCGCGCAGCAAGAGCACCATTACCTTTACCGTAAGCCCCTCAACGCCTATCGGCAAGTATGAGGAGACCATCTACCTTAAGGGTAACAACGGTATAGAGACTCCGCTTACCGTAAATGTCAAGGTCAACGGCCAGACACCTGACTGGAGCGTCAATGCAAGGGAGTATGAGAACTCAATGAGCGTTATTGCAACCCTTGACATGCTGGGCCTGCAGAGCGAGGATGAGGATGATATCGTAGCAGCCTTCATTGGCGAAGAGTGCCGCGGTATTGCACATCCGGCTTACAGGGAGCGTTATGACTCATACTTTGTGACAATGGATATCTACGGCAACAATGAGGCAGGCCAGCCTGTCACATTCCGCGCATTCGATGCATCTACCGGAACACTCTATCCTGAGGTCGTTGCCGATAAGGATATTAACTTTGACCTGCTTGACCTGAACGGTACCTACTCTGATCCCGTCAAGCTGACAGCTCTTGATAAGATTGAGCAGACCATCAAGCTCAAGGAGGGTTGGAACTGGGTATCACTCTATGTCAAGACCGATGTCATGACCGTTGTTTCACTGTTGGCCCAGATTGCCGATGACGTACTGATGATAAAGAGTCAGAACGCATATCTGGTATATGAGAACGGTTCATGGGGCGGTAACCTTAAGGGTAGCCTTAACAACACCGAGATGTATGCCGTCAAGATGAAGAAGGACCGCGAGCTGCGTCTGGTAGGTCAGCGTCTTGAGATAGATGCCAATCCTATTACGCTCTATAAGGGCTGGAACTGGATCTCATACTACGGCCGTCAGGTTGCAACCCTTGAGGATGCCTATGCAGGACTTGCTCCTGTCACCGGTGATGTGGTAAAGGCACAGAGCGGTGTTGCTTATTATGACGAGTATGAGTGGGTAGGTTCACTCCGTCTGCTTGAGCCCGGACAGGGTTACAAGATCAAGAATGCCGGTAACAGCCAGAGAAGTTACAGCTATCCCGGATCTCTTGTATCATTCGCTCCTACACGCACTTCAGGCAGAGGCGGAGAGGCATCGGGCATGTTCCAGCCTGTTGATTATCACCTCTACTCAAATAACCTGACAATGGCTGCCAAGATTGTCAAGAGTGGCAAGCCTCTGGCAAATGCCGAGGTAGGTGTATTTGCTGATGGCGAATGCCGTGCATCGGCCGTATCGGACGAAACGGGTATTGTATATCTGACCGTTCCGGGTGACGATGCCGTAACACTTGACCTTAAGATTGTCCAGGGCTCTGAGGTTACTGATATCAAGGAGTTCGTAGAGTATCAGTCCGATGCTATACTGGGTACTCCCAAGTCTCCGCTTACTCTGGATGTCGATTCACCTACCGGTGTAATTGGATTGGAGAAGGCAGTGATTGAATCAGTATATGACCTGCAGGGCCGCAAGGCAAATGGCAAGTCTGATTCCGGTATCCGCATCATAAACGGACAGAAGAGACTGGGAAGGTAATCCTTCCGGAATGATTCTTAAATTCCCCGATGTCAGAAAAAAGTGACATCGGGGAATTTTTTTATGTACCTTTGCGTGTTTCATAACGGGATAATAGTTTTAAATACAATATGGTAACATTCGCGATAGCATTGATAGCCCTGGTTCTGGGTTATGTGTTCTACGGAAAATTCATTGAGCGCTTGTTTGGCGCTGACCCCAACCGTGAGGTGCCCTCCAAGAGCATGGCCGACGGCGTGGATTACATTGCCATGCCTACATGGAAGGCTTACATGATCCAGTTCCTGAACATAGCAGGTCTGGGCCCCATATTCGGTGCCATCATGGGTGCCAAGTTCGGTACGGCATCATATCTGTGGATTGTGTTTGGTACCATCTTTGCCGGTAGCGTGCATGACTATCTGTCAGGAATGATATCGCTCAGGAACGGAGGCGAGAGCCTGCCCCAGCTTGTGGGCCGCTATCTGGGCAGCAACATACAGAAGGTATTCATGGTATTCTCAATGATCCTGCTGGTGCTTGTGGGTGCGGTATTCGTATCACAGCCGGCCGATATCCTGGTACGCCTTACCGGTGAGTCCATGAGTATCAACACCTGGATTGCCATAATATTCATCTACTATCTGCTGGCCACACTGTTCCCCATAGACAAGATCATAGGCCGTCTGTACCCAATATTCGGTGGAGCCCTGCTGTTCATGGCCCTGGGTATAATGATTGCCCTCTTTGTGAACCATCCGCAGCTGCCCGAGATGTGGAACGGATTCGGCACCAAGTATGACAAGAACCCCATATTCCCCATGATGTTCATATCAATAGCCTGCGGTGCCATAAGCGGATTCCATGCCACACAGTCACCCCTTATGGCCCGATGCATCACCAATGAGAGCAGGGGTAGGCTGGTCTTCTACGGTGCAATGATATCCGAGGGTATAGTAGCTCTTATCTGGGCCGCCGCCGCCACCGCATACTTTGGTGAGCACGGAACAGACAGCACAGCCGCACAGATTGTACTTGACATCTCCAAGACCTGGCTGGGTAAGGTTGGTGGCCTGCTGGCCGTCATCGGCGTTGTTGCCGCACCTATTTCATCGGGCGATACAGCCCTTCGCTCCGCCCGTCTGATTGTGGCCGATTTCCTTAAGAAGAAACAGAAAACCATAGGCAGCCGCCTTGCCATAAGCATCCCGCTCTTTGTCATCACCTTCTTTGCGCTGTTCTACAGCCTGCGTGACAAGGAGGGATTCAACGTAATCTGGCGTTACTTTGCATGGTCCAACCAGGCCCTGTCAGTATTCACGCTGTGGGCTGTCACGGTCTATCTTGA
>Ga0265299_10006347_pt1 | contig 10778 bp, 8 predicted proteins | sample AusTroGonzalo_MG_4_FD_193485 | JGI IMG/M metagenome (GOLD analysis project Ga0265299, IMG submission 193485) | Bovine rumen microbial communities from tropical cattle in Woodstock, Queensland, Australia - Gonzalo_02 | ecosystem: Host-associated > Mammals > Digestive system > Stomach > Rumen ...
AGCGAGCAGTTCTACGATCCGGAAGCCAAAGTGTTCCTGGCCGACCGCTACATCGTGGGAACCTGCCCCAAGTGCGGCAATGAAGGCGCATACGGTGATCAGTGCGAGAAATGCGGCTCCACGCTCAGCCCGGAAGAGCTCATCAATCCGCATTCCAAGGTGAGCGGTGCCGAGCCTGTCAAAAAGCTGACGAAACACTGGTACCTGCCTTTGAATGAGTACGAACCTTGGCTCCGGGAATGGATCCTGGAAGGACACAAGGAATGGAAGACGAACGTGTATGGCCAGTGCAAGAGCTGGCTCGACGGCGGCCTGCAGCCCCGTGCCGTGTCGCGCGACCTGGACTGGGGCGTGCCGGTGCCGGTGGAAGGTGCCGAGGGTAAGGTGCTCTATGTCTGGTTCGACGCGCCGATCGGCTATATCTCCAATACCATGGAACTGCTGCCCGACAGTTGGGAGAAATGGTGGAAGAGCCCGGACACGCGGATGATCCATTTCATCGGCAAGGACAACATCGTGTTCCACTGCATCGTGTTCCCTTCGATGCTCAAGGCCTACGGCGACGGCTTCATCCTGCCGGAAAACGTGCCTGCCAACGAGTTCCTGAATCTGGAAGGTGACAAGATCTCTACCTCGAAGAACTGGGCCGTGTGGCTCCACGAATATCTGCAGGACTTCCCGGGCAAGCAGGATACGCTCCGCTATGTGCTGACCGCCAATGCGCCCGAGACCAAGGACAACGACTTTACCTGGAAGGATTTCCAGACCCGCCACAACAGCGAGCTGGTGGCCATTTTCGGCAACTTCGTCAACCGTGCGGTGGTGCTGACGCACAAGTATTTCGGCGGCCGCGTGCCGGAGCCGGGCAAGCTGGAACCCATCGATCGCGAAGTGCTCGCGCAGATTCCGCAGCTCAAACAGGAGATCGAGGACAATCTGGAGACCTTCAAGTTCCGTGAGGCGCTCAAGGCTGCGATGAACCTGGCCCGTCTGGGAAACAAATACATTTCGGATACCGAGCCGTGGGCTGTGGCCAAGACCGACCTGCAGCGGACAGCCGCCATTCTCAATACCTCGCTGCAGATCACGTCGAGCCTGTCGGTGGCTTTTGCACCTTTCCTGCCGTTCTCGGTCGAGAAACTGAATCGCATCCTGAACGTCCAGCCTTTCGGCTGGGATGATCTGGGCAAGGCTGAACTGCTGCCGGTGGGCCACCAGCTCAATCCGGCCGAGCTGCTCTTCTCCAAGATTGAAGACGCTGAGATCGACAAGCAGATCGAACGGCTGGAGCGGATCAAGGCGGAGCGGCTGGCCGCCGAGGCGGCAGCTGCGGCGGCGGCCGCGCCGAAGGTGGAGCCGGCCAAGGAGGCCTGCACTTTCGACGATTTCGGCAAGATGGACATCCGTACGGCGACCGTCCTGGCGGCCGAACGTGTTCCCAAGACCGACAAGTTGTTGAAGCTGACCATCGACACTGGTCTCGACCAGCGCGTCATCGTCAGCGGCATTGCCCAGTACTACACGCCCGAGGAGATGGTCGGCAAGCAGATCTGCATCCTGGCCAACCTCCAGCCCCGCGTCATCCGCGGTATCGAGAGCAAAGGCATGATCCTCATGGCCAAGCAGATCGACGGTACCATGCGCATCGTCACGCCCGAAGAGCGCCTGACGAACGGCGCCACGATCGGGTAATCGTGACGGGGCGCTGCCCCGAACCATCCTGAATATTTGGGAATCCTCACTTTTTTTTTTCGGAGGATTCCCAAATTATTTTTACTTTTGAAACCCGTTATCAAACGTCTTGCACCATGAACACCAAGTATGTATTCGTAACGGGCGGAGTGGCTTCATCCCTCGGAAAAGGCATCATCGCGGCCTCCCTGGCCAAACTCCTGCAGGCACGCGGCCTGCGCGTCACCATCCAGAAATTCGATCCTTACATCAACATCGACCCCGGCACGCTCAACCCGTATGAACACGGCGAGTGCTATGTCACCGAAGATGGCGCCGAGACCGACCTGGACCTGGGCCATTACGAACGTTTCCTGGGTGTCCATACTTCCAAGGCCAACAATGTAACGACAGGCAAAATCTACAACACCGTCATCACGAAGGAGCGCGAGGGCGCCTATCTTGGGAAGACGGTGCAGATCGTCCCGCACATCACCGACGAAATCAAGCGCCGCATGCTCCTGCTGGGCCGCACCGGCGACTATGATATCATCCTGACTGAAATCGGCGGAACGGTGGGCGACATGGAGTCGCAGCCTTTTATCGAGGCGGTGCGCCAGCTGCAGTGGGAACTGCCGGAAGAGGACTGCATGTCCATCCACCTGACCTTGATCCCGTATCTGCGTGCCGCCAAGGAACTCAAGACCAAACCGACGCAGCACTCCGTGCAGATGCTTCAGCAGAGCGGCGTCAAGCCCGATGTGATCGTGTGCCGGACGGAGCAGCCCCTCACCCCGGAGCTCCGCCGCAAGATTGCGCTCTTCTGTAACGTCAAGCCGGGCCACGTGATCCAGAGCATCGATGCCTGGAGCATTTATCAGGTGCCGCTCAACATGCACGAAGAGCATCTCGACGAACTGGCCGTCCGCAAACTCCAGATCGAGAACTTTACCCAGCCGGAACTGGGCAAGTGGAAGGAGTTCCTGGAACGCCTGAAAAATCCGAAACACGAAGTGAATATCGCCCTCGTTGGCAAATACGTGGAACTGCAAGACGCCTACAAGTCCATTCAGGAAGCCCTGGTACACGCGGGTGCGGCCAACGAGTGCAAAGTCAACGTCAAGACGGTCCATTCCGAACAGGTCAGCGAAGACAACGTGGCTGAAATGCTGGCCGGCATGGACGGAATCCTGGTGGCTCCCGGTTTCGGGGAACGGGGCATTCCCGGCAAGATTGCTGCGGTGCGCCATGCCCGCGAAAACGGCATTCCTTTCTTCGGCATCTGCCTTGGCATGCAGATGGCCGTCGTGGAGTTCGCCCGCGATGTGCTGGGCTACGCGGATGCCGCATCCACGGAGATGCAGCCCGCAACGACGCATCCGGTGATCGACCTGATGGAAGAGCAGAAGACCACCACCATCAAAGGCGGGACGATGCGGCTGGGCGCCTATGCCTGCAAGCTGGTTCCCGGTACGCTGGCGTCCAAGATCTATGGCCAACCGGTCGTGCAGGAACGCCACAGGCACCGCTACGAGTTCAACGACGCCTACCGCAGCGCATTTGAAGAAGCCGGCATGAAGATCTCGGGTACCAATCCCGATACCGGCCTGGTCGAAATCGTGGAAATCCCTTCGCATCCTTTCTTCATCGGTACGCAGTTCCATCCCGAATTCAAGAGCACGCCGGAGCAGCCGCAGCCCATCTTTGCCGCTTTTGTCAAAGCTGCCATCGACAAACATCTCCAGAAGAAATAGCCATGAAATCTTTCCTCTTTTCCACCCTGCTGGCCGTCATGACACTGGCGGCAGCTTGCTCGCATCCGAAACCGGAGGATCCGCTTCCGCGCGGAGCAGCCTCCCCGGCATTGGACGAGGCGTTCGCTTCCTATCTCCAGGCCGTCGCCGACAGTTCCGAAGAATTGCACAGCATCATGGCCCTTCAGCACGGCAAGGTGCTCAAGGAGCACTTCACCGTTCCCGATACGGCGCACATCATGAACTCCGTATCCAAGACGTTTACTTCGACGGCTGTAGGCTTTGCGATTGCTGAAGGGCTGCTTTCACTCGACGACCGGATTGTGGATCTGTTTCCGGAGTCGCTTCCAGAACGGGTATCCGATACGGTGGGAAGGATGACGATACGGCATCTGCTGACGATGAATTCCGGCCACGGGACCGACCCTACCTATGTTGTCCGTTCGGGCGACGGGGACTGGGTGAAGGGTTTCCTGGAATGGCGCATCGATTATGAACCGGGCTCTTGTTTCTGCTACAACAGTCTGGGCACCTATGTGCTGTCAGCTGCCGTGCAAAAGGTGACAGGACAAAAGGTCGTGGACTATCTGGAGCCGCGTCTATGGCAGCCGCTGGGTATGGAGAAACCCTACTGGCAGGAAAGTCCGGCTGGCATCAATACGGGCGGCTGGGGCCTGTTCCTCCGGACGGAAGACATGGCCCGCATGGGCCTCTGCCTGCTGAACGGCGGCAAGTTCTGCGGCAGGCAGGTGATTCCCGCCGAATGGGTAAAGGAAATGTCGGCCGCGCAGGTGACGTCTGTGAATGCCGGTGTAAATGAGCGGATCGTGGAGGACATCCGGAAGGATTCGACGAGTCCCTTCTATGCTTATTTCGATCCGGAGCAGAGCGACTGGATGCAAGGCTACGGCTACCAGATGTGGCGCTGCCGCCACGACGCGTTCCGCGCCGACGGTGCCAACGGCCAGTACATCCTCATCCTCCCAGACAAGGACGCCGTCATCGTGACCACCGCCCACATCCCGAACATGCGCCAGGAATTGAATCTGATCTGGGACTACCTGCTGCCGGTGCTTTGAGATGGCAACGGTGGGGTGAATTCTTTTTTTTTGGTATCTTTGCAAGATATGGGAAAAGAATTTTGCTATACGGTTGCCGGACATTGCTTTTCCGTGCATCCTGCAGAGGGCATCGACCTGTCGGAGCCGCTGGCACATTATGCCCCTTTTGCGACCCATCCTGCCGATGCGCCTGAACGGGTGTTCCATCTGCATGTCGTCCCGAAAGAGGCATTGCCGAAGCCGGACGGCCTGGTCGTGGAGTTCGATCAGGATGATGACGGTTCGCAGATCCGGCTGAGCCGGACGCCGGACGGCCGTTCCTGGTTTGAATTCAGCATTTTCGGCACACTCTCCGGCACGATGCTCGCGGAAAGCGATTTCTCAACGGCCACGCTGGCTTTCCACAAACAAGAGGATTTTGCCTTGAACAATGCGCTGATGGTCATGTATGCCATGCGCACCGCATCCATGGGGACTGCGCTGTTCCACGCAGCTGTCATCGGCCATGCAGGGCGTGGCTATCTTTTCCTGGGCAAGAGCGGCACGGGCAAAAGCACGCATGCCCGCCTCTGGCTGCAGTATGTGCCGGATTCGGAACTGGTCAACGATGACAATCCGGTGGTCCGGGTTTTTCCTGACGGAACGGCCCGTGTCTACGGCTCTCCCTGGAGCGGAAAGACACCCTGCTACCGCAACATGGAGCTTCCGCTGGGCGGCTTCGTGCAGTTGGCACAAGCTCCTTACAACGCCATCCGCCGTCTCAAGGGAATCGCTGCTTATGCTGCGCTGGTCCCGAGCATTTCGGGCAAGCGCTGGGACCGTCCGATGGCTGACGGCCTGCACGAGACCGAAAATGCCCTGGCCATGACCGTTCCCGTATGGCATCTGGACTGTTTGCCCGATGAAGCTGCTGCCCGGTTGTGTGCCGGACAAATTACAAAGGAATGAAAAACACGGCCGTAACCGACGAATTGATCATTGGCGACGCTGTTTCCCTTGTCAACGAGGGAATGGCGGTGACCCTGCTGGTCAAAGGACGCAGCATGCTGCCTTTCATTTTCGGCGGGCACGACAGTGTGATTCTCACGAAACCCGAGAACATCAGCGTGGGCGATGTGGTACTGGCCCGGATTGACGGGCGCCGCTATGTCCTGCACCGGGTGATGGAAGTCACGCCGGAACGTGTCGTGCTGATGGGCGACGGGAACATCCGGGGACAGGAGGTCTGCCGTCCCGAAGACGTCCTGGCGCGCACGGACGAGATCGTCGGCGAGGACGGCCGGCATCGCCGGCTGGATACGCCGCGGCAGCGGAGGCTGGCACGGATTTGGCGCACTCTGCTGCCGGTCCGGCGCTGGATTCTGGCGGTATATAAACGGACTGTACTACGAAATATCGACATACAATGAAACGGAAAGAAGGATTTGTACTGCGCACGGTTTGCGGCGAGAAAGTGATTGTCGGCGAGGGCCTGGGCGCCATCGATTTCGGCAAATTGATCAGCCTCAACGATACGGCGGCCTGGATCTGGGAACAGGCCGGCGAGCAAGGGGAGTTCAGCGTCGATTCGCTGGCCGAAGCCCTCTGCGAGAACTATGAAGTGGAGGCCGCCCTCGCGCATGCCGACGTGGAGGCCCTGCTCAAGCAGTGGAAAGAACTGGGTATCGTGGAATGAAATACTTCCGGTGGATATGGCGGGCGATGCAGGGTATTCGCTGGAATACCCTGTGGCGCATCCTGATCGGCATCACGCAGGCAGGACTGGGCCTGCTGATGGTATGGCTCTGCCGCCGGTTCATCGACCAGACCATCCGCACGGGAACCCAGCACGACATCGTCGTGATGGTGGTCCTGCTGGTGGCGTCGATGCTGGGCGGCATCCTGCTGCGCCAGCTCTATTATTACATGTCCACCCTGGCCAATACGCGCCAGACCAACGCCATCCGCCTGCAGGCGTTCAGCCGCCTCTTTACCCGGCAGCTCTATGCCGAGCGCGATTTGCATTCCGGCGACGTGGCCTCGCGCCTGTCGAAAGACATCGATGTAGTGGGGGAGGCTTCGACCTCGCTGTTGCCGCGGGCCGTGGTCACGGTCTTCCAGCTCTTGGGCGCCTTCCTGCTGCTCCATTCGATGGACAACTACCTGGCCTGGACCCTGCTGGTCTTCACGCCCCTGATCATCGTCTTCGCGAAGCTGATCGCCCGGCCGCTCCGGCAGATGACGCTGGATATCCGGCAGGATGAAAGCCGCATCCAGATGCAGGTGCAGGAGGGAATGGAGCACAATGCCACCCTGCGTTCGCTGGGCAGCGAAGAATGGGTGACGCAGCGCCTCGACGATGCGCAGGAAGGGCTGATGGGCCTTGTCAAGCGCCGTACGCGCTTTACCGTGCTGACCCGGAGTCTGATGGCGGCCTGTTTTGGACTTGGCTACCTGACGGCGTTTGTGTGGGGTGGCCTGCAGTTGCGTACCGGCGCCATCACCTTCGGCGTGATGACGGCCTTCCTGCAACTGGTGAGCCAGATCCAGACCCCGATCCTCAACCTGCTCGGCATGGTGCCGCAGCTGATCCATACCACGGCCAGCATCGACCGGCTGGAGGAATTGTTGAACGAGCCTTCGCGGGAACGGGATCAGGCGGCCGAGCCTGTGGCGTCCGGCGTGGCCGGCGTCCGCGTGCAGGACCTGTATTTCAAGTATGCTACGGGCGACCGCTCTGTCTTCAGCGGCTTCACACACGATTTCAAGCCCGGGTGCAAGACGGCTCTGATGGGACCCACGGGCATCGGCAAGACGACGCTTTTCCGACTGCTGCTCGCCCTGATCAAGCCCGACAGCGGCTCGCTGGCACTGTATGACGGGCAGCATGCCTGGCCTGTTTCGCCGGATACCCGGCCGGACTTCGTCTTCGTGCCACAGGGCAATACATTGATGAGCGGTTCCGTCCGCTTTAACCTGCAATTGGCCCGGCCGTCGGCCACGGACGAAGAATTGCGCGCCGTGCTGCATACGGCAGCGGCCGACTTTGTCCTCGACTTGCCGGCCGGACTCGACACGGAACTCGGCGAGCGGGGCGTCGGCCTGAGCGAAGGCCAGGCCCAGCGCATCGCCATCGCCCGAGGCCTGCTCCGTCCCGGCAGTATCCTGTTGCTTGACGAAATCAGCGCTTCGCTCGACGAGAGCACCGAGCGGGAACTCTTCTCCCGCCTCTTCGCCGCCTGCCCTGACCGGACGATGATTTTTATCACCCACCGCCCGGCTGTCGCTGCACTCTGCGACGAAATCATACAAATGAAATTGTAACGAATATTCTTTCGTTATCTTATAGGATTAAAAAGATTAAATACTATATTTGCGTATATAAATGCATTATGTGCATAATGCGTGAATAATTATGAAAAATATTCAGATTCTCATGATGAATATGCGGCTTCTTTGGGACCGGAAACGGGGCCATGGGAAGGGAGTAGTCATCGCACTACTCCTTTTCTTTTTCCTGGCACCGGCGGTCTTTGTGGCGTGTGACAACGGGGACCCGGTAATCAACATTACGGTGAAGTCGGATTACGGAAAGATCATCGAGGCGGTGAACAGCACGAATAAGTCGCTGACGGAAAAGTTGGGCTTGATTGAGGCGGCGATGGACCGAGGCTTTGCCGATGCCCGGGAAGCGCAGGAACTGCTGCAGAAAGCCGTTTCGTCGCTGTCCGGGACACTGGCCGAGAAGCTGGAGGCGGTGGAAAAGGCGGTCAAGGCGGAATCGGCCAGCCTGGAGACGAAACTTGGGCTGATCGACGCGGCCGTGACGGGCGGTTTTGCCGACAGCAAGACCCAGCAGGAGTTGATTCAAAAGGCCATCGAATCCCTTTCCGGCACACTGGACGAGCAGCTGGCACAAATCGAAACTGCAGTAAAAGGCCAGACGACCAGCCTGGAAACGAAACTCGCCCTTATCGAAACGGCCATCACGAAAGGTTTGGCCGACAACAATGCGGAGCAGGAATTGCTCCGGCAGGCCATCGGGTCGTTGACCGGCACGCTGGCGGAGCGCCTGCTGGCTGTTGAAAAGGCGATGGGGAGCCAGGTCGCGAGCCTGGCGTCCAAACTCGACCTGATTGCCGTGGCCGTCGGCGACAGACTGGCCGAAAACAATGAAGCCCTGGCGTTGGTTGAGCAGGCGGTCGAATCGCTCAGCGGCACCCTCGATGAAAAACTCGCCGCCGTGGCGGAAGCCGTAAAGAGCGAGGCTACCGGCCTGGAAACAAAAGTGGAATTGATTGCGGCGGCCATCCGGAATGGTTTTGCCGACGGCGTGGCGCAGCAGGAATTGCTCCTGCAAGCCGTCCGGACGTTGAGCGGCACGACGGAGACCAAACTCGCGGCCATCTCGAGCGCGGTTGAAAACCAACGGACCACGCTTTCAACCAAGCTGGAATTGATTGAAACGGCGGTTCAGGCAGGACTGACCGACCATCAGGGGAAACAGGAGCTGATCGCAAAGGCCCTTCAGTCGCTGGATGGCTCGGTGAAGGAGAAACTGAGCGCTATCGATACGGCGATGATGCACCGGACAGACAGCCTGACGACGAAACTCGAACTGATCCGGACGGCGCTGGCTACCGGCCTGGCCGATGAAACGGCGGCCCTCGGGCTGCTGAAGTCAGCCATCACCTCGCTGCAGGGGAGCGTCAACGACGTAGCGACAGTGCTTACCGCCATCGATACGACGTTGCTGGCGGACGGTACGGTCGGCAAGGCGATTGCGGACATCCATGCCGCGGTTCTGCGCCTACCCGACTATAGTGCAGCCCTCGACAGCATCCAGTATACGCTGAAGCTGCTTGCTGCTGACAGGATTGCAGGTCACCTGTTTGTTGAGATGGGCGACGGCCTGAAATGGGCGATGTTGAACCTGGGCGCCACCTTGCCGGATAATTATGGAGATTTCTTTGCCTGGGCTGAGACGACAACGAAGAATGAATATACGATCGATACGTACAAATATATTCGGAAGGAATCTAATCAGTATATATTAACCAAGTATTCGCGAGATTCCGGCCCGCAAACCTTGAGGGAAGAAGATGATGCGGCGCACCAGAACTGGGGTGCCACCTGGCGCACGCCGACGAAAGCCGAGTGGGAATGGCTGCTGAACCAGGATCATTGTTCCTGGGAATGGGTGACGAATAACGGTGTCAAGGGCATGATGGCCACGAGCAAGGTGGCGGGATATGAAGGCAACCAGCTCTTTTTCCCCGCAGCGGGCCATTACAATGACGAAAACCCTGTCGGACTTGTTGATACGGGCGTCAAAGGGTGCTATATGTCTAATAGCGTAGTGTCGTCGGAGAATTACTTCCAGATATCATTCTTGCAAATCCAGGACGTCGCACCCGCCCTGGATAGTTTAAGTCGCTGGTGTGGCTTTTCTGTCCGCCCCGTTTCCTATTAATTGAATAATCCAAAGCATGCAAACCATGAACAATCCTATGAATAAGAAAAGGACAAACCATAGACGGCAGCGGATGCTCCGTATGCCGACGCTTTTGACGCTGTTGCTGTTGGCGTTGCCACTGGGCGGCGGCCATGCCGCTGCGCAAGGCCTCATCGGCGTCCGCCTTTCGGGCGGCGCCGCGTGGAACTTCGGCAGCGGCTTCCAGAATGTGGGTGCGAACGAAGCGAACGTCCTGCAGCCGGTCCTGGGAGCGGGTGTCACCCTGCGCGTCATACCGCACTTGCGGGTCGGCTTGGGCTATGACTATTCCCGGATGGTGCGTGAGCAGCTGAACGGTACGCTGGAACCGATTGCCGGCAGCGTGTTGCCGGGCAGTGTCGAAGGCACGGTGTACAAGGATTTCAAGATGCGCTTCCACGCCATGGGCGCGACAGTGGAATACAATGTGCTGCCCGTGGGCGGCCTGCTGTCGCTGTATGTGGGGACGGGTTTTGGCTGCCTCTTTGCCACAGGCAACACCTGGGCGCTGTCGGTCCGCAACGAGATGCGTTCCGACAACTGGACGAGCACGGTGACCATCAACGGCCAGAATGAGATGCACAGCTATGCCGCGCCGTACATTCCGGCCACGGTGTCGCTGGAATGCAGGATCCTGCCGCGGACGGCCCTCTGCCTGGGCTGTGCTTCCCGCGTGATTCTCTCGAAGAACACCCTGGCCCCGACGGCCCAGGTTCAGGCCACCCTTGGAATTCGCCTTGACTTATAATAGATGAAACGACCCATGAAAGCGATAAGACTATTCTTCCTGGCGGGTTTGGCCCTTTTGCTGACGTCCTG
>Ga0265299_10006350_pt1 | contig 10775 bp, 19 predicted proteins | sample AusTroGonzalo_MG_4_FD_193485 | JGI IMG/M metagenome (GOLD analysis project Ga0265299, IMG submission 193485) | Bovine rumen microbial communities from tropical cattle in Woodstock, Queensland, Australia - Gonzalo_02 | ecosystem: Host-associated > Mammals > Digestive system > Stomach > Rumen ...
AGGTTTATTTGAGTATTGTTCAATAAGTCAAGATAAAAATTCTAATATATATACATTAACTATATCAAAGAAAGAAAATGTATTCAATCTTCTAATTAAGTTATATGAAAATTCAAAATTTCATTTGCAGAGAAAATTTGAAATATACGAAAAAGCAAAAATGGGCGTATAATAAGTGATTATTATATGAATTGCATAGAATTGACGGGAAACCCCTTAGAGCCTTTACTACTAAACTATATCAGTAATGATATGGCGGCGAGAATAATTACCTCGGTATAGTAAAAAAGTAAAGGATTGGGCAATCCGCAGCCGAGTCCCATTTTATTAAAATGGAAACAGGTTCAACGACTATCGGGATTAGCTCCGTTAGGCCACCAAGTGGGGCCGAAGTAATGCACTTCTCTTTGAGAAGAAGATATAGTCTGAGCTTATAGGGAAACTTATAGCAGCCTTACGGCGGGGTAGATTAACGACCTACTCGAACACAACTGGAAAATATTGGTACTGCTTTAAAGACAATTATCGCTAGATTTACTGAATTGAAAGAGAATGTAGCTGGTACTGCTGATAGTGAATTTGAAGATTTAGATTACAATAAAGTTGATAAAGCATTAAAGACTGTTGGTGTATCATTAAAAGATACTAGTGGATAGTTTAGAAATCTTGATGAAGTATTTTTAGAATTAAGCTCTAAATGGGATACTCTCGATAGAAATAGTCAGCGTTATATTGCTACTATTGCCGCCGGTTCTCGTCAGTAGTCTCGTTTTATTGCAATGATGGAAGATTATGACAGAACTTTGGAGCTTGTTTCTGTTACAGAAGATGCTAAAGGTCGTGCAGATGAACAGTTTGCTAAAAATGCTGAGAGTTTACAATTTAAGCTTTAGAGTTTAAAGACAGCTTGGGAATAGTTAAGATTAAGTTTTGCTAATAGTGATTTCTTTAAAGGCGTTGTTGACATGATGACTAAGTTTGTTAATATCTTAGGAAAGATGGACAAAACTTAGATGGCAACAGTCGCTACCATTGGTATTGTTATGGGTAAAACTATTATTACTAATTTATTAGATACTATTAAATAGGGTGCCTCTCAAATCTAGACTACTTTATAGTAGATTAGTAATGTACCATTTTGGAAAAGAAATCCTCTTTAGCCTTTTAGAGCAGTTTTTAGCTCCTCTTTTGATTCTGAAAAATATATGTAGGGTTCACACGCAGCCCTTAGTAATACATTAGGAGTAGGTCAAGGTTTTGATCCTTCTAAAATATCTGCTGGGAATTTAACCAGTTTAGAATAGTAGATTACAAAAGTTGCAACATTAAATCAATCATATTAGCAACAATGGAATACCATTAAATAGATCGAAGCTGCTGGGGGAGAAATTACTACTGCTCAAGAGAGATAGTTCTAGTTAACCAACTAGGAGCTTCTTGAAGCCAAAAATCTTGCAAATGAAAAAGCAAAAGAGCTCGGTTATGAGCGGGAAATTACTCGAGAAAATTCAGAATAGATTTCATAGGATTTACAATCAATTAGATAGAATAGTACATCCACTTCTATGGGCGGTCAATTAATAAAAAGAGGTCTTTAGTCAGGATTATAGGCTAGTATTACAACAGCTTTAATGACTGCATTGTCTGGCGCAGATTTTTCTACAGTAATTAAAACTGCTGGAACTACAGCTTTAATGGCTGCTTTGCCAAGTATAATAACGGCAGTATCTGAACCTTTGATTACTGCTTTAACTGGACCAGCTGGCCTTGTAGCTTTAATTGTTATCGCTATTGGTGTTGCGGTTGCCAATATTATTAAGAAGCAAAAAGAAGCAAGAGACGCTGAAATGGAGCGCCTTGGATAGGTAAAGAAACTAAATAAAGAATTATAGGATTAGGCAGAGGAATTAATTAGTGAAAATAAGAAAAATTAGGAAGAAGCAAAAAAGCTTAAGAAATATAGAGAGGATATAGAGAAGTATTAGAGCAAGAATCCATAGTTTTTAACAGATGAAGAGTAGAAAAGATTGACTGAAGCTCAAGATTATATCAAAGATAATTATGAAGATGCATTTAGAGAGACTTGGGATGGAAAATTTGAAATCATTGAAAAGAAATTAGATGAGATTATCCTTAAAATGGAAAATGATGGTGCACCCGGGAAGTTATTGGCTAATATAAATGAGCAAACTAAGAATTTAAATGATAGGACGGAAGAATTAGAGAAATATTAGAATGTTATAACTGGAAAAAATGGATTTTAGCGCATGGGAACCGGTTTGAACTTACTCTTTGATTATGACCGCAAACTTAAAGATACTATAAAATTGGCTATGGACTCTGCTGTAGATGGCAGAAACCCTACAGAGGTTGTAGCACAATAGTAGATATTAGATAATATAGAGCGCTTATATGGAGAAGAAATCCCTCAAGAATATTCAGAATTATTTGATAATTTTACTGGAACAGAAAAAGAAATTGATCAAATTATCTCATTAATAGAAGATTTAAAAACAATTAGTGCTGCCCAGTTAGACGAAACTTAGAGAAAGGCTGTAGAGAATGTTTTAGAATTATAGGGATGGGATAAAGGAGCTGCAGAAATTGCATCTTATCTTGGGGCAGAAATAAAGGAAAATGGCAATGAAGAATTTGCTAAAGCGATTGAGCATGATTTGGTAGAAACTTTATCTTCTGGATAGTATTCAAAACTTGGAGCAAATGAAGAAACAGTTCTCAATGCTTTAAAATCTTTAGGCATAGAAAATCCGCAGGACCTATTTGATAGCGGTTCTAATTTAAAAAAGTGGGATGACTTAGCCAAGGAGTCTAAAGATTTTACCGCTGCTCTTGACTCCATGGGAATTACTAAATAGGAATGGGACAAAGGAACTTGGTGGAGTTGGCTTTCAACATTTTACTCAGGCGGTAGTGCTAACATAGGTGGAGCCATAGGCGATGAAATGTTGGGTTCAGTTGATGGAAAGCTTTGGTACGATAAAAGAGGTCTCTCTGGTAGAGCTGGCAGAAAAAATGCTATGGTAGAGAATGCGATGTTATCTTAGATCATTGCGGCGTAGACTTTAAAAGACGATGAGCTATTTGCTAAGGAATATCAAGAAGTTTTTGACAAAAATCGAGAAATAATCACGGCATATGCTACTGAAGAAATGAATTATGCTGGAAAAACTTACAAAGAATTTTCTAAAAATTTAGCAACAATTTATAATAGTACAGAGGACAAAGCTGTTCAAGATGCAATGGATGCTTATGACAAAAACCATGAAGATAGTGTAAAAGGTCAATGGGAACGTTATAATAATATTTTAGAAGACAGCGGAATTTATAAGAGAACAATTGAACAATTATCTTTTAATTCAGCACAAAATATACAATCACTTATTACATCAGTATCTTCAGTCTCTAGAGAATAGATTGTTCAATATTTAAATGGTTTAGGAAGGCGTCTTTCAACCCAAGATTGGGAAATACTCGGCAATTTAAATCTTGAAGATTTGAGCTCATTAGGTATAGATGGTGCATAGACTTATATAGATTAGTTAATTGCTGCTGGACATAGTGCAGAAGAAGCTTAGTAGATTTTTAATGATTATATTCAAAAGATGTCAAAGTTCACTTTTCAAGACTTTTATCTTGGAACTAATTCTACAAATATTCTCCATGAAAATATCAAAGAAAAAATTGGCGGATTACCAGAAAAGTTTGAGTCTGTGGCGAAAGCACAAGAAGAAATGACAGAAAAAGGCGCCATTACTCAAAAAACATACCTCAAATTACTTGAAGAAGGCATGGACGAATATGTAACATATACTAGTAATGGCTATGAACTTATTGGTGATAAAGCACAAGAATTTTTTGTGAAATAGGCTATGTCTTCTAAAGAATATGTTTCTTAGGCAATAAAAAATTAGAAGGAATATGCAAACGAATTATCCGCCCTTTCAGATGAATAGGTAAGTAAGATTGAAAAAACAGTTGATAAATTATATAAATAGACAAGCCAAGAAGGTATTGACTACGTACTGAATCATGTTCCAACAAGGGTTGCCGCAATTGCTGAAGCAATTTATCAAGCCGGAGCGAAAAATTTAGCAGAATATCAAAATTTAATAAAAGAAGGAATATAGGCTTTAACAGAAGAAGAAAAGTAGGCTTATCTTGATGGATTAATAGCAATAAATGAGCAGTATAAAGAAGCAGCAGATAATGTAGAAAAGTTAAAAGATGATTTAGATGAATTAAATAAAACTTTAGAAAAAAATAAAGAAGCTTTGAATGAAGCCGAATAGAAATATCAAGAGGCATTGCATGGTTCTCAATACTTCACTTCTTCTTTAGACCCATTGCTTAATTATGATAATACTCTGAAATCTATTAATAATGATTTAGACGACTTGAAAGAATCTTTTGAGGACGTCGGCAGTATAGAAGACGGAGTTAGCATACTTAATAATCTTACCAATAATTATGATAAAAAGAGTGCAACCTTATCTTCTGAAAATGTCATTTATGGAAATGCTATGGCAAATCTTCGAGCTTCTATGGAAGATAGATTTGGAAATTATGTTAAATTTAATGGCGATGATTTATTCGTAGATTATTCTTATACACAGATGGATGCCAATGACGCCATTAGAAAGGCTTTAGAAGAGAGTATTAATACTTATAATAGCTATAAGGAAAAACGTCAAAATAATGATAAAGAACTTAGAAAATTAGATAAAGAAAGATAGTAGTTTGAAAAAGATGCTTTGAAAGAGTATGTTGATTTACAGAAAGAAGTTATTGATATTTTAAAGGCTTAGGCTGAGAAGGAAGTATCTACTACTAAAGATAAATATGATGCTCTTAAAGAGGCTGATAATGAGTATATAGACGCATTAGAAGAAGCAATTTAGAAACAGCGAGATTTAAGAAATAGAGAAAATGAAGAAGAAGAACTTGCTCAAAAAGAAAAGAAATTATCGCTTATGAGAAGAGATACTTCTGGAGCTAATGCTAAGGAAATTCAATCTTTAGAGCAAGAAGTTGAAAAGGATAGAGAAAAACTTCTTGATAATAGCATTGACTCTATTCTTAATAATATGAAAGAACTATATGAAAAGCAAGCTGAAGCAAGAGACGCAGAAATAGAATATATGGAAGCTGTTACAGAAAACGCTCAATATTTCAGCGACTGGGCGGCATCAATTATGGCTTCTTGGAACTCATAGGAAGATATGTAGGCTTGGTTCTTAGATAATGATAAAGCAATAGAAGATATGACTGTAGAGTAGCAGGAACTTTATATCTCAGATTTAAAAGAAAAATGGACAGATTTAGTTACATATCAGTCAACATAGTTAGTGGATGTCAATGCCAATATGGATAATATAAATTAGACTATGAATAATTTATTAACTGATTTAGACGAAAATGCTACCATAAAAGGTCAAGAGATATTAACAACAGCTTAGCATACAGCAGATGAAGCAATTAAATCAGCAGAAAAAGCAAGAGACAGTGCGAAAGAAGCTATTGAAGAAACAGAAAAGAAAATCGTAGAATTAAATGAAAAAATGGCTACTGCGACAGAAGTTGCTCAATTAACACATGGTTCTGCAATGAAGGCGATGAAAGACGCTAGCCAAGAAGCAATGAAAGAGACTTCTGTTTATGCTGTAAAAGTTTTGGCAGATTTCTTGGGCGTGGACTTAAAAAATGAAACAGCAACAAAAGCTTTTGCAGAAAAAAATAATTTAGTAAATGCCAGAGGAGAATATTCTTAGTCATTATTAGATGCAATTTGGTAGGCTGGCGGAAGCACAAAGAACTTTAAGAGCACAGAAAGCTGGATGATGTATCTCCCTGGAACAGGTAGTAGTCAAGAAACTGTATTGTCTCGTGGTTACGCAACACAGGCTGAGGCTGAAGCTGCAGCAAGAGCATATGGCTCTAATGCAAAAGTTAGATTAGACGTTACTAGCGGAAAATATGGCGATATATCTGATTTTGAATATAATTCTAGTCCTATAAGTTTTAACAATTTTAGTTCTAAACCTAAGTAGGAATTTCCTATGAAAGATTATCTTACAAAAACAGCAGTGCATCCGCATGATTATGGAAATGCCATTATAACTTTTGCAGATGGAACTTGGGGATACTTAAATGAAGAAGGGATAGAAAAAGTTAATTATCAGTTAGATAAATTACTTGAATATCCGGGCGTTGTTGATGCGTCATGGGATTATGATTGGGGTCAAGCAACCTATAAAAAAGGTGGACTCGTTAAACATACTGGTCCTGCTTGGGTAGATGGAACTCCTTCTCGTCCAGAAGCTTTCCTAACAGCAGAAGACACAGAGCGTTTTTCACTCGCAGCAGAATTATTTGCTACTTCTCCGCTTCTTAATTCTAAGATGGCGCAAAATAATGTATCTTCATCTATTGGAGATACCTCAATAGAAATCAACATAAATGTAGAAAGTATTTCAGACGATTACGATGTAGACCGTTTGATTTAGCGTGTTGAAGATGATATTAATGAAACAGCACGCCCAATAGGAACACAGGTTATTCTTAATAAAAGAGTTTAAAGGTTATGGGGATAAATATTTATCCCCATAACGCCTATTTAAAAGAGGTGAGAAAATGGCAAAAATGATTGATTTTTAGGGTTTTAGATTTGGTAATATTCATTCTTCAGATTTAAAGTTAATAGTAGTTAGTTCAAGTAACCGTTATGATAAGAATTTATTACCGTCTCCTAAAGATTATGACAGCGTGGTTCCAGGAGGTAATGGAAATTATTATTTTGGTTCAACTTTTGGAACTCGTGAATTTACAGTCAACGTTGCTTTTAATGAAGTTAGCGAATAGATTTTCAGACAAATTTCACAGCTATTCGCAACAGATAAATTATAGGATTTAGTTTTTGATGAATTACCCTATAAAACTTATAAAGCAAAATTAAAATCAAATCCAGATTTTAAGCATATTTGTTTTACAAATCGAGAGACTGGAGAAAGAATTTATAAAGGAGAAGGTACCTTACATTTTATTTGTTATTAGCCTTTTGCTTATTGTTTTAATAAATACGTGGTTAGGGCTGCAGATTATTATAAACAAATGCCTCCAGAAAGAATAATTGCTAACAGCCTAGAAGAAAATCCTTACTTGCGCCGCGGCCCTAAAAAGTTGTTACCTGGACTTATTAAAGATCATTATAATGTTAAGCCAAATATGAATACACCATGGAAAGGCGGTTATCCTACTATTGAACAGGCTCAATGGGGAGAATTATATTTTAAAGATCCAAAGATTAACGCAACAGAGAGTAGTTCTTCTGAAGCAGAGAATGAAGCTAAACTTTTAATTGATGTAAGAGGATATTGGAAAAATATTCCTGAATGGTAGAGCACAGCTAAATTATTAACAACTCCGACATTGGATTACGAGTAGGAATTAATCTTTGCGCCATAGTACAATAAGATTAATTTTATGAATATGGAAACTGGTCTTAATAATGAACAAGGATTGATAGGTAGTAGAATTCTTGTATACAATCCTGGAGATATTCCAGTTGAATTTGAGTTAAAAATGGATAACGTAAAAAAATTCTTTAGAGGCTCAGAAGGTGCTTACTCATTTAGAATTAGTAGATATAATGTATAGAGATTGAATATTGTTAATGCAGTAGATTGGACTGGATTGACAACTGTAGATAGAAGAGAAGATGCTCCATATAAGTATGGCAATAGATACTTCAAAATTCTTGAGCCGGTTTACGAAAGTGGCGAAAAAGTTGGGGTTACTTATAGGAATCTTAAGTGCGCCCATCCTAATCATTGTTATATGGTAGAGCCAATTCCAAGATAGAAATTGGAACATTATATTAAATTATTCTATTGGCAATCTTATTAGTTAGGTATAATATCTGAGGATGAATGGCATCAAGGTATTGATATGGCAAATAGATATAAAGAATTATATGAGGATTGCATTACCGATGAAGAGAGATATGAGCTTTATTGGTAGACTTTAAAGGGCGCCATTCTTTATAAGTATAGTGAAGTTGAAGAATTTGACGATGCCGCGGCCAGAGAGGAATTCTTAAATAATTTAACAGAGGATTATTTTTAGAATCCTCCTGAATATATTAAGATTAATAAAGCTTGGGAAAGTCTTTATGGTAGAAAGTATGGAGAAGTTGATTTTAATTTATCAAGACTTCCTATTTATATTACTGAAGACTATATTTAGTTGAATAGCGCGGAGCTTTAGGATGAGGACTTATCTACCGCAACAGAAAACGAAGTTAATGATTCAATTCCTTATAGTCTTTTCCTTGACACTGATCGTAGAATGGTGTATAATATAAATGAACCAGAGTGGAAAAACTGTAAAGGTTGGCTTGATGATAATGCAGTTAAATAGAGTAATTTCTATAATTTTAAGCCCACCAAAACAATAAGAAATGAAGCTATTGAAGAGGGCCATTGGTTTAAATTGCCGCCAGGCTGGTCTTTAATTTCTATAGAGCCAGTTGTGGATGAAAATAGATGGGGTGGTAAATTATGGCGAGATGCTAGACCTTTTATTTGGGGCGAAAGAAATGAAGCTAATCGTAGAGAGTTTTATAGTATTTATTACAAAGCTATGAGAGATTATGTATCTGGTAATTGCCCATAGCCAATTCTTAATTAGTTAAATGATGGTCAGGTTCCTGATTGGGATAGCTTAACAGATGAGTAGGTAGAAGTTCTTGGTCAATTTAGACGTTGGTATGGAGAAGATGAGGATTTCTACGGCGATTATAATGAAAAAGTTTCTTTAATTGAAGGCTGTGAACCAGTAATAGATAAACATAGCCTAAAAACCGATTTAGTCCATAAGATGAACGAGGCGGCAGAATATAGATTCTTAAAATTATTATGCACTTATTGGAACACTATGCATTTAGATAATAATGGTCGCATTCCAGATAATGCAAGTATTGATTCTTGGTGGTGGGAGGCTAGCAATTATATGTATGCAAATTTCCCTCCACTATATTGGGGTTATATGGATTTATGCAATAGATTATAGATTAAATATGTTCCACTATTCTATTGAGAGGTGATAAAGGTGAGTATTCAAAAGCATGAATACGAATTAAGCGTCTGGTCTGAGACGCTTGGGGATAATGGTCAAAAGATAGAAAAGAAAGAATATATAATTGGCGCCCATGATATGTCCTATCTTGGGCGCGCCACCGATATTAAATTAGAGACTAAATTAAATGGAACTCATACATTAACTTTCCAATTGCCAGATAAGTATTTTGACAGTGAAAAAGGAGAGTATGTAAGAAATGAATTTGTCGATAGTCTTTTTAATGAGAGAAAGATTAAATTAAAATTTATGGAATAGTGGTATGAGTTTTATATAAAGTCTGTAAATGATACTAAACATTTTAAGTCATATATGAAAAAATATAACTGTACCGATGCCTTTATTGATGAATTATCTCGTAATGGTTATGGTATTACTTTTGACACTGAGCTATATAATAATGTCGAAGAAGTAGGTACTTTTTCTCGAATTATTCTAGAGGATAGTATTTGGTCTTATGCTCCAGAATATAACTGGGGAGATTTTACTGAATATTTAGAAGAAAAACTTTTTAAGATTCCGGTCGGCGGAGATATTTTTCCTGAGTTTGTCGGTCATAAATTATTTTATAATATTAATGCGCCGCGAGAGGGAGAACGTATTATTAATGCCTTTACTGGAGAAAAAAGAGGCATTGAACTAGGTGATGACCTTGCCGCGGCACAAGATGGAAAAGGCGGCTATTTCTGGAACGCTCAGGATGGTACAATGCCATTAATTGGCGTTCCTTTAACTGACATACCTAATGATGGATACATTTATGTTCCTTATTCATAGCTACAGTTTTGTTATAAAACAACTTCTAAGGATGTTGATGAAGCTAAAGTTTATGCGGCAACAGAGGAAGTTTAGTATTATGATGATAAGTCTTATGCTGTTGCTCCTTTAACAGTTGACCCGACGGCATTAATTTAGTTTATAGCTATTCCTCCAAATGCAAAAGTAGAGATAGACGAATCTGGGTTGCTATTAAATAAAGATTATACTTATGTAATGACAGTAGAAGAATGGAATACTTATATAGATTCTCATTATTACTACAAGTTTTTGCCGGAGCATAATAACGGAGCAAAAGAGTTTATTCTTACTAATACTTTTGACTATGAAATGGCTTCTATGGGAAATATGGCGGCATACTATGATGGATATCTGGATAGGATAGGAGACGTTGAAGTTATAAATGGTAAAAAGATTTCTATTGCTGATAGAACAGAAATCAATATTACAGATGAAATAGACTAGTATGTAACCGTTTATAATCAGAAGTTTGATAATGATGATTTAAAAGGTTTATATGTCAATCCAGACAATAATTGGACAGAAGATCCCGAGATTAATTATCGAGTTTGTTCTAAAATTGATACTCGTCAAATTGTGCCATAGCTTGCTCGAAATTATATTCAAAACGGAACAAAGATTAAAACAACTGATGGTTGGGAGCCGCAAGCTATTTATGACGATGATAATTCTCATAAGTATAGTGTTTTAAAGACTCAGTGCGGAACTTATTAGCTTTCAGACGACAATACTGTTGACTATATTACTGCACCACAAGAGGTTTATTTAAAAGTTATGCCGGTAGCAGATGAGAATAACTAGCCGCCTCTTGATGAAAATTAGAA
>Ga0265299_10006356_pt1 | contig 10771 bp, 9 predicted proteins | sample AusTroGonzalo_MG_4_FD_193485 | JGI IMG/M metagenome (GOLD analysis project Ga0265299, IMG submission 193485) | Bovine rumen microbial communities from tropical cattle in Woodstock, Queensland, Australia - Gonzalo_02 | ecosystem: Host-associated > Mammals > Digestive system > Stomach > Rumen ...
ACAGCCTGAGAACGCCAGTTCCCCCCCGTGGATACAAAGGTGTCGTTCACCTTCCAGTAGCCGTCGCGGTCGGTCGAAATCATGTTGAGATCCGCAAGCAACTTCACGGCGTCGCGGGCTTCTTTTTCGGTAATGTTCGGGGTGCAGCTTTCGGCAAGCCCCTGGTAGTCGTCCTTGAACTTGCAAATGCCAATCACGGAACGTATGGCATTGTAGTACCAGTGGCGGTAGAATTCCAGTTCCTTCTTTTGCAACAACTTAAGAGAAACGCCCTTCAGTGCCTGCATGCGTTCGTAGTGTTGCAAGGCGTCGGCATCGGTCTTTGCGCGACCGAAATACACCATTTCAGCCCAGTAATCGGCTTCTTTGCCTTCAAGTTCGAAGAATTCTGCTGCGGGCTTAATCAGACTAAGGGGCAAGTGGATCTTGCCCTGCGATACGCGAAGGAGGTTGCCAGGATCAGCGCCCATCTTCATGGCCATGTAGCGCCACGAAATGACAGTCTTGCGCTGCTTAAAATCCTCAAAAGCATCCCTCAACCATTCGCGATAGTCCGTATATTCAAAAATCTTCTTCATAACTATAAAGATAAATCATTGACTATCAAAAGCCTATGCCGTAAAATCAATCTCCGTTGTGGAAGTTTACAACGACTTTACAATCGGCATCGCAGGTGGCCGCCCAATGGCATTCCGGTTTATCCATTATGGATAAATCCTTGCAAATTCCGTCAAATTCGAGGATTTCGGGGTTTTTAGAGCTCCGTCTGTAGGTGACCTTGTAGCTCAGTTCGCCGGCGGTAGAGGCCTGCACCGGCGGTTCGGCCATCAGACGCGCTGTGAGCAAAATCACACACTCGTCCTTGCGGGGCATCTGGGCTTCGTCTTCGCCCTCGGCCAAGACCCAATGCATCTGGAGCGGCTTGAAGTCTACTTCAGGTTCCTTCTTGGCACAGCCTGCGAGCAAAAATGCGATTAACAAGAAAAAGGCGACCGCCAAACGCTTCGCCTTTCTCGAATTAAAATTTTTCATGGTTCCAATTCCGCAATCAGCATCCCGAACTATCGGGTGTGCCGGAACGTTGCGCTCGTTACGCGGTTACGGCCATTTTCCTTAGAGGCATAAAGGGCCTTGTCAGCACGTTCGAACAAGCGCTTCGGGTCTTCACCGGCAATCATTTCGGCAATACCGAAGGAGCAGGTAATCTTCTGCTGCTTGATCAGCTGAGAATTTTCGATTGCCATGCGGAGCTTTTCGGCAAGGAACTGGGCGTTCTGGATCGGCGTGTCGCCGCACAGAATCACGAATTCTTCGCCACCCCAACGCACCAGGGCGTCGGTATTACGAATCTTGCTCTGGATAAGCTTAGCGAGGTTCACCAGGACTTCGTCACCCACCATGTGGCCGTAAGTATCGTTCACATGCTTGAAGTGGTCAATATCCAGAATCACGAAGGACACCGGACTGTCGTTCTTCTGCAGGTTTTCCTGTTCGCGCATGAGCACGCTGCTAAAGCCCGCACGGTTCAAGCAACCCGTAAGCGGGTCTTCTTTGCTGGACTTTTCGTATTCGCTCTTTTCGATTTCCAAAGCGCGCAAGTTCTTTTCCAGTTCTTCACGCTTCTTCTTGCTTGCCGTACGTTCGCGGCTGTAATCAAAGAAGCGGATCATCAAAATCACGAAGAAGGTAATGAACCAGAGGGCCACCAGTGCCGTCGAAAGTTCAGCCTTCGAAATCTTCTTGCCCTTGAAGCAGAGGCCCTTGATTTCAAGCGTTCCGTAACCAAGCGGAGCATTGGTACCCGTCTGGATTTCAATCAGCGGAATGTTCGAAAGGTCGACCCTTGCGTTGTGGACGTTAATGCCGTTCTGGGCTACCCACCAGCTAGCCACGCGGAATTCCTGCGGGACAAACACGGCCGGGTAGGTTTCTTCCAGCGGGAAGAATTCAATTTCGTTGAACTTGAGCGAAAGTTCGTCGTCGGGGCGGGAGAACGTGCTGTCGTAGCCGCGCATATAAAGACGCACGGTACCTTCGCCACGGGGCTTCACCCACACAAAAATGCTGTCGAACCTGGAGAGGTCCTTACCGCGAGTCTTGCCGTCACCCAAGAAAATCTTGACGCCCACGTACGGGTAGGCGTAACCTTCCTTCAATTCGTAGTCCACGATAATGGAGGAGTCGGTACGGGAAAGCTTTACAGCCGATGCACCGCCATCAGCAGAGTCCGTTTCGGCAATGATATACGGATAGTCATGCAGGTACAAAGGTTCAATAACATCTAGGCCATTCTGATGTGCAAAAAGTGCAATGACCGTGATCGCCAAAAGCACAAAGATCAGAATGTTCATTCTGAACAGAACGTATATCTTCTCAAGTATCCTAGACATGGATGTACCTACCAAAATCCTTAATTTAAATATACAAAAAAGACCAAAAAAGCAATAATCTCAGTAAAAAAGTGTGCGGTTAGTAACGCAATTTCGCACAAAAAAGCCCCTTTTGCCCAGAAAAAAGACTCCTTTGTACAAAAAACTAGCGGGAAAGCCACCTTCCGAGGCGTCCGATCAGGGGTCGAACCGCCTTCGCCATGTCTTCGTGCGAATGTATGTCGGGGTGTCCCAGGAGTCCGACATTCGCCGTCGTAAGCGTCATGAATTCCAAATCGGACTTACCGGCCGCCTTTTGGGCGTCGTAAATCGCCTTAACCGTCGGGGTCAAGTCATCGTTAGGCCACACCTTGGTCGACAAAAGCAGGAACTTGACACCCGGATGAGCCTTGCGGAGCTTGTCAAGAAGTTCGGCGTAGGCCTTCTTGAAGGCGTCATGCTTTGCGTAGGGCGGGTTCCCCTGGAAGTCATTGATACCAATGAAAAGGACTATGACCTGCGGATGGAAAGAGTCGAAATCGTAGCGGATGGACTGCTCGGAAACGCCGTTGGCGAGGTCTCCCGGAGCTTCGCCCGGAACCGTAAAGTCATACAAACGAGGAATCGGCCATTCCGGTACGATGTTGTCGTAATTGCGCACAAGGCCGCGACCGCTAAAAGCATTCACCTGGAAATCAGCCTTGTATCCGTCAGCAATCAAGAAGGCAAAACTCTTGGAAGCGTTCGTCTTTTCGAACACCAGGGATTCGTCCTGACCATTCTGGCCTTCGTCACCAAAGCCCACGGTAAACGAGTCGCCAATGAATTCAATGCGGCGGTTAGAGGCTTTCGGAGGTTCCTCGAACTTGCCCGATTTGTCGGTGGCTACTCTGTATAGGTGGACACCGCCGGGGTTGCTTTCGCTGATTTTAATCAGGCGATAAAGGTGCGAACCTGCACCGGCGGTCGTTTTTACTTTATACACATTCCGTGCGTTTGTTGTAAACACGGCAATCTCTTTCCCGTCTTCGTCGACACGGAATCTGGCTTCGCCTTCCAGTTCAAATTCCAGCGACTTTGCCGCCGCCTTGAACTGCACCATGGCAGCCGGGGCGCTTGTACGGCTATAGACATTCCCATGTTCCCAGCGACCGCTGAACAACAGATTCTTAGAGAACTGATCCACGGAGACCTCCGCTCCAAATGAGAAAGACGACATGAGGGCGCAACCCACCAATGTCGAATAAATCCAATTCAAACAACGCATAGGGGAATAATACTAAATTATCGATATGCGATTGAAACGTCTGACATCGTGGGGACTATTCTTAGCAGCCTACTGCTTGCTGCTGGGGGTTTCCGCTTTTGCCGGAAGCGATAAAGCCACCGAAAAGAAACCGGTGGTGCAAAAAAATGCGAGCCACAAGCCCGAACCCGGCTCCCCCGGCGACACGCTCACGCGCGAAGACGCCCGCATGGCACTCCTTGTGTACAAGTTGCTCGACAAAGACGGCAAAATCAAGGGAGCAAACCTTGAACGCGGCGAAAAGCTCTTCATGCAAAACTGCAGACCCTGCCACGGCAACGACGGCCGACGTTTCAATTTCTCGCCCTATTACGAAAAGCCGGCTTTCCTCGGAGACCGCGCTCGCGAAGAAATGCCGACTTTTTGGTATCACGTCAATTTTGGCGATAGCGACCGCGGCATGGCAGCCTATATCGACGAGTTCACGTTAGAAGAACTCATCGACATTGCAGGCTTTGCTCAAACGCTGCCGTAATTACTGCGGCTGGCGGCCGTTATAGACCTTGACTTCTTGAATAAACGAAAGTTCCAACAGTTCAGGCACTTCGCTGCCGTAGGGCTGGATTTCGATAGTCTGCGGAGACTTGGCCAACTTTAACGCATGCACAAAGAAGCTTCTTTCGACTTCGTTATCGCCGCGCTTGGTCGGGTTCTTGACCTTAGCCCCAATGAGGGCGCCCACGGTCTTTGCATAACGCAACACCTTCACCAAGTCAAAGGTACTCAGCTTCTGGTAGTTGTTGCCGTACTTGGTAGAATTGAGCGCCGTCTGCAAGGTTTCCGAGTTGGCGGTATCCTTGAGTTCGTAATCCGGAGCCTTCGCTTCGGGCCATGCGACCACAAATTCCTTGCGCCATTCTTCGGTGGGAGCGCTGGAGCGGTTCACGTTCTTGCGTTCCACGAACGGGCAATAGCCATAGTTCGTAAGAATTTCAAAGGCGCGGGATTCCATTTCGGGCTTGAGCACAAAGCCGTAGCCGGCAATGTATTCGTTGGCGCATTCCATGAACTGCGGGAACCTGGAAAGTTCGTTCAACACGTCGGCGTTTTCAATCTTGAGCAGGCGAACCGTCTGCACGCGGGCACCGTAGTAAGAAGAATTCCATTCGGCAATGGTCGATTCCACGTTGACCGGCGGCTTGATCCAGCCCTTGAAATTTTCGATTTCAGATTCGGCAATGCCGCACTTGAGACCGCGGAGATAGCTTTCGCGGTTCAGCGAGAATCGCAAATAGACTTCGTCGTTTTCAACCTTTGCAAGGCAGGCAAGCATCAAGAGCACGCGGGGCGAAGTTCCGGTCGAGGCAATCAGTTCGAAGTTCGGCAAGCAAGAGATGTTCTGTTCCGGCACCGATGCAATCGAAGATTCCAACCAGTCGCGGCCGGCCTGTTCCAAGGAAACCGCCGCCACCTTGCCGCCCACCATGGTAAAGCGAACGAGCCCCAAGAGCCACAGTTCGCGAAGCGGACGCGGCAAGTATTCCCAAGCAATCAAGCCGTCTTTTTCTTGCAGGCGGAACGTCGGGTCCAGCACCCAGAAAATAGAAGCGGCAAAGAGAGCCGTACGCGGCTTGTCAAGCATTCGAAGCAAACGCACGCAATGGCTGCGATCGCCGCGGAAACGTTCCTTGAGCCACCAAGAAACCAAGTCCTGGTGCAGGCGGAAACCGTTCTTACGAATAAATTCAAGAGCCTTTTCGGTAGGAACAAGGCATGCGTCTTCCTGTTCCAGCCAGCCGTTGCCGGTAAGGAAACTGAAAATCAGGGAGACTTCGTTTTCAGCAGTCTTTTCAGAAATGCGCCCTGCAGAGGTAAACGCTTCGGTGCAAATCTGGTAGCTGCGGCGGTGCAATGCATTGCTGTTATTGACCTTCAGGTCGCCGGTCATGGCCAAGGCGAGCACTTCGCAAATATGCCAGTCAATCAGGTTCTGGTAGAACAGGTCTGCACCCTTTACAGCAGGAGCCTCCACAAGCGGTTCATCAAAAATACCGAGGAAGTTCGCAAAGCCGTAATACACCGAGGTGTTTGTAGACGGACTGCGCCAGAGCACGTACTCGCGGCACATTTCGAGCAAGAAGGTCTGCAGGTCGCGGCACTTGCTTACAGGAACCGTCAGTCGAAGTTCATTAAAGGTAAGACCTCTAGATGCACTGTTATAAATCAAAGTCATGCAGTGGCGCTGCCACGGTTCCATCTTCTGGAACAGGCCTGCGACACGTTCTTTGTCGTTATAAAAACCGAGCGTTTCATCTTGGATGAGGGCGTTGTTCAACAGGCCCTTGTGACCAAAAGCCTTCGCATGAGCATTGCGAAGCAGAGGCTTGGACATCCCTTCAAAAAAAGCATTCAAATCAAACATCAAATCAACCTTTATTGGGGAGCCAAATATAGTAAAAAATTACCTGTGCGGCTTCTTACGTTTTTCCGTCCGTTTGAGTAAACCGGTCAAGAACTTGAAAAATCTTTCAGAACGCGAGTTGTCTTGCTTGTTTCGGCGAAGCGTAATCACAATATCACGTTTAAATTCGGCATCTGTAATCTTTAATAGACGAATTCGGCGGTTGTTCACGCGCCCCCAAGAGTATTCGGGCCAGAACCCCACACCGATACCGCTGGCAATGGCATCCTTTACGGCAAGGGCATTGTCACTTTCAAAAATGATATGTGTCTTAAAGCCCACGCGTTCACAATATTCATTACAGATATTGCGCAACTGCTTGGAGCCGTAGAGTCCGATAAAGTTCGTTTCTTGCAATTCCTTTAGCGAAATGCTGTCGCGCTTACGGTACTGCGCCACATTGGGAACCGCCAAGTAAATGTTTTCGGAGCAGACAAAATTCTCTTCGTCATCGGAACTGTATTTTTGCGCCGATGCCTTGTAGTCAGCATAAGTGCGAACGCAAATATCGTAAAGCGTGGTTTCTTCGTTCTGCACCAAGTTGAATCGAAGGTCAGGATCGTTCCTCTTATATAGAATAACCGCATTCGTCACAAAGGTGGAGGCCGCAAGCACATTCAAGTTCACCGTCGCAGACTGTTCGTTTTCCATAGCGCGCAGCTGCGCCGGCAACGCTTCGATATCTTCGTATAGTGGCTTTACTTTCTTATAAAAATATTCCCCGGCTTCGGTCAGTTTGATGTTTCTACCCTGGGTTTTAAAGAGCTTTACACCGAGTTCGTCTTCTAGTTTATGCAAGGCGTGCGTGAGCGCAGGCTGCACAATACATAGGGTTTTCGCACTTTGGGTCACATGTTCGGTGCGGGCGACTTCCAGGAAATATTTTAAATGTGTAAGTTCCATACAATTTTCTTATCTAAAATAATCCATCAAAAATATTGATGAATTAAATATAAATAATCTATTAGACAATATCAATTGAGTGTTCTAATTTTGAGCCCGAAAACAAAGGAGCATTTATGAAAAAGACATTCAAGACTATCGCACTTGCCACCATCACTTTAGGCGCCGCCGCAATCCTTTCGGCATGCGATCAGGCCAACACTTGCAAATACGACGAAGCCGCCAACACGCTTTCTTGCTCCGAAAAGACTTACAAGACCGCAAACCTCGGCGGTAAAGTCTGGATGGCCGAAAACATCGCCGCCTACATTCCCGACTCTAGCGTCTGCTACGGCAACGAGCACGTGAACTGCGAAACTACGGGAAGACTCTACACCTGGAGCGCCGCCATGACAGGCCTCTGCCCCAAGGGTTGGACTCTCCCCTCTCAAGAAGATTTCAAGAAGGCCTTTGGCGGCGCCTCTACGGCAGCCCTCAAGGAAAGCAGCCCGTTCAACATGCAATTCGCCGGTTTCCGCTATTTTGACGGCAAATTCGCCGACAAGGGCGCAAGCGCAAGCTTCTGGACAAGCGACAGCTACGACGATTCCAGAGCCTACCTCGTCCGCGCCACCGATTCGATTATCACTTACGAGCACTTCAACAAGAACATTGCCGCCTCGGTCCGCTGCGTAAAAGAGTAAATTTAATGACGGAGGGATAAAATGACTTGGCTAATCGATTTATTCGCAAAGCCCTCGGTAGGGCAACAAGTATTAGCAATCGCGCTCACCGCCGCACTCGGCCTCATGATCGGAAAAATCAAGGTCCGGGGAATCGCGCTGGGTAGCGCAGGTGCCCTTTTCGTGGGCATTGGCCTTGGCCACCTGGGACTCCGTGTCGAACCGAACGTTCTTCACTTTATTCAGGAATTCGGCCTGATCCTGTTTGTCTACACCATAGGCATGCAAGTGGGCCCCGGATTCATGGATTCCATTCGCCGTCACGGCCTTGTGCTGAATATCCTTTCGACAAGCATTGTGCTGCTCGGCGTTATCGTAACGCTTTGCCTGTACTTCTTTACAGATATGCATAACAACGTACCCGTACTCATTGGAATGCTTTGTGGCGCAGTCACAAACACGCCTTCCCTTGGAGCCGCTAACTCAGCCTTTGCCGCGGCCGGGGTGGACACATCTCTCACGGGTATCGGGTACGCTGTTGCATATCCGTTCGGCGTCATCGGAATCATCCTGGTCATGATTCTTGTGCGACTCATCTTTAGGCAAGACCCTGCCAAGGCAGCCGAAAAGTATACCGCAGAAATCGCCGCCCACAGCAAAGAAATTGAATCTTGCAGCCTTACCGTCGAAAACCAGAATCTCTACGGAATCCAGCTGAAAGATATTCCGGACCTGATTTCGAGCGGTGTTGTCGTCACCCGCCTCTTGCGCGGCGAAAACATCTTTACCCCGAACGGAAAGACGGTGATTGAACAAGGCGACAAGCTGCACATTGTGGGCATGCCCGAAGCTGTTAGCGCCATGGAAAAAATCATCGGCAAGCGCCTCGAAAAGCCGATCACGCTTGAAACCAGCAACACCGACAAAAAGATTATCGTCAAGACGATTCTCGTGACCAACAAGAAGATTCTCGGTCGCACTATCGGTTCCTTGGCCCTTGCAGAACGCTATGGCGTAAACATCAGCCGCGTCGTTCGCAGCGGATTCAAGTTCACCGGCCGCCTGGATTTGAGAATCAAGTTCGCCGATAAACTGAGAGTCGTCGGAACCGCCGAAGGAATTGATGCAGCCGCCAAAGAACTGGGCAACTCGCTGACCGCTTTGGACCACCCTGAAATCCTCCCCGCTTTCTTGGGAATTTTCCTCGGAGTCATCGTAGGCAGCATTCCTATCGCAATCCCCGGAATGCCTACCCCGCTCAAGCTCGGTCTTGCCGGTGGCCCGCTGATTGTAGCCATTCTCTTGAGCCGCAAGCGTAAGATTGGTCCGCTGAACTTCTTTATGGCCAACAGCGCAAACCTCATGCTTCGCGAATTCGGCCTCACACTCTTCCTCAGCTGCGTGGGCTTGAATGCAGGTATCAAGTTCTTCGATGTTCTCTTGAACGGTGACGGACTTTACTATATGGGACTTGCCGCACTCATCACGTTCGTGCCCCTAGCAATCGTCGCATGTGTCGGCCACCTGGTCTTCAAAGTCAATTACCTTTCGCTCTGCGGTGTGCTCGCAGGCGCCACCACCGACCCGCCCGCACTCGCATTTGCCAACGGCCAAGCGAACAGCGAAGCAGTGAACATCGGCTACGCCTCCGTTTACCCGCTCACCATGTTGCTTCGAATCTTAAGCGGCCAGGTGCTCGCAATACTCTTGCTGCAAGCGATATAACATTTCATTCTAGTACTCCTCGAACACTAAACGACCCTCCTTCCGGGGGGTCGTTTTCCGAATAAAAAACTCCCCTTATGCAGGGGAGTCTTCGTTGCACACTTTTTTATTCAGCAGATTGTTCACCTGCACCCTGTTCAGCGGGTTGTTCGCCTGCACCTTGATCGGCAGGTTGTTCACCTGCGCCAGGACCGGCGGGTTCTTCGCCTGCACCAGGACCGGCAGGTTCTTCACCTGCACCAGGGCCGGCAGGTTCTTCGCCTGCACCAGGACCGGCAGGTTCTTCGCCTGCGCCAGGGCCGGCAGGTTCTTCACCTGCACCAGGGCCGGCAGGTTCTTCACCAGCGCCAGGACCGGCGGGTTCTTCGCCTGCACCAGGGCCGGCAGGTTCTTTGCCTTCACCCGGTTCAGCACCTTCTTCACCGGCGTCACCACCCAGGTCGACAGTTTCTTCGTCGCCACCCTGATTGGCAGGTTCCTTACCGGCACCCGGATTTTCGCCAGCGGGTTGTTTTTCATCGCCAGCAGGTTCTTCTGCAGCAGGCGTCTTGTTTTCCGAATCAGCAGGAGTGTCTGCCGAAGCCTTATTCTTGCAACCATCAACCGGTTTGCCCAACATCATCGGAGTAAAGATTGTTCCATCGCACTGTACGGTATCGGCATCTTCTTCCACATATACCTTGGCGCACATATTCTCGGTCGAAGAACAAGCAAGATTGATCGCTTCTTCAAGCGTTTGAACACTTGCCGGAACATTGCTGTTATTAGCGGGATTGCTGCTAGCAGCAGTGCCAGAAGAGGAACTGTCATCACCGCAAGCAACGAACGATGCCATTGCAAAGGCGGCAATAGGAAGGATGATTTTTTTGTTAAACATTTGGACTCCTTATAGAACTAAAAACCATAAAGAAAACATATATCCGATTCAAAAAGAATCGGATACGCGGCGCTAGTAAAAAAATTTTTCTTGCTCTATTGCAGAATGACAATTTTACTTTTTGGAACTTTTTGTCACGATTTAGAGGCGTCTCCACAAAAAAAAGACTCCCCAGAGCGGGGAGCCTTTTCGCGTTAAAACGTGTGCTTAATAACTCTAATTATTCAGCCGGGCAAGCGTCAACGAGCTGGCCTTCGAGAAGAGTCGTGCACTGATCCTTCATTGCAGCGGGGAGAGCTTCGCAGCCACCCATCACGCCCGGAACAATGCAATAGATCACATCGCCTGCCGGAGCCGGATCAGCCGGAGTTTCGGCGGCCGGGTCGGCCGGAGTTTCAGCAGCCGGGTCAGCCGGAGTTTCGGCGGCCGGGTCAGCCGGAGTTTCAGCGGCCGGATCAGCCGGAGTTTCAGCGGCCGGATCAGCCGGAGTTTCAGCAGCAGGGTCAGCCGGAGTTTCGGCAGCCGGGT
>Ga0265299_10006357_pt1 | contig 10767 bp, 5 predicted proteins | sample AusTroGonzalo_MG_4_FD_193485 | JGI IMG/M metagenome (GOLD analysis project Ga0265299, IMG submission 193485) | Bovine rumen microbial communities from tropical cattle in Woodstock, Queensland, Australia - Gonzalo_02 | ecosystem: Host-associated > Mammals > Digestive system > Stomach > Rumen ...
GGAAGGAGTGCCCGCCGTAGTTTTTGTAGTAGGGGATTTCATTGTGGTTCAAGGCGATGGTAGTTTCCAAGTCGCCATAGTTCCGGCCATAGCAATATTGGAAGCGCGCGGCTCCCAGGAAGTCCAGTTGGTCGTCAACGGCCAGTTTCTTCAATTCGGGAATGAAGCGCCCGTTCTCGCCTGGTTGCAGGAAACGGAAGCCAATCTCGTTGTCCAGGAAACTCAAGACGGCCTTGTAGGTGCCGCGCCATTCCTTGAAGGAGCGGTCCTTGATGTGCTGGTTGAGCGTGGTTGGCTGGTTTAAGCCGGCAATCTGGTGGAGATATTCCCGGTCGTGATACTGCATCGGCCCCGTGATGTTGGCCGAGGCATCGTGGCCAACCAGGAAGATGTTGCCGTCCACGATTTTCTTGCAGTAAACCCAGTCGTGCAGGCTGGCGGCGTCGATTCCGACCTCGGCGCATTTCTTTGTAGCGCCCAGGTAGATTCCCGGTTTCCCTGCTTCCAGAGCCGATTCCTTGACAATCGGCAACTCGCAGCCAGTGGCCTCCTTCAGATAATGCTGAAGACGCTCCGCCGCCAGCCCGATCCTCTCCCGCGGATCCTCGCCGTCAGGCACCACTATCGCATACGCCGACTTTCCGTCCTCAATAATCGTCAATTCCTCGGCAACCAGCGCGGACATAATTCCGCTCACCACTAGCAACAACGCTGCAACAACGCTGAATCTTCGGCCCATCATCGCTTTCTCCTTGGGGTTTGCCTGACATGAGAGTTCTTTGCATGACAATGGCCTTACAATATCACGCAATAGGCGAATTGCAAATAATATGCCACGATTTTTTGACCGTGGCGAATACAAGGAAACTATACCCTAGGGATAAGAGGCCTTTCTTTTTATCAATCTACGTAACTATTCAGAACCACGAAAGGACACGAATAGGCTCGATTATTGTGTTGTTGTTGAGGCGTCGATACAGCAAAACATGAATGTTCAAACCATTTCTAACGCAGAGGCGCAAAGAGCGCAGAGAAACCAAAGTTTCTTTTCCATGACTGCCGTACAGTTTGCGGAGTTCCTGAAGAACCGCCTAACTCTTGTTTTTGCCCTTCGGCAAAAAAAGAAAACGGCTTTGCCGTTTATCCGTAAAACCGTGCGGTAATCTTTGTCATGCTGGCAAACTTGTGAAAAACACTCTGTGCCTCTGCGTCTCTGCGTTAAGAAAAGAGGAGATTGGTGTTCACTGGCAGTTCTGAACAGTTACCAATCTACCTCTTATCCCTGGCAAAAGGAAGCCAACGGCGCAAATGGTCGAACAGGAGTTCGGCCTTCCGCGTTTTTATTTTCCCTTGGCGGCCTTGGCCAAATCAATATTCTCGAGCGTGCCGTCTACGAGGACGGGATTCATGGCGGCGGGACGTTTGCAGGTCGATTCCAGTTTAATGCGGCGCTGCGCCTTCGAGGCCTTTTCCAGCGAGAGCATGATTTCGAGGGCGTGGAACGCCATTTCCCCGGAGACGCGGGGCGGACGCTTCTGCAAGATTGATTCGATGACATCGGCAACGCCAATGCTGCGGGCGTCTGTGTTGTAGTTGAAGGCCGTCGGGACTTCGCGCCAGTCTTCGTAGCCGGGGCGGAAGACCTTGACTTCGCCGCCAAACCAGTTGGGATGGTGCATGGAGAGGCTTCCCTCCGTCCCGTACAGTTCCAGGAACGGATGGGAGGTCTTGTAGACCTCGTAGCTGCCGATGAGCGTAATCTGCGCCCCGCAGGCGAACTCGATGATGCCGCTCTGGAAGGTCGGCACATTCACAGGGTAGATTCGCGGGACTGTATCGGGACCGCCGACGCGGAATTTTGCGCCTTGGGTGACGGAGGCGGTCACGGCCTTGGCTGGTCCGAGGAGGTTTATGAGCTGGGAGACGAAGTACGGTCCGATGTCGAGCAGGGGACCCGCGCCGACGTCGTAGAAGGCGGGGGCGTGCGCCCAGGTCTCGGGACCACGGCTCATGAACATGGCGGTTCCGGCGAAGACCTTGCCAATCCAGCCGTCGTCAATGAGCTTGCGGGCAGTCTGATGCCCGCCGCCGAGGAAGGTGTCAGGCGCGGAGGCGACGACCAGCCCCTTCTTCTTGGCGAGCCGCATGAGGTCCTTCGCCTCTTCGAGATTGACGCCCAGGGGCTTTTCGCTGTAGGCGTGTTTGCCACATTCGAGCGTGCGCTTGGCAATCTGGTAGTGGATTTTGGGCGGCGTCAGATTCAGGATGAGGTCGATTTTCGGGTCTGCGAAGATTTCATCCGGAGTCTTGACGGGGATTCCGTAGGTTTCGCCCTGGTGCTTGGCCAGTTCTTCCTTGACGTCGGCGCAGGCGGTTATGTTCATCTGCTTGAACCGCTTGGCCGCCTTGAAATACCAGTCGGAAATCATGCCGCAGCCGATGACGCCGACATTGAGGCTAGTGCGTTTCATCCGTGTCGCTCCTTGTCTGGTTATTTGGAGTATTCGGCCATGACCTTGCGGAAGGCCTCGATGAGCAGGTCGAGGGTCGCCTTGTCGCTCATGAGCCAGCGTATGTCGAGCAGGACAATCTTGTTGTAGATGATGTCCTCGGCGACGGCGCTGCTGGCGACGCGGTAGTGTTCCGGTCCCATGGACCAGTTGGGGTGCTTGAAGACTGGCTGTCCCCAGCCGGCGAAGATCTCGCAGGCTCCCTCGGCGTTCAAGGCGGAAATCACGTCGGCCTTGGTCTTGCCCTCGCGAAGCACCTGCGGGTCGATGGTCACGGCGTAGACGTAGAAGTTCTGGGCGGTGGCGCGGCGTCCGCGGGACTGGACTTTGACGCCGGGAATCTTGTCCAGGGCGGCGCGGAGGTATTCGGCGGCCTGTTCGCGGCGGGCGGTGTCTTCGGGGAGATGGCGCAACTGGTCGCGGAGGATGATAGCCTGGAACTCGGTGCCGCGGTAGTTGTGGCAGACCAGGTTGACGGGCGGCAGGGTCCGGGGAGTCCCGGGGGCGTAGTGCTGGTAGCCGATGTGCGAGCAACGGCCAACGATGTCGTGGTATTTCGGGTCGTTGGTGATGCAGATGCCGCCTTCGCCGGAGGTCATGATTTTCGACTGCTGGAAGCTGAAGCTGCCGACGTCGCCCAGGCTCCCGACGCCCTGGCCGTTCCATTTGCCGCCGTGGGCATGTGCGCAGTCTTCGACAATCTTCAGGCCATGCTTGCGGGCAATGGCCACAATTTTGTCCATGTCGGCGATGGAACCGAACAGGTGCACGGGAACGACAGCCTTGGTCCGGGGGGTTATTGCCGCCTCGAAGGCCTCGGGCGACATGCAGAAGGTGTCGGGCTCGCTGTCAACAAAGACCGGCGTGGCCCCTAGATAGACGGCGGCTGCGGCCGTGGCCATCCAGGTGTAGGCGGGGACGATGACCTCGTCGCCCGGGCCGACGCCGACGGCGGCCAGCGCGCATTCCAGCGTCACGGTGCCGTTGCACATGAAGGTGCCGTACTTGGCGTTGTGGTAGGCGGCGAACTCGTCGTCGAAAATCAGTTCCTCTTTGCCGTAGTAACTCCAGGCATGGCTCAAGTACAGGTCGCGGATTTTCTCGGCTGTTTCTGGATAAACAGGAGGCCAGGCGTACTCAAAGGCGAAACCCTGAGGGAAGACGGCCTTGCCGCCATCAATGGCGAGATTGCTCATTTTGCATACTCCTTGCACGTTAAGTTTGAGCGAAACAAAGGAAAATCGGTCTTGTAATAAATATATATTCGCCCAAGGTCGATAGCAAGATAATCAAAGTTGAAAACTATACATCAAAGTTGACATGGACGGCTCTGCCGGAAACAAAACAAGACGTCCAGTCCCCTCATAGCCGTGTCCGTGGGAAACCATGCCGCCGATTGGTAGGGCGGCGAGACCCTTCGCCGCCGCTTGTGCTTGCGGGAAATCGCGCGTCGGACATAGCCTAAACGAAACAAGGCGGCCAAAAGGTCGCCTTGTGAGTAGAGATACGCTAGAGTGTGCGGTGATGCGTCAAATGGCGCAAAACGTCACGGCCTGTAGGAGAAAATAGCGCCCTGCAAATTTCTGAAGGCGCAGTTGCCGGCGGTACCGGCGGTGGCTCTCCAGTTGATGGCACCGATTTCCTTGAGTTCCGCCTGGCCGAGACCGGCAGCATGGCCGTCGGTGAAGACGGTATTCATGCGTTCGCTATGGACCATGGTGGGCAGCGAGGAATTTGTGCTGTACACGGCGTAATGCGGCCATTCTTTCTTTTGAGGCAAATGGAAGGACTCGACCCAGACCGTGACCATGGAATTGTTCTTCAACTTCTTGGCCTCGATACGACAACCGTTGCCGCCTGCATCACTACGCCAATTGTAACCGCCAGTTCCGGTGCCAGTTGGGCACTGTGCGCTGTCGATCATGTGGTTTTGATTGCAAAGGTAGCCAGTGGCGTAAATGCCGGGGTCTCTCGGTTCAGCGGGGACGGTCGGCTTGACCCGTGGCATGGCGTCGCAACCGATGGCCCCGACTTCGATATAGGTAGCCATTCTGTTGGCCTCGACACTGGGATCCTGGGCGATGGCAGAGCCTCTGGCCAGGCACCAGGGCGCGTAATGGCGGCCAAGGTCGTCGCCCCATTTGAGGATGATGCACTCGTCGTAGTCCTGCAAATACATGGCGTAGGCGAGACCCATCTGCTTGAGGTTGCTGAGGCAGGTGGCCGCCTTGGCCTTTTCCTTCGCCTTGCTTAAGGCAGGCAGCAACATGGCGGCCAGGATGGCGATGATGGCGATGACCACGAGGAGTTCAATCAGGGTGAAATGCTTTTTCATGACAATCCTTTGTTGGGTATTTGTTAGAATTGAAATTGAGTTGATTATTGCATATTATACCACATTTTTAAGCCAAAAACAAGTTTTGAAGGGAAAAAGTTGCTTTTTTGCCACGCGGAGATTAAATGTGGATTAATCATTTGACATAAGATTGTTACAATTAAACAGGTCGAGGCGCGGGTTAGGGATATGGGGTGCCCATTGCGTGTTTCCACGGGCACAAGCGGCGGCGAAGGGTCTCGCCGCCCTTCTCTCCGGGCGCATCGGCCGAGCAGACGCTCGGCCCTCCCCGCAGGCGACGACGGCGCACACGGAGGTGCGCCCTCCCGGGCATTTTCCCACGGGCGACGACGGCGCACACGGATGTGTGTCCTCCAGGATATGCTATTTGATGTCCATTTTGCCGTAGGCGGCGGGGGCTCCGAAGTCGGGGTTTCCCTGCTGTTGTGACCAGGGGATTCCGTTGCGGGCGAAATTGATGCGCCAAGTGTGGCCAGGTTGGAACTCGGCGCCCAATTTAGTCAGGGGAATCAGGAAGAGGGCGGTCCAGCCATTGTCCGTGAATTCCGTCACGCAGTCCCAGTCGCCCTGCCAGTCGGTTTCGATCTTGTTGGCGTCGGGGTGGAGCGGGTCGTCGATGAATCCGCGGCGTGACTGGGCGCGGGCGCCGAAGGGATTGGCGGCGAAATGGCAGAAGCGTTTGCCTTCGCCCTGGTCGTCAACCCAGAACTCAAAGCGCTCGTCTTCCAGTGGCAGCGCGGTTTTCTGCCAATCGGCCATGCTGGCAGGCTTTTTGGCTTTGCCGAAGAAGCATTTGGCGAAGACCGCTAGTTTGTCGTCATGCTTGGCGACGGCGACCATGACGGGATAGTTGGCATCCCCGAAACTGAGCATGGAGTGGATGTTCTGGCCTTTCGCCCATTCCTGCGGAGTCTTCCTGTTGATTGCCTGGATGAGGAATTGGTTGTCTTCGGGATTGGTGGCCATTTTCAGACTTTGCTTGAGCGGGCCGACGCCTTTGCGGAAAGTGGCGGGATAGGGGCCGATGATTTCCCGTCCGCCGTAGTAGATGATGTCCTTGGGGATGTCTTCGAGGAAAGGCCAGTCGAAGCCTGGCTCGTGGAGCATGTTGCCTTTGTCGTCGAACCAGGTTCCCAGAATCTTGTCACGCTCCTTCAGGGCATCCTCAATGTACTTAATCAGGTCGGCGCAGGGGAAATTGCTGAACGCATCGTCCAGCCTGTAGAACTGGCAGCGGTTGTAGAGGTAGTCAAATTCGCGCTTGACGAGCTTCAGGCGCGCCTGAACCCTCGCGTCTTCATCCTTGGCGGCGGCGATGGACGAGTTCAGGAGGTTCCGCATCTGCTTGAGCTCGTAGGGACGGTAGGCGTACTTGTTGATGAGGGCGGCATTGCGGGGGACAGTCTCCAGCGCATCGATGATGGACTGGCCGTCAGGCGTGTCGAGATGCGAGTAGAGCATGGTGAAGAATTTCTCCATCTGCGGCGCGGCCTTGCCGTAGGCGCATTTGCAGAACTCCTTCAGCAGTTCGTTCTCGTCTCTGGTGGTGTCTTCCAGGAGCTTGCTGAACACGTAGCACTCCGGACCCTCCAGACCCAGACAGACTGCCCAGCCGCACTTGAAAATGCCCTTGATATTGTGCTTCTTGAAAGTACGCAGGCCTTCGGCGATGTAACGCGGTGTCCTGACAGGGCTGAAGATTGTCGAGTGGTAGGCGCCGAAGAAATAGATGTAGACCAGTTTGGGCAGGTCCTGGAACTCTTCCCATTTCTTCATTTCGTCGTCGAGATGTTTCCACGGGCACAGTTCGATGAGGGTGTTTGCGGGGAAGGTCTTGAAGGTCTTCGGCGGATTCCTGGTGTAGCCGTAGGCGAGGAAGACGGGATGCGCGTCGGGCCAGCGGACAGCGATTTCCTCGGCAAGCTTGCGGAAGAGAAGCCACTGGCGCTCATTCTTGTCGGGGTGCATCTTCTTGCACTCTTCACATTCACATTCGACCTGCCCGTCGGTCGGGGCAATCTGAATCCAGCGGAAGCCCTTGTCGTACTGGTTGCCGAATTCCTTGAGCATCAGTTCCTGGACGTCGGGATTGGAGGTGCAGAGGTGGTTGGCGCCGCCGGGGCCGAAATACGGCTGCCGCTTGCCGTCCTTGAGGATGTAGTATTCGGGATGCGTCTCGCCGTAAATTTTTTTCGGCACGGCGACGGGAAAAGAATGTCCGCCGTAGTTCTTGTAGAAGGGCATCTCGTTGTGGTTGAGGGCGATGGTCGTGTCCCAGTCGCCGTAGCAACGCCCATAGCAGTAGGGGAAATCGAGATGCGTCACCTTGCGCAGGTCGGCGGGGACGGCCAGACGCTCGACCTTCGGGATGAAGCGCCCGTTCTCGCCCGGCAGCAGGAAACGGATACCGCACCAGTCCTCCAGGAAAGAAAGCACGGCCTTGTGCGTGCCGCGCCATTCCCTGTAGGAGCGGTCCTTGATGTCCAGGTTGAAGCCTTTGGGCTGCAAAAGATATGCGCGGTCATGATGAAATTGGACGTCAGGATCGGTCAAGTCGCCATCCACATGGCAGGAGTCGTCCAGACCGGCCAGGAAGACGTTGCCGTTCGGGGAGACCATCTCGCAGTGCGTGTAGTCCTGCAAGTCCGCATACGGAACGCCCGCCTGTTCGCCCTTGGCGGTCTTGCCCAGGTAGAAGGCGTGCCCCTCGACCTTATCTTCCGTGACGATGGGCAGTTCGGCTCCAGTTGCTTCCTTGAGATACTTCTGGAGCGCTTCCGCCGCCCGTCCCACGCGGCGGTTTTCGTCCTCCTGCGGTACGGCAATCACATAGTCCGACTTTCCGTTCTCGACCAGCACCAGTTCGCCGGCGAAAACAGCAGTGAACATTGGCATGGGGAGCATAATTCCGACTATCAGCGTGAGCAAGGTTCTGCGCATGGTGTTTTCTCCTTTTTCTTGCAGAAATTATTCCCAGACGATGTTTTCCACGCGTCCCTCGGTCTCGAAGGCGACGTCCCCGGGGCCGGTGAGGCGCTTGCCATTGACGGTCAGGTTGCGCAGCGTGAAATTGCGGTAGACCGACTCCTCGGACAGGTTGGCAATCCTGACTGGCAGTTTTTCCGGCACGCCTGGCTCTGTCGTGACGGCGATGTTCTCGAAGAGAATGTCGTAGGTGGAGCCGTATTTTGAGACACCATAGTTGGCTTTGCCGAATTGGATGAAGCGGTGGTTGTCGGCAAAGATAAGCATGGGGACGCCGACGGCGATTTTGCCCTCGCCATTCGGGTTGTCAACTTCCTGGAAGAACCAGGAATCTTCCGGACGGTAAACCTGGTCATCGGAGTTCTGGAACACTTCGGGGAGGGCGTAGGCCTGGTATTCGATGCGGATGTCGCGGAAGGTCACGTCGTGATAATCGGCGTGGTTGCCGTTGCGGAGGTCCAGGCAGACGGCAGAATTGTGGATGAGGTCGCAGTTTTCGAACAGAATCCGTGCAAATTCAGGGGCGCCTGTCTCGATGCCGAGTTCCAAGGTGCGGCCCCAGCCGCACCAGAGCACGCAGCCCTTGACGACGATGTCACTGACCGAATGGTCGGTTATCCAAGGATCGTCCATCGCGAAATCGACGCCTTTCAGGACGATGGTATCGTCAAAGCTGTGGACCAGGGAATTGGTGATTTCAACATGGTCGGTGTTGACCAGGTCGATGCCGTCGGTGTTGTATTTCCATTGGCCGAGGATTTTGAGGTGGTCGATGTGGATGTCGGAGCAGCCGAAGAAGCTCGTCGTCCAGCAAGGCGAATCCTGCACGATGATACCGCTGATGCGGATGTCGGAGGAATCGTAGAATTTCAGGGATGATCCCTGGCGGTCCGCGTAGAATCCCTCGAAGAAACGTTCTTCCATGCCGCTGTGCAGGGTGCCGCCGCCGAAAATCTTGACGCCGTGCACACCCTTGCCGTAAATGCTGCCGAAGACAATGGCGGCGGGGTCAATGTATATCGAATCGCCAGAATTTAGGCAAATTTTGCCAGGAAAATGCAGGCCTGGACCAAAATACCGCTGCACGGAGTTAGCCGCTGGTGCCGAAGATACGGCGTCATAGAGAAAATACAGGTATTGAGGACTTGCCACGAACTCCAGGACATAGTATCCAGGCTTGTCCAGCGTGAATTCCAACTTCCCTTCGCCTTGCGCGGCAGGGATGACTCCACTCGCCAGCGGTCGCAAGACAGCCCCCTCCGCGGGAAAGTTGCCCGACACCGCCACCTTGACCGGTTCATCGGCGGAGAAACTGACAAAGCCACATTCCTTGGTCTGGTCGCCAACCCTTTGCGTCCCCGGCCATTGGCGATTGAAGGGGAGGGCCGATTCCCGGCAGCGGCGAACTTGCGCCGAACGTCCGTTCAGCGTCACAGTGTAGCCGTCCAGAAGCAGAATGCTCGTTTCTTTCTGCATTAACAACGAGTTATCCAGGGGAATGTCGTGAATGTTCAGCATGACCGCTCTCCTTTGCGTTCTGCCATTGTCTAAATCTTGAAAAACTCCGTATCGGCATTATATTTTTAATATAATTGCTCAAAAACAAAATAACGCCCGGGTAGCTCAGCGGATAGAGCAGAAGTTTCCTAAACTTTTGGTCGGAGGTTCGATTCCTCTTCCGGGTGCCATAATTTAAATCCCCTGCAAGACAACGCTTGCAGGGGATTTTTTTAGTGGCGCGCTATTGCTGTCAGGGGCATGTCAGAACTGCCAATGAACAACAATCCCCTCTTTTTTTAACGCAGAGACGCAGATGCACAGAGTGTTTTTCATAGATTTGCCAGCATGACAAAGATTGCTGCAAGGTCTTCAGCAGCGCGCATGAGTGGGACGAGGGACGAGGGATATGGGACGAGAAACCAGCCACTAATCACTAACCACTAATCACTTTTTCGTTTTATGAACCATCTGAATAGTCAATAATTTCTCAAGAAATCCTATTCCTGCTGAGGTTGTCACTCCTGTTATAACCGTAACTTTTAGCCATTAGGGTATGTACAAGCATTTTTGAGCACATATCAAGGGATTCATACATTCACTAATTTAGGGTACATATTTCCCTTATTTCAAGCTACCACATTCCCTAAACACTAAAAGTTACGGTTATAATGAAAGTGGTAATTCTGTCTAGTTGATATTATATTATTAGGTTCAAAACAAAACAAAGGGGGAAAGGCTTTTTATGGAACAGAAACAGACATTTCTGCCATTGTGGTGTGGCATCAGGCATTATGCCTGGGGGTGCAGGCGGCATGGCTCAAATCAGCCCTATCTGGCGACCTTGCTAGACCAGGAGGCAGGTGACGAGCCATGGGCCGAACTGTGGGCGGGTGCCCATCCGTCTCTCAGCGCGAGGGTCATCGAGAGAGGACGCCCAGGGCAGGAACTCTGCCGTCTGGTGGCGGAAGAACCTTTTGCCATGCTGGGCTCGAAATGGCACGATGTCGGTCAGTTACCGTTCCTGCTCAAAGTCCTGAGTTGCGAACAGCCGCTGTCCATCCAGTGCCATCCCAATCTTGCCCAGGCGAAGCGTCTGCGCGGCAAGCATCCAGACATGTATCCCGATGCGTGGCATAAGCCGGAACTCCTGGTGGCGCTAACGCCTTTCGAGATGCTTATCGGCCTGCGTCCCAGCGAGGAAATCGTCAGCCTGCTGTCGGCGCGTCCGGCGTTGCGCAATTGGCTGAAGCGGGGGCAGGGCGACCCGCGCCGTCTGGTACTGGTGCTGAGCGGTCTGGAGTCGGCGGAAATGGCGGAGATGACATCCGGCCTGGAAGCTGAGACTGGCGAGGTAGATGTGCTTTTCAGGCGTCTGGTGGCAGCTTTTCCCGGCGACCGCGGGGCTCTTTTCGCCTA
>Ga0265299_10006358_pt1 | contig 10766 bp, 8 predicted proteins | sample AusTroGonzalo_MG_4_FD_193485 | JGI IMG/M metagenome (GOLD analysis project Ga0265299, IMG submission 193485) | Bovine rumen microbial communities from tropical cattle in Woodstock, Queensland, Australia - Gonzalo_02 | ecosystem: Host-associated > Mammals > Digestive system > Stomach > Rumen ...
AAGGCTCGTGATGATGAGCACGATAAGAACGTACTTCAAGATGTTGTACCAGATGACTCTGGACTTGAATGCAGGGAGCTTCTTCATGTAATCGGGAAGGATGGCCTTCTTGCCGCCCTTATACTTCCTCTTCATCTTAACCGTGATGAAGGTAAGGATTACAAAGAGGGCTGCAACACCCGCACAAACATATAGCGCTGTAGCGTACTTTAATTCCATTCAGACACCAATCTCCTTGATTTTGCCAAATGAGCTCTTACGTCACCTTCAGAGATGCTGTCGAACTCAGGCTGATAGTACTCGCGGACGAGATCTGCCAAGTCCTTGAACTCAGTCTGATAGATCTCATAAAGCGCGAACTTATCTACTTCAGTACCTGTTGCTCTGTAAACAAAGTCTCTTACGACACGGCTCATGCCTTCGTAAGCAGGTCTGATCTTAGTGGGATCTTCATTAAACTTAGCCTCGATGCCGTCAAGCAATGACAGATACTCTGACTTGAGCTTTGTCATGTCGGGCTTAACGAATACGGGCTGCTCTATAGGCTTTTCCTTCGGCTGATACTTCTGGAGCCAGCTATAGACGAACATGAGAATGATTGTCACTGTGAGCGCAGCAAGGATTCCTCCCGTAATGATTATCGGAAGTTGGGAGAAATCAAATAATCTTCTCAAATTAACCGTTGTTTCCATATATCTTAGTTAACCAGCTTATTCTTCTCTAATAATTCTGCGATCTTGCCGTCGATCCTGTCGGCGGTGTCGACCTCTACCCACGGAATACCGTGTCTGTTGAGCTTTGCTTCTGCCTGCTTAGCCATGTCTGCCATGAGCTTTTGCTGCTTCTTCTGCAAAGACTTGCTCTGCGCGATGAATGCAGGCATGTATCCGTAAGTCTCAACGTTATATACCTTCTTGCCGTAGATGTCTGCGTCGCTGACATTTACGAGGATGACATCGTGGACCATCGTGATCTGGCTTAAGAGGTTGTCCTCGAGCTTTGTTATTCCCTCAGTGTCAGTTACCATGACTACGATCATGCGCCTCTTGATGTTGCTCATGATGTATCTCAAAAGGCCGTTAAGATCCGACTTGTTGTTCGGGGTAAGGCACTTTGCGTAACCTTCGAGGAGGAACTCCAGGTTGAGAAATCCCGTCTTGAAGGGCGATCTCTCCATCTTGTCGTTGTTATAGTAAAGACCGCTTACATAGTCGCCGTTATCCGTTACGAGGTAACCCAATGTACCGCCTGCCATGAGGGCAACTTCGCCCTTGTCTTCGCCTGCCTTCGTATGCGCGAGCATTCTGCGGTTGGCGTCCATGACGAGCATGATGTTATGCTTCTTCTCGGCGATATACTGTCTTACGAGAACCTTCTGGCTTCTTGATGTAGCCTTCCAGTCGATGTCCTTGATGTCGTCTCCGGGCACGTATTCACGGAGCTCATCGAAGTTCATACTTCTACCCTTATAGATAGAGTTGTACGAACCGTCGAGAACTCTGCTCGTGGTCTTGTCCGTGGCTATCGTCTTGTAACGCTTAAGCCCGAACTTAATCTTGGAGACGTAATCTAGATTCATGGAGTAACGATAGCTCCAACGATAGCATCAACGATTGTCTCTTCCTTAACGCCGTCTGCGATAGCAGCGAAGTTAAGCATGATTCTGTGACGCATTACTTCGTGTCTCATTGCCTTGACGTCGTCAGGTGTAACGTAAGCTCTGCCCTGGATGAGAGCAACTGCCTTGGAAACTTCCATGAAAGCGATAGCCGCACGTGTTGAAGAACCCATTGCGATGTAGCTTGCGAGGTTCGGTGCGATGAACTTGGAAGGCTCACGTGTAGCCTGAACGATATCAACGATATACTTCTTGATCGCAGGTGAGATGTAAACCTTCTTGCAGAGTTCCTGCAGGAATTCGATATCCTCGATCGTAGCAACAGACTTAGAGCCTGTGAATACGTCGCCTTCGATTCTGTTGAGAATCTCAATTTCCTCGTTGACGTTAGGATATGTAATTACTTCCTTAAGAAGGAATCTGTCCTGCTGAGCCTCAGAGAGCTCGTATGTACCTTCCTGCTCGATCGGGTTCTGTGTAGCGATAACGATGAATACGGGAGGGAGTCTGTATGTCTGGCCTCCGATACTTACCGATCTCTCCTGCATGGCCTCGAGCATGGCGCTCTGTGTCTTGGCACTTGAACGGTTGATCTCGTCCAAGAGAAGGAAGTTAGCGTAAACAGGTCCGATCTTTGTCTCGAACGTGTTGTTTGTCATGTTGAATGTCTGCGTACCGATGATGTCGGAAGGCAGGAGGTCCGGAGTACACTGAACTCTTGAGAAGGATCCGCCTACGGCTTCGGTCATGACCTTCGCAGCAGTTGTCTTAGCAAGACCCGGAACGGACTCAAGCAGGATGTGGCCATTTGCGATCATGGAGACCAAGAGTGATACTCCAAGCTGCGACTGACCTACGATCTTTGAATTGTAGTAAGTCCTGATGTTGTTGATAATGCTGCCTGCTCTAGCAAGCTCATCAACATTGATGCTCATTACGATTTGTTCAGCCATAAAAACCTCTCATTCTTAACGCTTTTACCGCCCTTATACGGTACGTCGCGTTTAACGTAAAAATAATTTGACTTGCCTATTATACTATCTAAGCGGCGGAAAATTAAAGAATTTTGTGTGAATGCTTCACTTTTGCGCCACTTTTAGCACCGCTCTACCCATATATACAGATATTAAATGGGATTTGTTGCACCTCTTACTCAGCACCCTTCTTAACGAGCTTCTCGTGCTCTTTCTGGATCTGCTCGTCGTAAGACAGGAGGGGCTTAACACCCTTCTTGTTCTTGATCCTGCGGACAATGTAGTTGTCCGTGATCTTCTTAACGAGCGGGAAGAGCGCGATAACGCCGATGAGGTTGGGAATCATCATGAGACCGTTGAACGTATCCGAGATGTCCCAAGCAAGCGAGCTCTCCATCAGAGCGCCTGCAATTATCATGAGCACGAAAATAACCTTGTAGACCTTCGCAGCCTTCGTGCCCATCAGATATTCGACCGCCTTGCTGCCGTAGTGTGACCAGCCCAATACCGTCGTGAAAGCAAACAGCAGGATAGCAACTGCGATGAACCACTCGCCGCCCTTGCCGAAGATGTTGCTGAATGACTTTGCAACGAGCGTAGCATCGTCAACGCCTTCCTTGACCAAGCCTGTCTTCAGATCGATAAAACCTGATGTAAGAACGACCATAGCTGTCATCGTGCATACGACGAATGTATCAGCGAATACTTCGAAGATGCCCCACATGCCCTGCTTAACAGGTTCCTTAACATCGGAGTTGGAGTGAACCATAACGGAAGAACCGAGGCCTGCCTCGTTGGAGAAGACACCTCTCTTGCAACCCTGAGTGATAACTTCCTTAATGGCGATACCGACTGCAGCACCTGCAACAGCCTTAACGCCGAATGCGAATCTGAAGATTGCGATGAATGCAGCAGGAATCGAAGAAAAATGGATAATAACCAGAATGAGCGCACCGATTATATAAGCGACCGCCATGAACGGAACGATCTTCTCAGCAAACGCAGCGATTCTCTTAAGACCTCCGATAATGATGACGCCTGCTGTGATCATAAGAACGATACCGATTATAAGAGGGATCACCTTGATGCCGCCGAAAATCGTAAGGTTGTTCGTAACATCAGAGAAGAAAGCCGATTCGATGTTGAGCGTGATCTTGTTGATCTGGCCCATGTTGCCGATACCAAATGAAGCGAGAGCTGCAAATATCGAGAACAATACAGCAAGGACCTTGCCGATGAGCTTACATTTCTTGTAACCGCCGAGGCCGTCCTGCAGATAGTACATCGCACCGCCGGACCATTCGCCCTCTTCGTTCTTTCTTCTGAAATAGATACCGAGAACGTTCTCGGAGTAGTTTGTCATCATGCCGAAGAAAGCCGCAACCCACATCCAGAAGACCGCACCGGGACCGCCCAAGCAAATAGCAGCAGAAACGCCTGCGATGTTGCCCGTACCGATCGTAGCAGCAAGCGCCGTACAGAGCGCCTGGAACTGGGAAACGCTTCCCTTCTCATCCTTGTTGTGGCTCTTCTTATCGAATACGCCTCCGCCGGTCTTCTTCCACCAGTGCTCAACCTGCGTAACCTGGAAGAACTTTGTTACGATCGTCATCAGGATGCCGGTTCCGATAAGAAGGAAAAGTCCTATCTTCACCCATACAAAAGAATTGATCGCGTCATTTACCTGCGTGATGAAATCAAGAATGCTCATAAATTATTTGCTCCGGGAGTTTTTTCACTGCAAAAAAGATAACCGAGAAACGCTTAGATTTCAAGGTTTTCGAACTCTAATTTCCATATCATATATGATATGTTTTCCATACTCTGCAGATATAACGTTTTCGAACGCTGATTTTCATAGCATATATACTATATTTTCCAGCACCCGCAGGCGCCGCACACCCGCAAATACAAAACCGCCGCGAGAGGGTGGCTCGCGGCGGCTGGAGGTAAAGTGCATTCCGGATATTCGGGTGACCGGAAAACAGTATTATGAAAAGAACGGGTAATTAATGCCTTCTTTTATTTCTTGACTCCCTTGCCCTTCTTGGACATGATCTCGAATACTACGGCTGCGAGGATTACAAGACCCTTAACGATCTTGATCCAGTCCTGGTCAACGCCGACAAGTGACATGCCCTGGTTGATAACACCGATCAAGGCAGCACCTACGACCATTCCGATTACCGTACCTGAACCGCCGTATGCGGATACGCCGCCGACGATACAAGCTGCGATAGCATCGAGCTCGAATTCCTGACCTGCATAAGAGTTAGCAGAACCGAATCTTGCAGCAACAACGAGTGATGCAATAACGGTGAGGATCGACATGTTGAGGTAAGCAGCGAACAAGATGAGCTTGTTGTTGATACCTGAGAGTCTTGTAGCTTCTGCGTTACCGCCGACTGTCATGAAGTGACGGCCGATGGTTGTCTTCTCTGTGATGATGCCGTAGATGATGAGTACGCCGAGGATCCAGAGGAGAACCTTAGGAATACCGCCGTCAAGTGAGAGCAGTGTGGCAATCGCCATAACGAGACCAGACAGAAGCACGCACTTAATGATTAAGAACCAGACAGGTTCTGTTGAATATCCCTTCTTAACTCTTGAGATTCTGCCTAAGACATTGATCAATACAATGGCCGCAACACCGGCAACACCCAACATGATACACGGTACGTTCGCCACACCCCAAGGCGTCGGGAACAGCTTACCTGTGAAGATGCCTGTAAGTGATGTAGGGAAGTTAGAGATAGCGTTTGTAGCGGATGCCTTTGCGAGGACCTGAGTTCCGAGACCACGGAATGAGAGGTAACCTGCAAGTGTTGCGATCCACGGAGGTATTCTTACGTAAGCGATAAGGAAGCCCAATACCGCACCGTAGAGGATACCGATACCGAATGCTACGAGGAGAACCATCGGTGTGCTCAAAGGCTTTGCAGGTTCAATGAGAACTCTTACAGTATCGCCGTTCTCAAGGATCTGCTCTTCCCACTTACCGAACCACTCGTTGAGGAGCTGGTTCTCAACTGAGAACAAACCTACTACAGCACCTGCGAAGCAAACTACTGAACCAACTGAGAGGTCGATATTACCACCGGTAAGCATGCACATGAGCATACCTGTACCGAGAATGAATACGTAAGCGTTCTGCTCGATCAATGATGCCACGTTGGACGGGTCGAGCATGTTTGTGCCCTTGAAGATGAGAGCCAAAAATACAAATAAGAAATAGACTACGAAAAGTGCTATGGTCATTATGTTCTTCTTGAGAACATCTTTCATGCTGAAATCATTCATGCCTTAGCACCTCCTTTCTCTGCATTTGCGGCTTCGGTCTTCTTCTTAGCTCCTTTTCTGCGCATCTGCATGATTACGTCGAAGAGGACTGCGATGATAAGAACGAGACCCTTAACTACCTTCTGATAGTTAACAGGTGTATCTGCAATGATCATGCCCTGGTTGATGATGCCGCAGAGCGTAGCACCGATGATAACACCGCCGACTGAACCTGTTCCGCCGTATGCGGAAGCGCCGCCGATGAAGCATGCTGCGATAGCGTCCATCTCATAACCGACACCGTATGTAGGTGTAGAACCTGCAAGTCTTGCGATATTGAGGATGCCTGCGAAACCTGAGAGAACACCCATCAATGTGTAAGCACTGAACATAACCTTTCTTGTGTCGATACCGGAAAGTCTTGTTGCCTTCTCGTTACCGCCGACAGCGTAGAGGTTACGGCCCAATGTTGTCTTAGTTGTAATGTAAGCGAAGATTCCGAGTACAAGTGCGATCCAGAGGAGAACCGTCGGGATGCCGTTGTAGCAAGCGAGCTTGTAACCGAACCAGATGATAACTGCGAAGATAAGAACTGACTTGATGATGACTGCTGCAAGAGAATCAACCTTGTAACCCTTCGCGATGAGTCTTGTGCGGTTGTAGAATGTGAAGATCACGTAACCAACTGCTGCAAGGACTGCGAAGATCATACAAGTCTTGTTAAGTGTATAACCGCCGAATTCGAGATCAGGTCCGACCTTAGCGAGGAAATCCGGAACATAGCAGGTAGCACCGCCGCCGAATACATCTAAGAATCCCTTGTTATCGATACCATATGCATAACCCTGCATGATGATGTTAGCGAGACCTCTGAAGGCAAGCATGCCTACGAGTGTTGCAATGAACGGAGGAACCTTAACGTAAGCGATCCAGAAACCGTGCCAGAGACCTACGAGAAGTCCCATTACGAGCATTGCGACTACTGCGATCGGCCACGGAATGTTCTTGTCCATGATGATGGCTCCGACACCGCCTGCGAGGCAGACGACAGAACCTACTGACAGGTCGATGTTACCGCCTGTGAGGATACACAGGAGCATACCTGTACCTAATACGTATACGTATGCGTTCTGTGAAATCAAGTTTGTGATGTTCATCGGAAGTAAGGTCTTACCGTTTGTAATGAACGAGAAAGCGATCATTACGATGACCATGGCGATGAGCATCATGTATTTTCTTAAGAATTTAACTACACTGTTGCCTTCCATCTTTAGCCCTCACTTCCTACAGATTCAGAACTGCTGCTCTCACCGCTTACACCTACGATGCAAGACATGATGTTCTCCTGAGTTGCCTGGGAAGCCGGCATCTCTCCAACGATCTTTGCCTGGTTCATGATGTAAATACGGTCACTCATTCCGATGACTTCAGGAAGCTCGGATGAGATCATGATGACCGACTTACCGGCCTTTGCAAGGTCGTTGATAATACAATAGATCTCGTACTTGGCACCTACGTCGATACCTCTTGTGGGTTCGTCGAGGATAAGTACGTCAGGATCAGCAAACATCCACTTTGCAAGGAGCACCTTCTGCTGGTTACCACCGGAGAGGTTTCCTACGAGCTGCTCTACGGAAGGTGTCTTCGTTCTGAGCTTTGCAACATACTCTTCAGCTACCTGGTATTCCCTATCCTTGTCGATAAAGGTTGCCTTGCTGACAGCGCCGAGATTTGCAAGTGTCGTGTTTGTCTTAATTGAATTCGTAAGAACAAGTCCGTTGCCCTTACGGTCTTCTGTTACGTAAGCAAGTCCTGCCTCGATCGCCTTCTTCGGGCTTCTCAAGACAACTTCCTTGCCTCTGAGCTTCAATGTACCGGAAATACCGATTCCGTATGAGCGTCCGAAAATACTCATCGCGAGCTCGGTTCTTCCCGCACCCATGAGTCCGTAGATACCTACGACCTCACCCTGGCGCACGTTAATGCTTACATCGTCGCAAACTTTTCTTTCTGAGAACTCAGGATGGTAAACGGTCCAGTTCTTGACCTCCATCATGACATCACCGATCTCGACGTCGTGACGCTTCGGGAATCTGTCGGTGATCTCACGGCCTACCATGCCCTTGATGATCCTTGTCTCTGAGATATCGTCCTTCTTCGCATCGAGTGTCTCGATCGTAGAACCGTCTCTTACGACTGTGATCTTATCTGCAACATAAGAAACCTCGTTGAGCTTGTGAGAGATGATGATCATCGTCATGTTCTCTTCTCTCTGGAGCTTCTTCATGAGATCCAGGAGTGCTCTTGAGTCTGTCTCGTTAAGTGAAGATGTAGGCTCGTCCAAGATAAGGAGCTTGGCGTTCTTTGCCAGAGCCTTTGCAATCTCAACGAGCTGCTGCTTACCTGTACCAATATCTTTAATGAGTGTTTTCGAGGAATCCGTAAGACCTACCATATTAAGATAGTGATCTGCTTCCGCATAGGTCTTATTCCAGTCGATACACCACTTACTTCCCTGTTCATTACCGAGGAACATGTTCTCGCCGATTGTCAGATAAGGAACCAGCGCGAGCTCCTGGTGGATAATTACGATTCCCTTTTTCTCGGAATCCTTGATGTTATGAAATTCGCATACTTCGCCGTCGTAAACGATGTCGCCTTCGTAGGTGCCAATCGGATAAATACCGCTGAGAACGTTCATCAGTGTTGATTTACCAGCACCGTTCTCGCCGACCAGCGCGTGAATCTCCCCCTCTTCAACCTTCAGGTTGACGTTATCGAGAGCCTTAACGCCCGGAAAAGTTTTGGTTATGCTCTTCATCTCAAGCAAAACTTTTGCCATGTGTCTGCCTCTTTCGTAAGAATTGAATTAATTGTTTGTTTTGGTGTTCAAAGCAAAGGAGCAACCCCAATATACAGGCGGGGTTTCCCCCGCCTGCTTAGGGCTGATTAGCTATTAATTACAGACCAAGTTCTTCTGCTGAATAGTAGCCGGAATCAATCAGGATCTTCTGGATGGAATCCTTATCTGCAAATACAGGATCGCAGAGGTAAGAAGGAACCTGCTTCTTGTTGTTGTCGTATGTGTTGTTTGTCTCAACTGTAGCGCCATCAAGGATCTGAGTAGCCATTGTAACTGTTCTCTCAGCGAGTGTACGTGTATCCTTGAATACGGACATTGTCTGCTTACCAGCGATCATGTTCTTTACGGAAACGATGTCGCAGTCCTGACCTGTAACGATCGGATAACCGCCGCTTACGTCATAGAGCTTGTCGATAGCGTTAACAACGCCCTGAGCTGTAGAGTCATTGGAGCAAAGCCATGCATCGATAACTGTGCCGTCAGCATAGTAAGAAGAGATGATGTTTTCTGCTCTGGACTGAGCTGTAGCTGTTGACCATTCAGGTGTAGCAACAGAATCGAAATCTGTCTGACCGGAAACGCAAACGAGCTGACCAGATGCGAAGTAAGGCTCAAGAACATCATAAGCACCAGCGAAGAAGAAGCCGGCATTGTTGTCGCCAGGATCGCCTGCTGTGAACTCGATGTTGTAAGGGCCCTTGCCATCCTTGAGGCCGAGCTTCTCTTCAACGAACTGTCCCTGGATTGTACCAACCTTGTAGTTGTCGAATGTAGCATAGTAGCTTACATTCTCGTTGTCCATCAAGAGACGGTCATAAGCGATAACAGGAATGTTCTTTGCAGCAGCCTTATCAAGAGCTGTGCCGAGTGAAGAACCTTCTACAGCAGCAATTACGAGAACCTTACAACCGGAGTTGATCATGTTCTCTACCTGTGAAAGCTGTGTCTCAACCTTGTTAGCAGCATACTGAAGATCTACTTCGTAGCCAGCAGCTTCGAACTTCTGCTTCATGTAGTCGCCGTCCTGATTCCATCTCTGGAGATCCTTTGTAGGCATTGAGATACCAACCTTCTTCTTTCCGGAGCCAGCGCATCCGGTCAATGCTGTAATTGCTATTGCAGCACAAAGAACTGTTCCAAGAATTTTCTTTAGCATTGAGAAATTCCTCCTATTAAGTAATATCGGCAATTCTTGCCACATACAACTTAACATTGGTCATATAGGAGTTGCATATCGAGATTCTTGATATTTTTGGCGAGTTGTCACAAGGTTCTGAGGCAAATTAGCATTATCTTGCAATACATCCCACAAAATAGTCATTATTGTGCTAAAAACTCAAAAAATCCCTAATTTTGTTCAAAGATATTTGACATTCACCCCAAAATCTTTTTCTGCCTGTCCATGCATATCGTCCCGCATATAGCAGAATTCAGAATGGTCATCATGTGCCACGGATCAAACCACGTGTCATCCATTCCATAGGTAAACAGAACATCTATATCCTGAACGAGCCCCGCATTGGCAAAGTTGGAAAACTTCTGCTTCGTATTAGACAAATAGTCAGAGTAATCCCTCATACCAAAGTGCTCATGGAACTTACATGTATCTAATTCCTTTATATATAGTACGAAATCCGGATTGATCGTCTTCACCAATCCCTTTATCATCACATCCGGTTCATACACAAACGGTATCCCCATCTCCGTGTAGAATATTGCAATCTCCTTCTCAGCCGCCGACCTGTAATGCACTCCCCTGAATATGTGGTTATCCGGTCTCGGATACTTCGGATTCTCACACATCTTCAGGCTGTCAAAATACGCCTTGTTCATGATCACCGGACTGTTAGTATCAACATACAAAACTCGGTTCGCCTTAACCGGCACACACTCTTCCGGCAGATCACCCTTGAAGTACATATTCCACATCGCTTCGTATACACGCAGCTCGTCTTCAAGTTTCTCCCTGGCTTCCAGTATTTTTATATAGTACTTTCCTTTATCTGTAGAAGAACTGTATTTATGATTATTT
>Ga0265299_10006359_pt1 | contig 10766 bp, 13 predicted proteins | sample AusTroGonzalo_MG_4_FD_193485 | JGI IMG/M metagenome (GOLD analysis project Ga0265299, IMG submission 193485) | Bovine rumen microbial communities from tropical cattle in Woodstock, Queensland, Australia - Gonzalo_02 | ecosystem: Host-associated > Mammals > Digestive system > Stomach > Rumen ...
TGATAAAATTTATCAAATTAAAACATTCCGAACAAAGTCCGTTATTTTCACTTAATATTTTACCGCAACAGATACAGCGAGGCGGCAAAAATAAATTAAGTAGTCTTTTCCAAAATTTCATTTTACGAGTGCAACTCTTTCAACATTTTATGAATTTCAGACATATCATCCGCCACAATCATCCCCGATTCGCACATAATACGTTTTTTATCACCCACCGTTATACGACCGTGTGTAATAATATCAGCGGCATATCCCATGGTATAATTATTATAAGGCAGTGCTTCGCCGGCCACAAAAGCAATAACCGGTTTTTTATTTTCCAATGACGCATAATATTCGGCTGCCTGCAATTCATACGCATTATCGGCCTTTCCGATTAAAACAACCGTATCGGTATTTTCATCTTCCATAAATAACTTAAGCATAACTCTGAAATCACTGCCGATTATCATATCATCGCCCAAACCGACCACCGTAGATTGTCCCATAGATGCGGCATCTGTCTCTAAAACCGCCTCATAGGTCAAAGTGGAAGAACGGGAAATTATTCCGACCGACCCTTTTTTATGTATGTTTTCGGGAAAAATACCCAATCTGGCTTCATTCGGTGTAATCAACCCCGGGGTATTCGGCCCAACCATTAACGTTTTTGACCCGTTGAGCATGGATTTAATTTCCAACATATCGTGAACCGGTACACCTTGAGCAATAGATACCACCAGCGGAATTTCAGCCTCAACAGCCTCTCTTACCGCGCTTTTTACTCCGTTAGCCGGAACAAACATCACACTGGCATCAAAAGATAACTGCCGTTTTGCCTCATAAATAGTATTAAACACCGGAACACCCAAATGCTCTTCTCCGCCGTGTCGGGGAGAAACGCCGGCCACTACCTGAGTACCGCCTTCCATCGAGCGTTTGATGTGAAATGAAGCTTGTGTGCCGGTTATTCCCTGAACTAAAACTCGCGTATTTTTATCAGCCAAAATAGACATCAGTCGTTTATCTCCATTTGCTTTAATAATATATCAATAGCCTCATTCGGAGTCTGGGCAAAATATATCGGCAGATTAGATTGTTCCAAAATGGCGATGGCCTCATCTTTGTTGGTACCTTCAAACCTGACAACAATAGGTATTGATACTCCGACATCCTGAGTTGCCGTCAAAATACCATCGGCAATCAAATTACACCGCAAAAATCCGCCCAGAATATTTATAAAAATTCCTTCCACGCGCGGATTGGTCATGATAATTTTTATACCTGAAGCCACCTTATCTTTATCCACGCCGCCTTTAACATTAAGAGAGCATGCCAACTCGGAACCTTTGAATTTCACTATATCCATTGCTTCCAAAGCCAAACTGCCGCCATTAACGATACAACCGACAGTACCGGAAAATTCCTGATATTGGAAACCGCAACGACTGGCTTTAAGAAAACGTTCGCCTTCTTCGGATTCGTCTTTCATCTTCAATATATCGGGATGCCGAAACAGAGCATTATCATCAAATGTTATTTTGGCATCAAGCGCAACCAGTTTTTTATCTTCGCCAATCCCGACCGGATTTATTTCAATCATTTGGGCATCTAAATTAATAAACGTAAACAACAGCTTTCCCAAGAAGTCATGAAAACTTCTTAAATACTCTTTATCCAAAGACAGAAAATCCAAAATTTTATAAATCTGCTCGTCGGTAATTCCGCTATCATATTTCAAATTAAGACGCAATAAACTTTCCTTGCCGAAATGCGCCAATCTGACCACGTCTTCATTTATAACATCCGAAATCAGTAGAGTAATCGAAGGTATTGAGCTGTCAATAATAATGCCGGCATAAAACATCTTTTTGACTTCTTTGTACACCTCGACATATACTTTATTAACGACTTTTCCTTTTTCATCGGTTTGCTCGGTAACCAAGGTGTTATTCAACATTTGAGCTGTTTCGTATGATATATTTGATATTTGTGTAACCTGACGAATTCCGCCTTTTCCGCCGGCATCATGCGATATAAAATGTCCCGAAGCGCGAGCACCGGATTGAATCTGCGCCTTTAGCATCCACGGACCGCGAGATGATATGTGCTGAGCAACTCTTTTGGCTTCGGTCGGAGTATAGGCAATACCGCCTTTAGGCACATTTATACCATATTGTGCCAAAACCTTCTTTGCTTGATACTCGTGAATATTCATCAGAATTCCTTAACAATTATCGGCGTATTCGTTTATTTTCGCTACCATCGACATCATACCGTTACGGCGACTTGGAGTCAAGTTTTCTTCCAACCCGAGTTTGATAAAAATATCTTTAATGTTTATGTTTTTTATCTCCTCAGGGGTTTTATCATTATAAATAAGCAAGACGATTGCTATAATTCCTTTTACCAAAACCGCATCGCTGTCACCGCAAAAATGAATAACACCGTTATTAAAAGACGGCACCAACCACACTTGCGACTGACATCCTTTTATTTTCCACGATTCCGTTTTATAATCATCGGATAAAGGTTCCAAATTGCGGCCCAAATCTATCACATATTGGTATTTTTCTTCCCAACCATCAAAAAAGGAAAAGTTGTCAATCAGTTCTTCTATACCCATTATATCAGCTCCAGAATTTCTTTGGCATCATCCGTCATCTTATCGGGAGTCCACGCCGGTTCCCATACTAATTTTACTTCGATTTTTCCGACTCCGCCAACCGTACTTACGGCATCGGCAACCTGTTGCGGCAAAACACCGGCAATCGGGCACGTCGGAGCCGTCAATGTCATATCTATATTTATATCTCCGTCATCCTGCTGATTGATTTTGTAAATCAATCCCATGTCATATACATTAATCGGAATTTCCGGATCGCAAACGGTTTTAATGGCTTCAACAATATCAAACATTTTGGCCTTATCTTGTCCGACCGGCAATTGTTCTCCGGCATAAGCTATAAATTCCGGCAAAGATTGCACTTCCGTTTCTGACTTATCACTTTCTTCTTGCATACTCATGGCCTGCAACAAACGACTCTCGGTTGCTCCTATTATATCTTGATTTTCTGCTTCTGTCTTATTATCTGTCATTAATCTTCTCGGAAAAATTTTTCGGCTTTCAAAAGGGTTTCTATAAAAGTATCAATATCTTCTTTGGTGGTATATAACCCGAATGAAGCACGAGCCAATGAATTATACCCCATCGCATTTACTATCGGCTGAGCACAGTGATGACCTGTACGAATGGCTATATTCTCTTTGTTTAAAACAAAAGCCAAATCTTGCGGATGGATATTACCCAAGGCAAAAGCAAATACCCCGCCCTTTTCTTTTGCTGTACCGATAAGCTTAATTTTAGGAACTTCCGGTAAACGCAAGTTTGCATATTCGACCAAACTTTGTTCGTAGCTGTCTATATTTTCCAATCCGAGTTTCATCATATACTTTAAGCCCTCGGCCATTCCGATGGCTTGCACGGAAGCCGGTGTCCCCGCTTCAAAACGGGCCGGAATATCGGCAAATGTGGTCTTAGCAAAAGTTACTTCATCAACCATATCTCCGCCAAACTGATATGGAGGCATCAATGATAATTCCTCTCTCTTACCGTAAAGTACGCCGATACCGGTTGGTCCGTATGTTTTATGACCGGAAAATACCAAAAAATCACAATTTATCGCTTGTACGTCTATTTTTTTATGCACCGCATACTGACAAGCATCAACCAAAACCTTGGCGCCTGCATCATGCGCAGCTTTTGTTATCTCGGTAATCGGAAAAATTGTTCCCAAAACATTTGACATGGCAGATATTGCCACCATTTTTGTTTTAGAGGAAAGCCTTTGTAAAAATTCTTCTTTAATGTATTCTCCGTTTGAACTCACCGGAAATACGACCAATTTGGCTCCGGTTTGCAGGCACAACTGCTGCCATGGCACAAGATTGGCATGATGTTCGGCTTGTGAAATCAATACTTCGTCACCACTATTGATATTTTGCTTACCCCAGGTCGAAACCACCAAGTTTATCGATTCCGTTGCGTTGCGGGTAAATACTATCTCCTTAACACTATCGGCATTTATAAATTGTCGTACCGTTTCTCGGGCATTTTCATAACGTGAAGTAATTTCATCTGCTAAGCGATAAGTTCCGCGATGCGGATTGGCATAAGCACTTTTATAAATCTTTTCCACCGCTTTTATAACACATTCGGGTTTTTGGGTTGAAGCGGCGGAATCCAAATACACTAAAGATCTGTCGCCGGTTGCTTGCCACAGTATCGGAAAGTCTTGTCTGATTTTATATACATCATACATAATATCTCATGCCCCTTAAAATATGTAACATACATAACGCGCAAAAATATTTTTTTCAAGCTGATTTTTATAAGATAATAACTTAACGTATCAGGTTTTACCGATTCTTTCTGATATTTTTTTATTTATATTGCAATAATCGGTAATATCATCTATAAATATTATCGTAACGATAACTATGAAAAGGAATGAAACTATGGCTAATAAATATGCAGGCACTCAAACCGAGAAAAATCTTTGGACGGCTTTTGCCGGCGAAAGTCAAGCTCGTAATAAATATACCTATTTTGCCAGCAAAGCAAAAAAAGAAGGCTTTGAACAAATTTCCGACATCTTTACCAAAACTGCCGCCAACGAAAAGGAGCATGCAGAATTGTGGTTTAAGGAACTGGAAGGAATCGGTGATACTGCCGCTAATTTAAAAGCAGCAGCCGAAGGTGAAAACTATGAATGGACCGATATGTATGATGAATTTGCCAAGACTGCGGAAGCCGAAGGTTTTCCGGCATTAGCTGCTAAATTCCGTGGCGTAGCGGCAATCGAAAAATCTCACGAAGAAAGATACAGAGCCTTACTTAAAAATGTTGAAATGAAAGAAGTTTTTGCTAAATCTTCGGTTAAGGTTTGGGAATGCAGAAACTGCGGTCATATTGTGGTAGGCACCGAAGCTCCGACTGCTTGTCCGGTATGCGCTCATCCGCAAAGCTACTTTGAATTAAGAGCCGAAAATTACTAAAACAAATATTTGATAATAAAGGTTGGGCCTTGCTCAACCTTTCTTTTTTTATGAAGGTATGATGAAAAATATAGCGCTTAAATGTTTTATTGCCTTAGGTTTCTTAGGGATATTTGCTTGTTTGTTTACTACCAATACCCTGAGTGTTGACGGCTTCGAGCACCTTAAGATGAGTTATTTGGTTGCAAACGGTTATGTACCTTATCGTGATTTTTTTGAACATCATCACCCTTTATTGTGGTATATATATGCCCCGTTAATATATATTCTACCACATAACATAACACAGGCATATTATGTTTCTCGCATATTTTCCCTTATCGGCTCCGTAATAATGTTATTTATAATCGGGAAAACCATAAACCGCTTCTTGGGCGGCAAGCAAAATACTCTTTGTTTTTTGGTAATATTATTTATGTTCTTTCCTACTTGGCATTGTTTTTCCACCCTTAAGCCCGACATAATTGCCCGCATTTTTTATTTTGCCGGAATATATTATTTTTTCCGTTATACCGAAAAGTTCCAAACTTCGGAGATGGTGTATTGCGGATTATCTTTTACGTTTGCCTTCCTTGCTTTACAAAATATAGTTTTCAGCATATTGCCGTTAATTATCCCCGTATTGTTTTTGTATGAAAAACACACCAAAATAGTAAAAGATGTTGCAGTATCTTCTGTTATACCTGCTATTATTATCTTTACTGTGATTCTGATACTTATTATCAGTAATACCTGGGAATCATATTTCCAACTCAACTGGATTTTTAATGCTTATTTATTTGATTATATGCACTACACCAACAATTCGGTTTTGTACTATTGGATGCCTCCGATATTGTTGGGTATCGGTGCTTGGATATGGCAAGTTAAACAGCATAAGTCATCGTTTTATATGAATACCGTCGGTCTGCTGTTAATCGCCGAGATTGTTCAGCATATTTATTATAAGGCCGTATTCCATCACTATCTCATTATCATGTTTATATTTGTATCCGTATTGTTGGCTCCTGTTGTTTCTGCCGTAAAGAACAAATTTCTTATTTTCAGCGGCTATATCATTGTCGTTGTAACGTTCTGCTTCAACTTGAACTACATTTATTCCAAAGACACTAAAATAATGCCGATAATCAATTCTCTTGATTTTGCCGAAAGCGATCAGGTGTTTAATTTCGACTTCCGATATATCAATATATATGCATCAAAAATCTCGTATTATTCACTGTTTCACGCTGCAACGCTGATTGATAATACCATATTTAATCGCTATCCCGACTATAATACCGATGAATTTATTGAAACCAATAAGATAAAATATATTGATTATATCTATACTCCTCAGAATAATAACATAATTTTTGAGGGAGCAGATAATCTGAAGCGTTTTTATATATCGGAAAGCACTTTAAGTAAATATGACGAAATATATCCAGGATTATGGCGTCGAAAGGCCGAATACGAATAATTTTCTAGCGAACACCCTTATCCAAAGGATCAAAATACAAACGTAGCGTACTCCATACATCATATCTGTCGGCATACTTTTGACCGAACACTTCTTTGAATGCCTGTTGGGTAGCGATGACCGCTCTCTGAGCGCTTTCGGCCACCGAACGATATGAAGGATCGCTGTTAAATCGGCTCTGGTCCACAAATTCTATTTTTTGAATCGTACCGTCGCGCAATAAGTGAACGCGAATTTCTACCATCATTCCGTCAATTCCGATAGCTCCCGGATCAAGATTCCAGTTTTGCCGCAACAGACTGGCAATGGCATCTGTTTCGGAAATCGTCAGGTCGCTGAAATACGAACCCTTACTGTTTCCGCCTTCAATTCCCATATTATTTACCGGTGTACCTTCTTTAATCATGGCATTTTGTGTTTTTTCACCGATATCTATATTCTTGTTATTGTCAATCTCTTGCAATAAACTCTTCAAAGCATTGCTACGCAATTTGGTTTGCTCTTGAGCCTTTTTATTCTTATCGTTATTATCCGGCTTCGGCTGCGGTTTTGGTTTAGGTTTTGGTTTAGCTGACGGAGTTGGCGGACGCTTCGGTGTCGGTTTCGGTTCCGGCTTCTTTTCCGGTTTCTTCTCCGGCACCGGAGTAGGCTCTTCCAAATAATCCTCTTTGATTTCTTCTTTTACTTCCGGTTCAGGCTCCGGTTCGGTTTTTTGCGGTTCTTCTTTCACTTCCGGTTCAGGTTCCGGCTCCGATTCGGGAGGTGTGTTTTGAGTATATTGTTCTTCCTTACGCTCTTCAACGGTTGCTTTTTGGTCTTCCGGACCAAATTCGGCCTTAGTTGGCAAATTGGTAAACTCATCTATTTTAACTTGCGACAAATCCACAATAATCGGTGCTTCACCCAGCGTCATATCATGATGCCAGAAATCAGGCAAATGAATAAACAACGCCGCAAATACCGCAACGTGTAAAACTATGGATTGTTTCAAGTACTTATTCATCAGAACCTATTTCTTTGTTTGACCTTTATCGCCGTTTAACAGCATCGCTTTAGCTTCCGTTTTCAGACCGACTTTTTCATATCCGGCTTCTTTTAATATTGCCATTAAACCGATAACACGACCATATTCGGTAACCGTGTCGCCGGATATGGTAACGGTAAGCTCATCGTTTTCACCTTTAATTGCTTTCAGTTTCGGCAATATCTCTTCATCACGTACTACGCTTTTGCCGATATAGTAGTATCCGTCGGCATCAACGCTGATATTTACCGATGTTCCCTCGCCGGTCATGGCTTTTCCTCCGACTTTTGGTAAGTTGAGCGGAATGCCCGACGTCATCAGCGGCGCCGCAACCATAAATACTACCAACAAAACCATCATCACATCCATAAGATTGGTAATATTCACATCGGCCTTACGACGAGATTGGCGCCTGCTGTACGAATAATTTTGCAACAATGACATGTTTATTCTCCGGCTAAATCTGCTTTCAAGGTTGTTTCATCAATTTCACGTGATAAAATGGTAGAAAATTCAGTCATAAAATTATCCAAAGTTTTGGCATAACGGTCAATCGACGATGATATCGTATTATATGCCACTACCGCCGGAATGGCAGCAATCAAACCGAAAGCCGTGGTAAACAGTGCTTCGGCAATACCGGGAGCCATTGCCGAAAGCGAATTGCTTTGAGTAACCGCAATAGCATTAAAACTGTTAATGATACCCCATACCGTACCGAACAAGCCGATTAACGGGGCTACCGAACCGGTTGTGGCTAAAAATCCCAAATGAGTATCCAAACTGTCTAATTCTTTATCAATTGAAACCGACATCGCCTTTTCAATACGTTGTTGCAAAAAACACCGCGAATACTACGATCTGCTTTACCCTTCATCAAGGTGTTGCGTTTCCACTCGCGCATGGCAGCCACAAAAATGGCCGACATCGGGTCACGCGGACGGTTTCCTATGGCTTCGTACAATCTGTCCAAAGAACCGCCGGACCAGAAAGCTTCTTCAAATTTTTTAGATTGATTACGTACATTTCTCAAAGTGGCGAATTTTTCCAAAATAATCGCCCAAGACCAAACCGATGCGGCGATTAACCCGATCATAACCACCTTAGTGATAGTATCGGAAGACCATACCATATCCCATAAAGACATTTGTTCGGTTGCTGTTTGCGCAACCTCTGAAAGTGCTTGTGATGTCATTTTAATAACCTTTATAAATTGCAATTTAAACTACGTTGTGAGCAAAGTAACATAAATTATTTAACAGGCAATTAATATATCGTAAATAATCATAAAAAATGTCCGATTTAACCTTATATTCCGTAAATCAAAAAATTTATCCACAGGAATAGATAAGGCCGTGATTACATTTTGTATATTTTTCTTATTAAATTTAATATTTTTATTTTCTATTTAATATTTTTATTATAATATTGTAAGCGAAATACGACACATGTATTTTCTAAAATCTTATCCTAACACTAAGCCTTCCTCGGCAATAGTCAAGGAAGGCTTTCCATTATCAAAAAAGAGGCTTGTTTACCTCTTTTTTTTCTTATTGATTGGCTTTAAACCACCGTATGGCATTAGAGCATTGCTCCTCACTCATACCTTTTACTCTACAACGATTGACTTCAATGGTCGGTGTTTTATCCATACTCAAACACCCGTCTCCCAAAAGCATAACATCCATATAAGTTTTAACCCCCGGATTAACCTTATTCATTTGAACATTTGTACTAATCTGAGGCCATTTCAATTTCACCCCCAAACTGCTAATATGAGTGGTTAAATCGTTAAGAACGTAAATACGCATTGAACAACGAACTATACCGTCCAATCCCTTTTCCACCTTATAACTGTCGTAAGAAATAAGTATTTTACGCTCATCATCAAAAATCACCTTACCGTCAACAATACGGAATTGGAAAACCTTTCCCTTTGAATTATCATATTCTTCTTGGGTATTGTCTGTGCTGTCAAATTTTTTTTCAACCGTATTGACTATCCGCCCCTCATTTTCAATTGCTTCTGCTTTATCAAGTTTGTCATCCGATGCGACAGCTGAGTTCTTTTCCGATAACGATGACGGAGATATATCTGATTTTTTAGCATCTTCAGCCACATTCATTCCCGGCGTAAACGATTGGGCATATGCTTCCCCAAATATAAACACCAAAGATATACAAGCTAAATTAATAAGAGTCTTATTCATCGTTTTTTACTTTATCTTTTCCAATTTCTGACTTGCTTTTTGAATTGCGTCCAGACTGCTTTTATACATATCTTCGATAATTTGCATATCCTCTTTATTTTGGCTTATGAGAACTCTTTGCATTTCGCTGTCAGGTATATCCTTAAATTCGGAATAATATTCAGGATTTTGCGAATTTATATAATCAAATACTTCAGAGCAAGCTCCTTTATTCACGCGCTTATTATTTCTGAATTGAACTTCTTCGCCCTCTTCCAAACAAGACGATACGCTATACTCCAACTGATCTAACAACAAGAAGCACTTATCCGTATCCACCACTTCTTTGAAGCTCTTTTGCTGATGAGGAGGCAAATCTCTTATTTCCACGCTTGTAACCACTCCGCGTTTTTCTCCGCTTTGTTTTTTCTCGACTTTAACTTCATCGCCGACTATTTTATATTTATCATCGATATTATCCGGAAAATATAAATTTATAACGGCTTCTTGAATGCCTCTTTCTCTACGGTTATATGCGGTAAGTAAAAATTCACATTGCGAAACAACACCTTCTTTATTTTCAATTGCTTCAATATTTTCGATACGGAAAATAACGCTGTTTCCGCGTGATGTATTATTTTCGGCTTGAGCAACATTTGTTGCGGCAACAGCCATTTCAAAGGCCAATCCGCACACCAAAATCCTATTCATCAAATTCATTTTTCTACTCCAAAAGTATTAAATCTGCTATCACAATAAAGCATTATTATTTAATTTTCCTTAATTTTTTTAAATATTATCCCGCTAAAAAATGTTTCAAGCGCAACAAATCACTCCAAGATTTCGCTTTTTGCGAACTGCTGCGAAGCAAATAAGCAGGATGGAAACTGGCTAAAGCCTTGATTGTTTTCCCGTTATCAAGAACAATCTCCAGCATTTTTCCGCGCATTGATGAAATACTGTCTGCATTTCCCAACACAGCATTGGCAGCGCTCGCTCCCATTAAGAAAACCATTTGCGGTTCGATTAACTCTACTTGTCGCTTCAAAAA
>Ga0265299_10006361_pt1 | contig 10764 bp, 8 predicted proteins | sample AusTroGonzalo_MG_4_FD_193485 | JGI IMG/M metagenome (GOLD analysis project Ga0265299, IMG submission 193485) | Bovine rumen microbial communities from tropical cattle in Woodstock, Queensland, Australia - Gonzalo_02 | ecosystem: Host-associated > Mammals > Digestive system > Stomach > Rumen ...
GAACCCAATAGCACCTATTCAAACTGCTGAAGGTAAATTATGCGGCCACGTTGCAATTGGTTATGCTGAGTTTAAACGTGTGGTGGATGAACTTCATATTGAATCAGAAGTCCCTTTACTTCTTGAGCATATGATTCTCGCACACCACGGATCACTAGAATTTGGTTCTCCAGTTATGCCTGCGACAAGAGAAGCTTTGCTTCTCTCTGAGATTGATATGATGGATTCTAGACAAATGATTTTAGATAAAGCGTTAGACCAAGTCAAAGAAGGTGAATTTACCCCTAGACTCTGGATGATGGATGACACAAGTTTCTATAAACCAAAGAAGAGATAATTGAGTAACAAAAAAAGCAAACCATTGATTGTCAATGAAGTTTGCTTTTTTGTTATTTAGATAGCTTTCTTAATTTCTTCAGCAATAGTAGGCAGAGATAACTCTCCTAACTTATCGTTTTCCTTCATTTCAATGCGGAACCCTTCGTTTGCAATATATCTAGGGATAACATGAACATGGAAGTGAAAAACGCTTTGTCCTGCTTCTTTATTAACATTTGTTAATATATTAATTCCTTTAGCGCCTAAAATAGACATTTGAGCTTGCCCAATTCTTTGAGCAACGTCCATAACCTTATGCATGATATCTTTTTCGGTAGTAAGGAAGTTTGAGTAATGTTTCTTTGAAATTACTAAGGTGTGACCTGGAGTAACTTGAGAAATATCTAAGAAAGCAAGAACATCATCATCTTCATAGACTTTATGAGAAGGAATAATTCCATTTGCTATTTTACAAAAAATACAATCTTTATTTTCCATAAGTTTAACCTCGAAAATTGATAAATAAAGGGAGGCATGCGCCTCCCTCAAATAAGCTGATTAGTCGTCGTTTTCGTCTAAGTCAAGATCTGGATATTCATTATTGAGATAGTCGAATAATGATGTATCGAAGAACTTGAATTCGTAATCTTCAAGGATATCAGTATATGCATCCTTAATGTATGAATCTTTTGTTCCAAGGATCTTTGCAACTTGTCTTGAAAGTTGTTCGATTCTAACTTTATCAACCGCCCCGTCTTTCTTATAGACAGTTTCAGATTTTTCATTGAATTTAGCAGTTGAAGGAGCTTCAAGGACTTCAACGATATAGAAGGCTTTGCCATCAACATCTTGGTGAATGTAGTTGTAGTGCTCATTTTCGAAGGTTGAAGCTTCGCTTGAGAGCATTAACTTATTTCCGTTGATGTTTCTAACATAGTTTTTCTCTTCATACACACCAATTGTAGATTCTACAGGAAGTGCGGCGGTGTGAGATTCGCTAGAAACATTATCATCTAAGATGTTTGCGACCTTAATGTTGAATAATCTATCTCTAATGGCACTTGGAAGTTCTGTTGCTCCTCCGTTTTTGAGGAACCAACCATCGGTTGTGTAGTCTTCTTTTGCAAGAGAGATGAGTTTTTGCATTAAGCCATATTCTTTTGATTTGCCTTCGCCAGTGAACTTATCAAGTTCTGCTTTTTGAGTTGCGGTAGCAAATCTACCATCTTTTTCAGCCTGAATTGCATCTTCATAAGATTCAAGAATCTTACCAAGTTTGGTGTCTCTATAGTATTTTCCTTCTGGTACCAATGTAATAGCTGTACCATACTTGTAGTCTGCTGTATCTGGAACATCAATGTATTTGACCTTGTCAGATTCACCTTCGTGAGCAGCTTCTAAGAGTGCTTTGACTTTCGCAGAAGTTGCGTCTTCACTAGCATCAGCAAAGATGGAATTAGTCATCTTGCTTTCATCGAATTCAGTGAATCCTTTGACTGCACTTGTGATAAGTTCGAAATCTAATTTACCAGGTGCTGCTTCAATATAGTCTGCAGAGAACTTCTTAAGAAGTTTCCAAAGGCTTGCAAATTCTTCTTCATAGCTAACTTTAATATAGTTAATCTTACGGGCGTAAGCACGACCAAGTGAAGATGGGTTGTTATCATAAATGTATGATTCAACGAGTTTGTTCTTTAAGATTTCTGGGAAAACCTTTTCTTCAATATAACCACGTTTTCCAGATTCGAAATTGAAGTATTCTCCAACTAAGTAGCCATCTTCAAAGACATTGTCTTTAGTGAGTTCTTTTGTAACGTAATATTTGTTGTTTCTAACTGCTTCAGGAGCAACAACTTTTTCGCTAACAACTTCAGTTTTTAAATCGTAAAGTTCATAACGCTTTGCATTATAAAGTTTTTCTTCAGAGAATTTACCATCTTGATCATTGTATGAACCAGATGTGATTTCGTTATAGAAAGCTTCGGAGATTCTAGCTTCAATATCTTCTTTGAAGTCTTTAAATCTTTGTTCAGAACCTTCTGATCCAAAATAATCAGAGTGGGCTGAAATATAAGCGGCTTGTTTTGAAGCATCAGTTGAAGCTTCATAGAAGTCTTTGTAAGTGCCAAATTTCTTTTCAGCAATTTCTCTTAAGATAATTGAAACCACTTCTTCGTTTTTGCCACTTTCAATCAAACTATAAATTTGAAGGAGATTATTATCTGAAACATCAATGTTTGATTTATCTTGGTTAACAACAATGCTTTCAGCATGGTTTGTAGGAAGTGCATGAACTGGATCACATGAGGCAAGTAAGAATCCAGCGGATAATGCAAACATTCCTCTTAAGAATTTTTTAGAGATGTGCTTTTCCATCGTTGCATAAACCTCCTTTTGTCTTGTACCAGCTTGAAATTGCAGATGTGTAATATGTTTCACATTCTGAAGTCCAAGATTCTGCACCTAAATAGGTTTGAATATCAGCCTTAATTAAAGCAATTTCTTCGCTTGATAATGATAATTCAGCGTGTTCAACATCTTTATCGCTATTTGCTTTTAAGTAGACGAGTCTACATGCTTCAGGAACGAGTTTGGAACGTTCTGAACCTTGTCTTGATAATGTATCAATATATTCGGTCCATGTCTTATCCCATGACTCAGCTCTTTCTTCAGCAGCTTTTTCAACAGAAGTGTTAATCCACTTTTCAAGTGATTGGCCAAGTTTGTCTTGTTTAATAACAACTTTTTCTTCTGCTAAATACTTTCTAAAGATGTATTTGCTAAGTCTATCAGAATCGAAAGATTTTAATTTGGAAGCAAGTTCTTCCGCTCTTTTCTTAGTAGCAGTGACATCGCTGTCTTTGCTTGAGAAGTTGACATATGTCTTTTTATTAACACGTTTGCTATCAACTGTAGTGTGTGGGTATAAATCTTGATCTGGATAGAATGTTGTATAGTATTCAGATTGAGTTACACCGTTAGCATCTTCACCAGTCTCGAATGGTGAACGATTAACAACAATGAAGTGAATTCCTTGGTAGTCGCTTCCGGCACGGACGCAAAGGATTGGTCTCCACTCACCGGCAACTTTAACAGAAAGGATTTTACCTGCGCCTGCAAGTTTACCATCGCTATATGTGTGGTAGCCGTGTGTTGCGCCTTCGGCAGCTTCTGTATCGCCTGTGATGAACGCGACTGAGTGTCTATTCAAGTACTTATTATAAATAATATTTCTTGGATAGAGTGTCTTCTCATCATCAAGAACTTCGACTTTAGCGTAGTCTTTTTCAACATCAGCAGCATCTTTTAGTAAAGAAAATACTTCAGAACTAATTGTTGGAACTCCGCCGACAAGTTCATCATCACTAAATGATTTTGCGACTGCTTTTTCATAGTTTGCTTCAAATTCAGAAGCATCAATTTCAGAAGCTTTAGCTTTTGCGACGTCTTTACCATAGTAATTCTCATATGCGTAGATACCTAATTTAAATTCGTTAACGAATCCAGTAGAGGTGTCCATAATACCTAAATCACCAGATAAAACACGTGAACCAGTATCTTCAGAATATTGTTTTGCAATAGTTGAGAAAGTATCTTCACTATTTGCTAAAGCATCGACAACATCATAAAGTTTCTTGGCATTAGCTTCGCTAATAGTACCATCAGCGTAGTTTGTACCAGAACCATCTTCGAGTTTAACAAGAATGTGTGAAACGTGATATGGAACTTGATCAGTAAAGTAACCTTTCCAGAAGGTATCTAATTTAGCCGCTTTAGCAGCTTCTTTAGCTTCTTCTGCAGTTTGACCAACTAATCTTGTTGTACCAGCGCCTTGTTTAATATCTTCGATATAGTAGGTGTAGAAATTCTTTTCGAAAGTTTCTTTTTGAATTTCTTCAATATATTTTTCCTTTAATTCTTCGATAGTTTTAACGCCTTTACTATCTAAAATAGCTTCCAACTCTTTCTTATAAGTAGTGTTGTTAGCATCAGCATTTGTGTGTGCTGTATCGATGTCATCATCTACTTTTTGATTGGCTTTACCATAAATGGAACCTTCGGAACCATGGGCGACATCGTCTTCCTTACCCATTTGTCCTTTACCGATAGCTTTTTGGTGAGCTTCATCTTCACCATAGTAATAAACTTTAGCTTCACGGTTAAAGTAGTTTTTTACAAGAACAGAATAGATTTCATCATAAATTGCCTGATACTTCGATGAATCGTCATAGGACTTTTCAAGGATTTGATCGGCAGTAATCTTATGTTCTTTACCATCAACAGTGTAAGTTAATAAAACTCCATCATCTGAAGATCTTACTTTACTACAACCGGCGAGACCTCCGACTGAAAGTAAGCATGCAATCAATCCGACGGAAAGTTTGGTATTCTTCATATTGATTTTTGCCTCCTTTTCAAATGTGCGAGTAAAATTATATTCTTTTGTATGTATAAATACAATAAAGATTTTGCAAACTAACGATAGACAAGTCTATAAGGAAGAGAAAATTGTGAGTTTTAGAATTTTCTTCAAAAACAAAGTTTTTGTAATATTTTTTATCATTTCATTTGCAAGCCCAATTTTCTTTATATAAAATATGGACACTAAAAAGGGGAGAAATTGGACTATGGCAAAGCTAAAAATTGAGAACCTACATGTATCAGTAAAAGATAAAGAAATCCTAAAAGGATTATCTATTGAATTTTCTAGTGATGAAACCATTGCTTTACTAGGTCCAAACGGCAACGGAAAATCAACCCTTTTACAAACCATTATGGGTAACCCAAATTACACCATTAAAAGTGGTAATATTTGGTTAGATGATAAAGATATAACAAAATTAAGTGTTGACGAACGTTCAAAACTTGGTTTGTTCCTTGGAATGCAATATCCAAGCGAGGTTCCAGGAGTTAATAATTCTGACTTTTTGAAATCTGCATTGAACGCACATCGCGAAAAACCAGTATCATTATTTGAATTTTATAAATTAATGGATAATGCGTATAAAAAAATGCATATTCCTTTTGAAATGGCCAACCGAAATCTAAATGAAGGATTTTCGGGTGGAGAAAAGAAAAAAAATGAGATTCTTCAAATGCTCATTCTTAATCCTTCAATAGTAATGCTGGATGAAATTGACTCGGGATTAGATGTTGATGCAATTCAAATTGTTGCTAACGTAATAAAAGAGGAACAAGTAAAACGAGGATTCTTAATTGTTTCGCATTATGCGAAACTTTATGACTTAATCAAAATTGATAAGGCAATCGTTCTTGTGGATGGTAAAGTCGCAAAGGTCGGCGACAAATCCTTAATTAAGAAAATTGATGAACAAGGATATGAGTGGCTGAAAGCTGAAGGCGTTGAATTTAAAAAAGACGAATCAATGAATTCAGTTTCAATTGGAACTTGTGCTACGAAAGAAGCATTAAAAGGAGCTAAATGAGCTGTCAATGTATTAAATTAAAAGAAAGAGAAAGTCGTGTCCTCGAGTACACGGATTTTAGCGATTTAAATATTGAACTTTTAGAAGGCTCAAAATTAGTTTTAAAACTTGCAAATTTTTCTGAAAATAGCGATATTAAGATTTATGGAAAAATACGAAAATTTGCGGAAATTTCCATAGTTTTTGCGGATTTTTCTAAGAATTTTACGAAAATTTCAAGTCAGATCGATCTTGTTGAAGAAGGGGCAAAATGCGACTGGCATTTGGCTACTTTATCAAACAAAAAAGACAGCAAAGTTTTTGATATTTCATTTAAACATTTAGTGGGCAAAACAACTTCAATCATGGACAATTATGGAGTTGCTCGCGATGAATCAAAAATAGTTTTCTCTGGAGTATCTCATATTACCGAGGGAGCAAAAGAATCTAATGCCAAACAGAATGCAAAAATTATTGTGTTTGATAAAAATTCACAAGGTGTCGCATCACCAATTTTGAAAATTGATGAGAATGAAGTGCAAGCAAGTCATGGTGCGGTTGTTGGACAACTGAATTCTGATCATATGTTCTATTTAATGTCTCGCGGACTTACGTATGATGAAGCACGCATGATAATTACATTAGGATATTTAAAACCTGTATCAACTCAATTTTCTGAAAAAACTCAATCTATGATTGAAAATGCTATTAAGGAGGCAATGTAATGCTTGATCCTTATAAAATAAGAAAAGATTTCCCAATGTTTCAGAATAAAACTAAAATGCAAAAGCATGATTTAGTATTTTTTGATAATGCTTCTACAACATTTAAACCTCAGTGTGTTATCGATGCGATGAATTTCTATAATGAACATGAAACATCAAATTCTGGCAGAGGAGACTATGATACTATGTATCAAGTTGACCAAGCTGTTTTAGAAACAAGGAAGGCAGTTGCAAAGTTTATTAACGCAGATGTTGATGAAATCGTGTTTACTTCTGGCGCTACTGCTTCTTTAAATTTGGCTGCATTTGGGTACTTCGAGAATCATTTATCTAAAGATGATGAAATTTTGATTACTGTCGCAGAACATGCATCAAATGTACTTCCGTGGTTTAAATTACAAGAGAAGATTGGCTGCAAAGTCAAATATATTAGTCTTACAAAGGAAGGACGGTTAACTGTTGAAAACGTCGAAAAAGCAATTACTACAAAAACTAAAGTTATTTCAATTGCCAATATTACTAATGTTTTAGGTTATCGTTGCGATATGAAATCAATATGTGCTTTAGCACATAGCAAAGGCATATTAGTTGTCTGTGATGGGGCTCAATCTGTTCCTCATACGAAAATTGATGTTAAAGATTTAGGTGTTGATTTCTTAGCGTTCTCCGGTCACAAAATGTTGGGACCAACAGGCATTGGAGTTCTTTATGGTAAAAAAGAATTGCTTAAAGAAACTGAACCAATAGTTTTAGGTGGGGGAATGAACGAGACATTTGAAGTTGACGGAAGTTACGTGCTACATCCTTTCCCTGCGAAACTTGAAGCTGGAACTTTAAATCTTCAAGGGATTTTTGGTCTGAAAGCCGCAATTGATTACATTGAAAGTATTGGTTTAGACAATATCGCTAAATATGAGTCTGAACTTAGAAAATATGCCATTGAGAGAATGAAGAAACTTCCTGATATCGTTATTTATAATGAAAATGCTGAGGCTAGCATCATTTCTTTCAATCTAAAAGGAGTATTCGCACAAGACCTTGCTACATTACTCAATTCCAAAGGCATTGCAGTAAGAAGCGGGAATCACTGTGCAAAGATTTTGAAAAATCAAATTAATGAGATTGCTACAGTAAGAGCATCATTCTATTTCTATAACACAAAAGAAGAGGTTGATGCGTTTGTTGAAGCACTTAAAAAAGGAGGAAATTTCTTAGATGCCTATTTTGCTTAACCCTCAAATGATGAGACAGGTCATAATCGACCACTATGATAATCCTCAATATAAGAAAACCCCGGGAAATCCTGAGAATTTTGAGAAAATCCATATGCATTCATCGAATTGTATTGATGATATAAATGTCTATGGATTAGTTAAAAATGGAGTAGTTAAAGAAGCGTATTGGGATGGTGTGGCTTGCACAATTTCAACTTCTTCTACTGACATAATGTGTGGGTTAATGATTGGTAAAACTTGGGAAGAAGCCAAGTATATAATTGACCAATATCATCACATGATTCATGAAGAACCTTACGATGATTCAGTTCTTGATGAAGCAATCGTATTTATGAATACGTCAAAACAGGCCGCAAGAATTAAATGCGCAACCATAGGTTGGGACGCAATGGACGAGATAATTTGTAAACATCATCATGAAAAATAAGCTACCAGAAACAGAATATAAGTACGGATTTAAGGATCAAGATACTTCCATCATTACAACTGGCAAGGGTTTGACTGAAGAAGTTGTTAGAGAAATTTCTAAGTTAAAGAACGAACCAGAGTGGATGCTTGAATTTAGACTTAAATCTTACAAGGCATTTAAAGAACTTCCAATGCCTTCTTTTGGTCCTGACTTATCTTTCTTAGACTTTGATTCTTATACTTATTTCACTAGAAACTCAAAGAAGGTAGAGAAAGATTGGGACAAAGTCCCAGAGACTATTAAAAATACATTTAAGAAGTTAGGAATTCCTGAAGCTGAACAAAAATATCTTTCTGGTGTTACAACTCAATACGAATCTGAAGCGGTTTATCACAACATGCTTAAAGAGGTTGAAGACAAGGGAGTCATTTTCCTTTCTACAGACCAGGCTGTTCAGATGTGCCCCGATATAGTTAAGCAGTATTTTAATACTGTTGTGCCTTATCGCGACAATAAATTTACAGCCTTAAATGGTGCGGTTTGGTCAGGTGGTTCATTCATTTATGTTCCAAAGGGAGTTAAATTAGATAAACCACTCCAATCTTATTTCCGTATAAACAACGAAAAATCAGGCCAATTTGAGCGTACTTTGATAATTGTTGATGAAGGAGCCGATGTACATTATGTTGAAGGCTGTACGGCCCCAATTTATTCTCAAGATTCTTTGCATGCTGCTGTCGTTGAGATTGTTGTCTTAAAAGATGCACATTGTAGATATTCAACTGTTCAAAACTGGTCCACAAACATTGTTAACCTTGTCACAAAACGTGCCAAAGTCATGGAAGGTGGACATATGGAATGGATTGATGGAAACGTTGGTTCACAAACTAATATGAAATATCCTGCCTGTATTCTTGCAGGAGAAGGTGCCAAAGGCACATGTATATCTATTGCGGTTGCTGGTAAAGGACAATATCAAGATGCGGGCGCAAGAATGATTCATTTAGCATCTAATACGTCATCCACAATCATTTCAAAATCAATTGTTAAAAACGGTGGTGTTGCGAACTATCGGGGTTCGGTTAAACATATGAAAGGTGCTTTAAATTGCAAATCACATGTCGAATGCGATACTTTGATTTTAGATGATATTTCTAAGTCTGATACTATTCCAACTAACTTAGTTCAAAATAACACTTCATTTATTGAACATGAAGCGACTGTTTCAAAAGTAAATGAAGATCAACTTTTCTATCTTATGAGTAGAGGTATTTCCCGTAAAGATGCAGTTCAAATGATTATTATGGGCTTTATTGAGCCGTTCTCAAAAGAGCTTCCTATGGAATATGCTGTAGAACTTAATCAGCTTATTAAGATGGATATGGAAGGAAGCGTAGGATAAGATGAAATCTTATGATGTAATAGTTGTTGGTGGTGGACACGCTGGTGTTGAAGCTTGCTGTGCAAGCGCACACATGGGTTTAAGCACGCTTCTAATTACATTAAATAAGAAAATGATTTCAAATATGCCTTGCAATCCTTCTATTGGTGGGTCTGCAAAAGGTGTTGTTGTTAGAGAGATTGATGCGTTAGGCGGAATGATGGGAATTGCTGCTGATCATGAGTATTTACAAATGAAAATGCTCAATACCGGAAAGGGCCCTGGAGTCCAATGTTTAAGAGCCCAGGAAGACAAGCACAATTATCCTGCTTATATGCAAAAATTGCTGGAAAATACCGGGAATTTAGAGATTTTAGAGGCTGAAGTTACTGGTATTAAACATGATGCTGAAATCGTTAATGGAGTCATTTTAAAAGATGGATCTACAATTGATTCTAAGGCGGTTGTTATATCTACCGGAACATATATGGAAGGAGCCATTTTAAGAGGCCATAAATCAGTGTCTGGAGGACCAGATGGAGAGAAACCCTCAATAGGTCTTTCAAAATCACTTCAAGATATGGGTCTAGAGATATTTAGACTTAAAACAGGCACCCCTCCAAGAATAAAAAAGAGCACAATCGACTTTTCGAAGGCCGTTCCTCAATATGGAATGGAAGGCAATTATGCTTTTTCATACTTAACAAAAGAGTTTAAACCGCTTAAAGATCAAGTTTTATGTTGGTTAATATACACAAACGAAAATACTCACAAATTGATTATTGATAATTTGGATAAAACAGCAACGTATAATGGACTCCAAACTGGTGTTGGACCACGTTATTGCCCATCTATCGAGTCAAAAGTTATGACTTTTAGAGATAAAAAACGTCATCAACTATTTCTCGAACCTGAATTTGCAGATGGTGAATCGATCTATTTACAAGGTTTCTCGACTGCCATGGATGAAGAAATGCAAGAAAAAATGGTTCACTCGCTTGAAGGTATGGAACATGCTCAATTTTTGAAATATGCGTATGCAATTGAATATGATGCTTTAGTACCAACTCAGTACGATTTAACTCTTGGAGTTAAGAAATATAAAGGGTTATACGGAGCCGGACAAATATGCGGAACTTCCGGATATGAAGAAGCGGCGGGTTTAGGACTTATTGCTGGCATAAATGCAGCTTTATATGTTCAAGGAAAAGAACCATTTATTCTAAAAAGAAATGAAGCATATATTGGTGTTATGATTGATGATATTGTG
>Ga0265299_10006364_pt1 | contig 10759 bp, 15 predicted proteins | sample AusTroGonzalo_MG_4_FD_193485 | JGI IMG/M metagenome (GOLD analysis project Ga0265299, IMG submission 193485) | Bovine rumen microbial communities from tropical cattle in Woodstock, Queensland, Australia - Gonzalo_02 | ecosystem: Host-associated > Mammals > Digestive system > Stomach > Rumen ...
CTCGAGCCCGGTGGATGCGGACTCCAGGGCCTTGACGGCGATGTCGACCACCGAGGGGCCGAACCCATCGCCGGGCAGGACCAGGATGGAATCCATCAGAGCACCCTGTCCACCACTCCCGCGTAGATCAGCGGGAGGGTGATCGTGGCGTCGCCCTCGACGGTCATCTTCTTGGCCTCGGGCTTCACCTTGCCCCAGCTCACGGCCTCCCTGATCTGGGCGCCGGAGAGGGAGCCGTCGTACTCCATGGCGGTGGTGAGGTAGATGCAGTAGTCCAGGCCGCCGCGGAACTGGTTCCACCAGATGACGTGGTGCTTGGAGATGCCGCCTCCGATGATGATGGCGCCGGTGTACTCGGCGTCGTTGGTCATCTCGGACAGCATCTGCTCGTCGGCGAACAGGTCGATCCTGAGCTTCCTGTGGAGCTGGTAGTACATCCAGAGCTGGCATCCGAAGGATCCGTCGGTGATGCCGGGGACGACGATGGGGACGTTGTGCTTGTGGCACTGGTACAGGAGGGAGTCCTCGTTGTCCAGCCTCGCGCCCACCTGGTCGATGATCTCGTGGGTGGTAAGGGAGGTGGTCTCGGCGAAGATCTCGTCGAACATGGGGAGGAGGTTGTCCTCCAGGACCTCCCCGTAGCAGGAGTCGGGGACCAGGACGTTGCCCAGCCTGGAGATCTCGTACTCGTCCCTGAGCATGGCGTCGTCCATCATGAAGTCGCCCTTGTAGTAGTGGGCGAAGGTCCTGGACAGGTCGTGGTCCAGGGTTCCGCAGGTGGTGATGATGAGGTCGATCATGTCGTTCTTGACCATGTCGACGATGACCCCGCGGGTCCCGGTGGCCATGATGCAGGCGGGGAAGGACAGGATCCTGAGGCAGCCCTCCTTCTGGATCATGTTGGCGGCGATGTCGGTGGCATCGGCGAGCTTCTGGGCGGTGAAACCGCCGGCCCTGCCCATGGCCATCATCATCTCGTTGACGGTCATTCCCTTCTTCACTTTGATGTCTTCGACTGCGATGAGATCCATTTTCTTGGACGCCATGATAATTCACTGAACCTCGCGATAATCAAGAGGGATATATGGGTTGTGTGCGCGACCTGTTATATACTCGCACCAAGTCCTCGGGGCGCTATGATGGTAATGGCGCGCGACAGGGACTACCCCGAGCTCGTGGAGAGCCTCAGGGGGAGGCATGTCCTCATATGGTCATGCACGACATGTGCCAGGCTATGCGGGATCACCGGCCGCGACGGCGCCGCCGGACTCGAGTCGAGGCTGAAGGCGGACGGCATAGACGTGGTCGGCTTCGCGTCCACCTCCGCGGCGTGCCTCATGCCCAAGGTGGCCGAGCGCATGCCCTCGGACCCGGTTTACGACACGGTCCTGGCGCTGACATGCGGCATCGGCGCGTCATGTGCCAGCAGGCATTCGTGCGTCCAGGTGGTCAACCCCGTGGAGACCTTCTGCTACGGGTACATGGACGCCTCCGGGGAGCCCGTGGCCATGCTCCCCAGCGGCGAGCGCCCCCTCAGGGAGCTGTCCCCCCGCTCCGGGCCGTTCCTCTGATATACTTGTTTTCGGATAGGCCGTGCCATGAACATAATGCACGAGCTCTCCAAGGACAGGGTCACCCCTGAGAAATTCACCGCGGTGATCGAGATCACCAAGGGATCGAAGGTCAAGTACGAGATCGACGAGGAGACCGGCCTCCTGGCCCTCGACAGGATCCTCTCCACCTCCGTCCAGTACCCCTGGAACTACGGTTACATCCCCAGGACCTACGCCTTCGACGGCGACCCCCTGGACATCCTGCTGATCTGCTCCGAGGACATCCTCCCCCTGACCCTCGTCGACTGCAAGCCCATCGGCCTGCTGAAGATGATCGACGGCGGGGACCAGGACGACAAGGTCATCTGCGTCGCCGCCAAGGACCGCTTCTTCAAGGACTACGACAGCATCAACCAGCTCCCCAAGCACATCACCGAGGAGATCCGCCACTTCTTCAGCGTCTATAAGGCCCTGGAGGGCAAGGTGACCGAGGCCAAGGAGATGCTGGACGCCGACGCCGCCCGCGACATGATCAAGGTCTGCAAGCAGCGCTACGACGAGAAGTTCCCCGACATGTGAGCCTCAGGCCGTCCAGAGGGCGGCAACAAACCCCTTCCTCCCCCCTTTTATTACACTCGCGTGTGATTACGCTTATATAGGACGTGCCTATTCGACCACAGAGATAGAGGGCTAACCATGTACATGCTCACAGAGGTCGAGAAGGTCGTCCGCATTCCGCCGGCCGAACTCAAGGAGGACATCGCCAGTGCGATAGACGAACTCACGTGGTACTCCTACGAGGGCCGCCTTGGCGACGACAAGCAGTTCACCGTCCTGATCAAGAACGTCAGGCCGGTCGGACCCGGTCGCATCGTCCACGGGGACGGAGCGGTCTACCAGACCGTCAAGTTCGAGCAGGTCGTGTTCAAGCCCAGGGACAACGAGATCGTCGAGGGCAAGGTCGTCGAGATCCTCAAATTCGGCGCTTTCGTCAGGTTCGGCCCCCTGGACGGACTCCTCCACGTCAGCCAGATCATGGATGACCGCGTGGACATCGACGAGTCCAACCAGAGGCTCGTCGGGAAGGAGTCTGGAAGGTTCCTCGCGGTCGGCGACGTCGTCAAGGCGAGGATCGTCAGCGTGGACCTCAACGAGAAGAACCCCCAGGACAGCAAGATCGGCCTCACCATGCGCCAGCCCGGGCTCGGAAAGCTCGAGTGGCTCGAGGAGGACCGCAGGAAGAGGAAGGAGGCCGAGTGAAATGGCTGGACCGGTTCTCAGGGCTTGCAAGAACTGCAACTACATCGAGGAAGAGACGAAGGAGTGGAAGGACAAGGGCTACGCCTGCTACCGCTGCGGCGGAGAGACTACCAGGGAGTGGCAGGGCCTCCTCGCCGTCATCGACTTCGAGAAGTCGGAGATCGCCAAGAACATGGGGATCTCCGAGAACGGGAGATACGCGCTTAGGGTGCGCTGATCCATCATGTTCGAGAAGGACCTCGTCCTGCCGGAGTCCGGCAGGCAGTCTTTCAAGGAACCGCTCGGAAGGGAGCTCCCCGACGGGGAGGCCAAGTCCCTCGGGGCGGGAAACCGCTTAGTGACCGTCGGGGACGTGGTATCCCTGACGTTCAGGAAGATGGGCGTGAGGCCGTTCCTGTCGGTGTACGACGGGATGACCGAGCGCAGGGAGATGACCGAGTTCGCGAGGCTCGTCGAGGACGAGCCCAAGACCGTCGTCTCCAACCCCGCGGGTACGATAACCGGCGAGCTGGCCGGTGCGATCCGCGGGTGCATGGACGGGTCCGGAGGGCTCATCCGTGTGGAAGGGGAGGAGGACCTGGCCCTGCTGCCGGTGATCCTGTACGCCCCTGACGGCACGGATGTCGTCTACGGGATGCCCGGGAAGTGCATGATGCTAATCACCACGGATGAGGGCATCAGGAAAACGGCCGCGAAGTACGTGGCCGCCATGGAGGAAAAAGAATGAAAATGGAAATAACCCAGAAGAAAGAGAACCCCCTGGTCAAGAGGGTCGAGGTCTACTTCACCATTGACCACAGCGGCGAGTGCACCCCCGGCAGGAACGCTGTCGCGGAGGAGATCGCCAAGCAGATGAAGTCCAAGAGGGAGTGCGTCGTCGTCGACTGCATCGAGTCCGTCTTCGGAAAGGGCATGTCCAAGGGATACGCCAAGGTCTACGAGAACAAGGCCGCCGCCCTCGAGTACGACAGGGAGTACCTGCTGAAGAGGAACGGCATCGAGGCCGACAAGCCCGCCGAGGCACCCGCGGAGGAGTGAAGATGGCGAAGGCACCTGCACCCAAGAAAGCGATCAAGAAGTCCGACGCATACAAGGTCGAGGGCGACAAGGTCTCCAGGACCAAGCCCGTCTGCCCCAAGTGCGGACCCGGCACCTTCATGGCTACCCACAAGGACCGCGTCTCCTGCGGCCGCTGCGGGTACACCGAGAAGAAGAACTGAGAAGGACCCATTTCATTCGCCTCCACCCTCTCATCCGGAGGCTCAGGATCGCCGGGGAGCCACCCTCCCCGGCACTATCCTTCCTTTCACTTCTTCTAGAAACCACATTATTTTCCCAATCAGGACTCGTAGTATAGCTTGGATAGCATGGAGGCCTCCGGAGCCTCAGACTCGGGTTCGAATCCCGGCGGGTCCGCTTCATATTTAGGTGCGAATCCTCACTGAAGTATCTGTTAAATAGTACAATGTACTACATAATGTCAGCGATATAATGGCGTTCTCTATCAGACTCACCGATGATGAGGAAAGACTTGCTAGAAGCTATGCTGCTTTGCGTGGAATATCAATGGGCGAAGCATTCAAACAAGCACTTTTTGAGAAGATAGAGGACGAGTATGACCTCGCTATAGGAGAGGCTGCCTACAAGAAATATCTCGACAATCCCAAGACATACTCCCACGAGGAAGTCCTGAAGATGTTCGGTGATGATGAGTGAGCTATTCCGTCGAATACACAGATGATGCTGTGAAGCAGCTGAAAAAGATGGATCGTTTCACAAGAACAATGATTCTCAACTGGGTTTCAAAACATCTTGATGGGACAGATGATCCTTTTGCCTCAGGTCATGCATTGACGGGCGATAAGGCGGGTCTGTGGAGATACCGTATCGGAGATTACAGGATTATCAGTAAGATCGACAAGGGGAGATTGATTATTCTTCTACTTGAGATAGGTCATCGCAGTAACATTTACGATAGGCCGTAAATTCAATAATTATCAAACGGTACGTACATTATCTTTGGTGTAGGGGCATACCGTACCTGATTTTTTCATGTCTGGCCTATGTCCAAGGCGGGTCCCGGCGTATCCGCCTTGTGCTTTTGATTCTCCGACGACGTCAGGAACGCGCCATCGAATTCGAGTTTTATTCACCGGCTAACAGAACAATCACTCGTGCCCCGCGGCCGAACCCGATCTGGACCTTCTCATGCGGTACTTGAGCACCATGGGGTACAGGAGGGTGACGAACACGATGGCCGCCGTCACCGCGATGGTGATGTTGTGCTTCGGGACCAGGTGGTGTATGCCCTCCAGTATCAGCATCACGATGACGATACCCGGGATAGCCGGCAGGACGCGGTCGGCGATGGATGCATCCGGGACCTCGTAAGCGATGTACCTCTCCTGTATGAGGAGGCATATCGGCATCAGGACGCAGAACCCGCACATCTTGTTGGAGAAGGGCCTCCCGGCGAACATGTCGCAGGCGATGGATATGATGACGCCCGCGACGGCATATCCGATCAGCGCGTACGTGCGGTTCATAGCGATACATTATTGTTACGTGTGATGCATTCGCTACCCATGGCAACCGAATTCGAGTGCGAATACAAGATGAACGCGCCGATGACCGGATGCAAAGCATCGATCACCGTCGAGAGGGACTCCTCGGACGCCCTCATCATGAAGTACTATTTCTACGAGATGGACTCCGGCAAGGAGAAGGAGGGCCAGGTTAAGGTCTCCGAGGACCTCGTGGACGATATCCGCGACCTCGTGAACAGGCATCTGGTCTCGCTGAAGGTCAACATCGTCCCCGGACTCGTCACCGACACCGCCGACGAGTCGTTCAAGGTCACGATCGGCGACAGCTGCCACATCTTCAAGTCGGAGAACATCGCGAACATGACCAACGACTCCACCGTCGAGGAGGCCTGGGACATCCTGATCAAGTACCTGCCCGAGGGGACATCCGAGGGCCTGGAGCTGATCTTCAGGCGAACGGATCCCGCGGCCGCGCCGTGAGGCCCGGCCGCATCCTTTTTTTCCATAACCCTGGCCCTCGGGGCGGTTATTTATCCGACATCCCCATTGCCGTGCCATGGAGAAGACCAACCCGATGAGGCACCTGGACAGGCTGGGGATACCCTATACGGTCCACCATTACGGCGACAGGGTCATGAGCGGGATGGAGGTGGCCGAGGCCATGGGCCAGGACCCCGACGAGGCCTTCAAGACCCTCGTGACCGTCGGTAAGCCCAAGTCGTACCACGTCTTCGTAGTCCCGGTATCCGGCGATCTGGACCTGAAGAAGGCCGCAGCCAGCGTGGGGGAGAAGTCCGTATCCATGATAAGGCAGGACGAGCTCCTGCCGCTGACGGGCTACGTCCACGGAGGGTGCTCCCCCCTCTGCATCAAGCGCCCCATGACGATAACCATCGACGCATCCGCCCGGACCAAGGAGCGCATCTACTTCAGCGCCGGCAAGGTGGGATACCAGATTGAGGTCAGGGTCGAGGACCTGCCGAGGATGATGGAATTCTCCTTCGCGGATATCCGCAAGCCCAGGTCGGACCGATAGTGCCAGCAGCCTTCCGAGGGCCGCCCCTCCGACGCAGACCACCGAGTTCAGGGCGATGTTGCCGACGGCCGGCAGCCACTGTTGGTCCGCCATGAGGTTGATGGTGTCGATGGAGAAGGTCGACATAGTGGTGAAAGCCCCGAATATCCCAACGAAAAGGAACGTCTTGGTCGTATCCGCCATGTCGAAACCATACCTGAACATTAGATAGGAGGCGATCATGCAGCCCACGACGTTGACTATGAAGGTCGCCCAGGGGAATTCCGTGTCGACGGTGCGGTAGACGGCGAACCTCATCACGGCCCCGATGGCGCCGCCCAGCGCTACGACGAGGAAGAGGCTGGCATCGGTCATGGGGATCACGCGATAGTTGGATACGGGTGACGGGTCTCGTTATTTTCCTGAAAGAAAGGAAAGTCGCCAGGATTCCGGCTCGTGCCTTCATCCTCTTGACCAACAGGAAGAGTTCGCCCATCACCCATATCCGTGTCCGTGATTACTGGGATTGATTATATCATTAATAAGGATATCCCTTGAACATGGACCTCACGAGAGAGGAAGAAGCGATATTGAACGGCGAGAAGGGCGAAGGACCCAGGAAAGCCATGGAGCTAGTCACCGCGTTGGGGAAGATCTACGGCGCCGAGAACCTGATAGACATCACGTCGGCACATCTGTCCGGGGCCTCCTACAAGACCATCGGGGACGGCGGCCTGAAGTACCTCGAGGACATGGTCGCCGGAGGTGCCAGGGTCTCCGTCCCGTCCACCCTTAACCCGGTCGGCATGGACCGCACCCGCTGGAAGGAGATGCACATCTCCGAGCAGTTCGCCGAGAAGCAGCTGAGGATCATCGACCTATACGGCAGCATGGGCATCAAGACCACCTGCTCCTGCACCCCGTACACGGGCGCCAACGTCCCCAAGCTGGGCGACCACGTGGCCTGGGCGGAATCCTCGGCCCTGTCGTTCGTCAATTCCTTCATAGGTGCCAGGACCAACCGCGAGGGCGGCCCCGGCGCATTGGCCGCCGCCATCCTCGGCAAGACCGCCAACTACGGCCTCCACCTCGACGAGAAGCGCAAACCCACGGTCGTCATCGACGCCGAGACCGACGGCTCCCTGTTCTCCTACTCCCTGCTGGGCCAGGCAGTGGGGATGGCCATAGGCAACGGCGTGCCCTATTTCACCGGCATCAGGCCGGAAGTGGAGGAGGCCAAGACCCTTTCCGCGGCCATGGCCGCATCCGGGTCCGTCGCGCTGTACCATGTGGAGGGCGTCACCCCGGAGGCCGGGAAGTTCGACGTCTCGGAGCTGGAGAGGATCCACATAGGCAAGAAGGAGCTGGACGAGGCCTACACTAAGCTGAACACCGTGGAGGACGTCCAGCTCATCGCACTGGGATGCCCCCACCTCACAGAGAAGGAGATGCACCAGATCGCCCAGTTCCTCAAGGGCAAGAAGAAGGTCCGCGACGACATCGAGGTCTGGTTCTGCACCTCCGCCGCCGTCAGGGAGAAGTGCGCCGAGGACGTCAAGATCATGGAGCAGTTCGGTCCCGTCCTGGCCGACACCTGCATGGTCGTCGCACCCATCGAGGGCACGTTCCAGAGGACCGCCACCAACTCCGCCAAGGCCGGCAACTACCTGCCGACCCTCTGCTCCCAGAAGGTCATGTGCCGCGATCTAGCCGCCCTGCTGGAGGTGGTCATGTGACCACTTTCCAGGGAAGGATGATCTCCCCCGGCAAAGCCAGGGGCGAGGTCGTGACCGTCCCGGAGCCCCTGAGCTTCCTGGGCGGGGTCAACGGCTCCACCGGCGAGATCTGCGTCGGGAAGGGCGGCAACGTGGCCGGCAAGATCTTGGTATTCCCCAAGGGGAAGGGCAGCACCGTCGGGTCCTTCGTCATGTACGACCTGATGGTCCACGGCAAGCAGCCCGCGGCCGTCATCAACGAGTCCGCCGAGACCATCGTGGCCACCGGCGCCGTGATCTCCTCCATCCCCATGGTGGACCAGATCCCCCAGACAGATATCTTCGTGGACGGCGACATCGTCACCGTGGATGCGGATGCTGGCACTGTCGACATCGAGGGCGTCAGGGTTCGCGAGGTCGTGTCCTCCGCGCTCATCAGGGACGGCAAGGTGCTCCTGCTCCACCGTCCCGACCACTGCCACTCTTACCCCGGCAAATGGTCCCTCGTCGCAGGCAAGATCGAGGAGGGGGAGACCGAGGAGCAGGCCGCGGCCAGGGAGGTCCTGGAGGAGACCGGGATCAAGGTCGGTGCCCCGGCGGCCCGCATCGCCCCCGTTTACGACAGGGAGGGGAGCACCCTCTGGAAGGTCCATCCCATGCTCTTCAAGGTGGATTCCGACCCTGTTCTGAACCCCGAGAACGATTCGTTCAAGTGGATCGACCCGTCGGAGATCGCGGATTCGGACTGCGTCCCCAGGACCAGGGACGTCACCGTCCGCATGATGCAGAAGCTGCGATCGCCTCAATTCCCTCAGGGCAGCGAGGAACTGCCCGCAGAGGGCCTCGGGATCACCGTAGGCCCTCCCTTTCCTCCTTCTGCTACCCTTCGTGACCGCCCAGAACGAGTTGTCGGGGTCCGCGAAGAACCCCAGCTGGGCGTCCAGGCCGTCGGCGTACCATCCGAAGTGGATCTCGTAGGGCTCGTCGGGCTCGAACCTGTACTCCAGGCCGTCGAAAAGCGAGAAATCGCCGTCCAGGAGCGTGGACAGCGAATCGCAGAACATCCCGGCCTGCTCGGCGAGCGGGTACGACTTCGTCTCGAGGATGTCGTACCTCATCCTCTCGGAGGGGTCTTCCATGACCATGAATCGGGACGCACGAAAAAACGTTTACCCATGACCGCCATCACCGATGCATGACCGACGGGACCAACACGCAGTACTCGAAGCCCGAGGGGGAGGAGGGCCGCAAGACGCTGGAGCACATGAACGAGCACCATTCCAGGCTCTGGGACTTCTGCCTCTCGCACATGCCGAAGGCCATGGACGGGTCCGTCCTCGACATCGGCTGCGGCGGAGGCGGCTTCATCAGGAAGCTGTCCGAGAGGTACCCGTACGCGCTGTTCTACGGCCTGGACGTCTCCGAGGAGTCCGTCGGGATGACCCTGGAGCTGAACTCCGACCTGGTGGACCAGGGCGCCCTGAAGGCGACCGTCGGCGACGTCTGCGAGATGCCGTTCGCGGACGCTTCATTCGACATGGTCACCGCCATGGAGACCTACTTCTTCTGGCCGGACCTGGAGAAGGGGATATCGGAGGCCCGCAGGGTGCTCTCCGAGGGCGGCCTGTTCGTGATCGGCTCCGAGATGCAGGCGAACCCCGGCGACGAGGGCTTCATGGAGGAGTCCCTCAGGGAATGCGGGTGCCGCCTCCGCTACGACTCCGAAATAATCGCGATGATGGAATCCGCCGGGTTCTCCGTGAGGACGTTCAGCGTCCCGGAGGAGAGGTGGGTCGTGTTCGTCGGGCGCAGATCGGAACGAGAGCGCCGAGGAATCGTACTTCTTCAGCTTGTGGGACTTCTCGCCGAGCACGACGGTATTCAGGCGGTCCGGCCTGAGGATCTCCTCGGCCAGCTTCATGACCTCCTCCTCGGTCACCGCGTCGATGCTCGCGAGGCGGTCCTCCAGGGTGGCGGTCTCGCCGTTGATCATGTGGTTCACGCCGAGCCTGTAGAGCCTGTTCTCGGTGGACTCCATGTGGCGGATGTTGGCGCCCTTGATGAGCCTCTTGGCCCTGTCCAGCTCGCCCTCCTCTATCCCGTCGGCCAGGAACTTCCCGATGACCGATGCGGTGGTCTCCATCGCCTCTATGACGTTCTTCTCGGTGCAGGACATGAACGCGGTGAGGGCGGCGGCGTCGCTGTCCACGTTGGAGGAGGTGTAGATGGAGTAGACCAGCGCCTTCTTCTCCCTGATGTCCTGGAAGAGCCTGGAGCTGGTCCCGGAGCCGATGATGGCGGACAGCATCTGCTGGATCTCCCTCCTGGGGACCCTGGCCTTGTCCACGGGGAATCCCATGGCGACCTGGTAGTGGTCGGCCTTGTTCTCGACGAACCTGTACTCGGAACCGGGCATCGACGGAGGGGAGCGCGGGTTCCTCCTGCCCCCGGCCATGCCGTCGAAGGTCTCCTCGGCCCAGGCGACGGTCTCGTCCAGGTCAGCGGCGCCGGCGGCGTAGACGCAGATGTTCGGTATGAGGTAGCGCTCCTCGTAGTACTGCCTCAGCTCCTTGTTGGTGAGCTTGGCGACGACCTTCTCGTCCCCGCCCTCGTCCTGGCTGAGCGGGTGGCCCCTCCAGAGGGCGGTGAGGTACAGGTCGTGGATGTACC
>Ga0265299_10006365_pt1 | contig 10758 bp, 7 predicted proteins | sample AusTroGonzalo_MG_4_FD_193485 | JGI IMG/M metagenome (GOLD analysis project Ga0265299, IMG submission 193485) | Bovine rumen microbial communities from tropical cattle in Woodstock, Queensland, Australia - Gonzalo_02 | ecosystem: Host-associated > Mammals > Digestive system > Stomach > Rumen ...
TTCTATCTGCACTCACGCCTTTTGGAGCGTGCTGCCAAGATGAACGAGCAGCAGGAGGTGGCCGAGCAGATGAACGACCTGCCCGAGTGTATGAAGGGTCATGTGAAGGGTGGTGGCTCATTGACCGCTCTGCCTATCATCGAGACGCAGGCAGGCGACGTATCGGCTTATATCCCCACAAATGTGATCTCTATTACAGACGGTCAGATATTCTTGGAGTCAGACCTCTTTAATCAGGGCTTCCGTCCTGCCATCAACGTCGGTATCTCTGTATCCCGTGTGGGTGGCTCAGCACAGATCAAGTCGATGAAGAAGGTGGCTGGTACGTTGAAAATCGACCAGGCACAGTATCGTGAGCTCGAGGCCTTCTCGAAGTTCTCCAGTGATATGGACGCTGTGACGGCGATGACTCTTGACCGTGGACGTAAGAACAACCAGCTGTTGATTCAGCCACAGTACAGCCCGATGCCCGTAGGTGAGCAGATCGCTATACTCTATTGTGGTGTTCACGGACTGATGCGCGAGGTGCCCATCCCCAAGGTGCGTGAGTGTCAGACGGCTTTCCTCGACAAGTTGCGCAGTGCGAATCCTGAGGTCATAGAGACCCTCGCCAGTGGTAAGATCGACGATGATACGACCAAGAAGATTGAAGCTGTCATGGCTGATATCGCAGGAACGTATAAAGCCTGATAGCCTATGCCAAGCCTGAAAGAAATTAAAGGCCGCATAGCCTCAGTCAAGTCCACGAGGAAGATCACTTCTGCGATGAAGATGGTTGCCTCGTCGAAGCTCCATCATGCTCAGGTGGCCATCCAGAACATGCTGCCATACGAGGAGATGTTGGAACACATTCTCAAGTCGTTTCTCGCAGCCGAGGCCGAGGCACAGACCATTTACGATCAGGAGCGTCCCGTCCATCGGGTAGCCCTTGTGGTTTTCGCCTCAAACTCATCGCTCTGTGGTGGTTTCAACGCTAATGTCATCAAACTCATGCAGAAGGTGGTGAACGACTATAGCGAACTGGGTATCAACGACATCGAGATCTATCCCATCGGCCGAAAGGTCTATGAGAAAGCAAGCAAACTGGGCTATAAAGTACAAGGAGAATTCTCTGCCTTGGCTGATAAACCCAACGTTCAGCAATGTATCGAGATCGCCATGGAACTTGGCAAGAAATTCGCTGATGGTGAGATAGATAAGGTAGAACTAATCTATCATCACTTTAGGAGCGCAGGTTCGCAGGTGCTTACCCGTAAGACCTTTTTGCCTATCGACATCGAGTCGGAATTGAAGGCTGACCACGAACGCGACCTGACCAGCATCATCGCTACGAAGGAGTCGCAGGATTATCTGAAGAAGCGTGGCGAGCGCCAATCGGAGCGTAAAGAGGAAGAAGTGAAGCCGCTCAACGACAATTTCATTGTTGAGCCCGACATGGACACTGTCCTTTCGCAGCTTATCCCAAAGCTTGCTCACCTGTCACTCTATACAGCCCTGCTTGACTCGAATGCATCAGAGCATGCTGCCAGAATGGTGGCTATGCAGACGGCGACGGACAATGCCGATGAGCTGTTGCGCCAACTGAACCTCCAGTACAACAAGAGCCGCCAGCAGGCCATCACCTCTGAGTTGCTTGATATTGTAGGCGGTTCCGTCAACAACTGATCCAGAGAAGAGAGTTCTGCTTGACGGCAAGGCTCTCTTCTTTTTATGAAAACATCCTAAAACTGCGTATATGACGAAAACAATTAAATACGGCAATATGCATTTCAACGTTGACCATCGACTGTAAGAAAAACCATCAACGAACAATATTTATGGAACAACAGAGAGTAACACCCGAGCGTATTACGCACTTGGAAAAGAATGAGATATTTGTGTTTGGCAGCAACCTCGCTGGTGCTCATGGCGGTGGCGCGGCTTATATCGCCTATCGCAAGTTTGGGGCCATTTGGGGCCAAGGTGTCGGACTACAAGGACAGAGTTACGGTATTCCCACGATGCAGGGTGGGGTAGAGACCATCAAACCCTATGTCGACGAGTTCATCGAATTCGCCCGTCAGCATCCTGATCTTACGTTCCTTGTCACTCGTATAGGTTGTGGCATCGCCGGCTTCACCAACGAACAAATATCACCTCTTTTCGCCGAAGCCCACAACATCGCAAACATCGTTCTGCCTTTAGGGTGGTAATATTCAGGAATAGACTTTGATTTCCTGTTCTCCACGCATGGCCCTGAGCACGTTCATGGCCAGTGCTGTCAGTTCATCTTCTCCAGGATAGACAAATATTGGAGCGAGGTAACCTAGTCTGCGACGCAGCCCGTCGGTAACGTATTTACTGTGAGCAATAGCACCGGTGAATATAACAGCATCCACATGTCCGTTTGTAGTGGGTGCAAGCGATGCCAGCCAGCGCGCAATGCTGTATATCATGGCGTCGAGTACCAGTTTAGCCTTCTCGTCTCCCTCGGCAATTCGTTGTTCTACCTCTCTTACATCGTTTGTACCTAAGTGAGCCGTCAACCCACTATGACCGTTAATTTTGCGCAGCATCTCTGCTTCGGTATATTGGCCGCTGTAGCACAGTTTCACCAGACCTGCTGTAGGCAACATTCCTGCACGCGACGGTGAGAATGGACCATCGCCACTCAGCGCATCACTACATTCTATGGCCCTTCCGTGATGGTGCATAGCAAAGGAGATTCCACTACCCATGTGGCAGACTATCAAATCCTGTTCCTCATACTTTACACCATGCTCACGACAGTAACGCTTGGCTATCTCGCGCTGGTTCAATGCATGCCAGATTGTCTGATGGGGTAATTCTGGCAGGCCTGTTATGCGCGCCACATCGTCGAGTTCGTCCACAACACCTGGATCAACAGTAAAAGCACGACACCCCTTGATCTCGCGAGCGATGCTCAGCGCCATCAGTGAACCAAGGTTGCAGGCATGATGCAGACGAGGGTGACGGGTGTCTTCAATCACCTTATCGTTCAGTTCATAAACCCCACTTTCGATAGGCTTCACCAAACCGCCACGGCCAACGACAACATCAAAATCCATAATAAAACCTTGGCGCTGAAGTTCTTCTAAGACCTTCCCCTTGCGATAGTCAAACTCGTCCATGATGAAGGGATAACGACACAACTCTTCGAATGGGTGGTTAAGCGTGGCATGCATCAACAACACCTCGTCTTGGAAGATTCCAACTTTCGTTGAGATCATTCCCGGATTGATGGCTAATATTTTCATAGCTATAATCAAATCTATTTGTTGCTGCAAAGATACGTTTTTTTTCCGAAACATCCATACTTTTTTCGTTAAAAATTGAATATTAATTCATATTGGAGACTATTGCCGATACAAGACAAAAACTTGAGCAAATGTTTTTCTAAGAAAATGTACCAATAAATTTGGTTGTTTCATTACTATTTCGTATCTTTGCAGACTGAAGACAACAATAAGTAATGAAAAAAGTCATGAGAAAATCAGCTTTATTAGTACTTGTGTTCATTATGGCACTGTCGGCTTTTTCCATCGGTGCCGGCGACTCCGAGTCCGAAAATGAGGAGGTGAAGGAGTTTATCGTCAAAGCCGTTCACTATGTAGTAACGGCAGAGGGCGAAGTAGAGGTGGATGACTATGGTACCGACACCACCACAATAGTCATCCCCAAGGAAGTCACCTTCAAAGATAAGACCTATAAGGTGAAAGCATTGGCCAAGAAAGCGTTCTTCCAAAATAAGACGCTGACATCGGTGACCATCGAGAGTGGTATCACGGAAATTCCCGAACAGGCCTTTATGGAGTGTCGTGGTCTGACAGAACTCGTCATTGGCGATGGTATCGAAAAAATCGGAGACTCGGCCTTCGAGGGTTGTAAGAAACTCGAAGAGGTGACTATACCTAAGTCTGTAAAAGAGATGGGCAAGTCGGTGTTCAAGGACTGCGAAGGTCTGAAGAAGATAGTGTTTGAGGGCGATTTGAAGAAGATCGACGAGAATCTTTTCAAGAATTGCGACAAATTGGAAGAGATAGAGATCCAAGGCGACGTAGAGTTGATAGACGAGAAGATATTTGAAGGCCACATGACGTTAAAGAGTGTCAAGCTGAACGGCAATGTTGATGAGATAGGTAAAGAAGCTTTCAAGGATTGTGAAAAACTGGAAATCTTTGAGTTTGATAAGAAAAAGAATGTGAAGAAGATCGGCGAGTCTGCCTTTGAGGGCTGTACGAGTCTGGAAGAGATCTTCATCCCTGGCAGTTTGGAACTGATTGATAAAGCAACCTTCAAGGGCTGTGAGAAACTGGAAAAGATAGAAATAGAGACAGGTGTCGAAGAGATTGGTGAATCGGCCTTCGAGGGCTGTAGCAGCGTAGAGGAGATCACCATCCCCAGTACAGTAAAGAAAGTCGGCGAGATGGCTTTTAAAGATTGTATAAAACTGACGACTGTCGAACTTGAAGAGGGAGTCGAGGAGATCGGTGACTCAGCTTTTGTGGGTTGTGGTGAACTGAAGATGGTAACCATCCCTGCCTCAGTAAAGGAGATTGGTGAGTCGGTGTTCGAGGGCAGTAGTTTGGAGGAACTCACCATTCCTGCCTCGATGAAGGTAATCAAAGTGTCTGCCTTCAAAAACAATGTCAAACTGAAGAAGGTGACGATGGAAGATGGTGTCGAAGAAATCGGCGACTCAGCATTCGTGGGCTGTACCGATCTAGAGGAATTATCACTTCCCAAGACATTGAAGAAGATTGGCGAGGCCTCGTTTGGTGGTTGTTTAAGTCTGGAGGAACTGATTATCCCTGACAAGGTGGAGAAGATCGGACAATCTGCCTTCAAGGATTGTGAGAAGATTGATTCATTGCTATTAGGCGATGGCTTGAAAGAGATTGGTGACTCAGCCTTTATGGGTTGTATTGCCCTGTCGACGGTCGTGCTGCCAAAGGATATTACCAAAGTGGACACAGCAACCTTCAAGGATTGTGAGGTGCTTGATTCGTTGGTATTGTCGGAAAAATTGGAGAGAATCAACGAGTCGGCATTCGAGGGATGTAAGATGCTTCCGAAAGTCATTCTGCCTGAGAAAGTGGCAGCAATAGAGAAAGCAGCTTTTAAGGATTGTGACAGTCTGAAGTGGGTACAAGTAGAATTCAAGGAACCGTTCGTCATCGACCTCAGTGTTTTTGAGGGAATCGACGAGGAAGCTGTACTGAAGGTTCCTAAGGGCACTAGAGCAACCTTTATGAAGGAGGAGAGTTGGGCCAAGCAATTTGCGAAGATCATTGGTGGCGAATATAAGGTGACCGTCATGTCGACAGGCTTTGGTGAGGCTGTGTTTAAACTTGACTCGCTACTGGCAGAGCCTGTTGACTCGCTATTAAAAGATTCTTTACTGAACGATTCGCTGTTGACTGTGAGAAACGACTCGTTGAAACTGACCTATATGGAAGGTGACTCACTAATGGTGAGTTTCATGTCGGATAAGGGTTATCAGATCATGGATGTGACGGTTAACGAGCAGTTGATTACCGACAGCCTGTTTGCTGACATTTTCGCTGCAGACACCCTCTCGACCGAGAAACCCCGATTCGGTGAATATACCATTGCCTATCTTGATCAGGACTATACGGTTTCCGTGGCCTACGAGAAGATCCACTATCGACTGACCGTCACAGCCATCGGTAAGGGTACTGTCAGTTATTTGGACGAGTCGGTAGAAGATACGACGGCTGTATTCAGGATCGAGGACGGTCTAGACGCTTTCGTTACATTCAATCCGGCTGAGAAATGGCGTATCAAGAGCGTTACCCTCGATAGCTTGGATATCACGTCGGAGGTGCCCAAGTACCAATATTCCATCAAGAATATCAAGAAGCACACGACGTTGGTGGCTGAGTACGAGGAGATACCGATCAATAAGTATATCCTGACAGTCTATGTGTCAGGCAAGGGCGAGGTAGCCGTCGATGACAATACTATTATCCGCGACGATTCGTGGTCAGCCTTCTTTAATGAAGATACGACGGCCGTGCTGACCTTTAAACCAGATGAAGGCTATGCGACAAAGTATCTGCGAGTGAACGGCGATGACGTGACGACAAAAATCGTCAACAACCAATATACGATTAGGAGTATCCGAGCTGACATCAATGTGAACGTGTCATTCGCAGCCGTTGAGTTGTCGTTCAGTAAGGATGGCGTGAACTATCTGGTATCCTCATTTGCCGACAAGAAAGTTTCTGTGACGTCGGCTGACAATGTACAGACACTAGAAATCCCTGCCACTGTGACCTATTCGGATGAAACATGGGAGGTGACGGGCATCAAAGAGAGCGCTCTATCAGAGTGTACCGATTTGTCTGCCGTCATCTGGAATCCGCAGGCTCCGTTCAAGGCTATCCTCAGCAATCCGAACGCACTAGTATACGTAAAGAACGAGAAGTATGTGGCCTGGGCTGATCAGAATGCCATTGTGGATGGTACCGCAAAGAGCATCACACTGACTGATGGCACCAAGGGTAACGACTTCTACTGTCCGAAAGCCTTTAAGGCCCAGGAGATAGCATACACCCATAACTACTCGATGGAGACTGGTATCACAGAGTCGAAGGGTTGGGAGACCATTGCCCTGCCATTCGACGTGCAGACCATCAGTCACGCCAGCGCTGGCACCATCCAACCGTTTAAGACTTGGAGCAGCGAGAGCGAAGCCAAACCATTTTGGTTGTACGAGTTGACTGCAGGCGGCTATCAGGAGGCAGAAGGCATCAAAGCCAATACACCTTATTTAATCAGTCTACCTAACAACAGCCTGTATCTGAAGGACTACAGGATCGTCGGCAAGGTAACATTTGGAGCAAAGGACGTGGAGGTTAAAGCCACCAAGGACTTAAACACTATCCATTATAGCGACCGCACGTTCGTTCCTAACTTCACAAATAAAGAAGAAGAGTCGATCCTCGCCTTAAACGTGAACAATGACTTAGTGAGATACACTTCATCAGACATGGGCAGTCGATTTATTAAGGGACTCAGAAAAGTGTATCCCTTCGAGGCTTATATGACCACCACATCGAACACTCGAACCATCGGTATTCTGGAGGATATGACCACAGCCATCAAGACGGTGCAGAGTATGTTCGACGAGAAGTCACAGGGCATCAGAGTCTATGACCTGCGTGGGGTACTTGTCAAGAGTGCTGCCTCGATGAAGGACATCAAGAGCGGACTGAAGGCTGGCGTCTATGTAATCCAGGGAAAGAAAATGATCATTCAATAAGAAAGGAGGTCAATATGTATCGCATAATGAAGAAAACAACACTATATCTGATGATAATGGTTGCACTCGTAGCCTGCAGCAGTAGCGACGATGATGACGATAACGTAAAAAAGCCCGACTATATCGTTGCTGTTGATGAAATGGATATGCCCGAAACTAACGAGGCAACACTGTCGATCAAAGCCAACTGTAAATGGGTACTTGCGACGGATGTCGACTGGTTGTTTTTCTATCCTGCCTATGGTGAAAACAATCTGAAGGTTACGATAACAGCCAGTCCGAATAAGACTGGTGCAACTAGAACGGCAATCATCTACATGAGAAACGAATCGAATACTTTGGAGAATACTGTAAAAGTGCATCAGAAGAAAGCACCAGAAAACAGTTTCGTACCAGAGCCAGGCGAGAATCCGTTGCCTGGATGATTGTGAATTAGGAATTGAGATTTTTATTTATTTTATTAATGAAACAGACAATATTAGTAACAGGCGGTACGGGTTTCATCGGAAGCCATACGACCGTAGAACTGCAGGAAGCAGGCTATGAGGTGGTCATCATCGACAACCTCTCTAACTCAAACAAGAATGTGCTAGACGGCATAGAGAAAATTACAGGCATTAGACCAGCCTTCGAAAAGGTGGACTGCTGCGATTTCGATGCTTTGGAAGGTGTATTCAAGAAATACCCAAAGATTGAGGGTATTATCCACTTCGCTGCCTCAAAGGCTGTGGGCGAGAGTGTGGAAAAGCCTTTACTCTATTATCGTAACAACCTGATGAGCCTCATTAACTTGTTGGAGTTGATGCCGAAGTACGATGTTAAGGGAATCATCTTCTCGTCAAGCTGCACAGTTTACGGTCAGCCGACACAGGAGAATCTGCCTGTAACAGAGAATGCGCCCATCCAAAAGGCCATGAGCCCTTATGGTAACACGAAGCAAATCAACGAGGAGATCATTCAGGATTATATCCACTCTGGTGCTCCAATCAAGAGTATTATCCTGAGATATTTCAATCCCATCGGTGCCCATCCGTCAGCCTTCATCGGTGAGTTGCCTAATGGTGTGCCCATGAACCTGATTCCGTTTGTCACTCAGACGGCCATGGGTATTCGCCAGCAGTTGAAGATTTTCGGCCACGACTATAGCACGCCCGATAAGACCTGTATTCGTGACTATATCTATGTGGTGGATCTAGCCAAGGCTCATGTCAAGGCAATGGAGCGTGTACTCGACAAGCCAGAAACAGATGCTGTTGAGGTATTTAATATCGGTACTGGTAAGGGACTCTCTACGTTAGAGGTAGTCGAAGGCTTCGAGAAGGCTACTGGTGTGAAGGTGAACTGGACATATGCACCTCGTCGTGAGGGTGATATTGAACAAGTCTGGGGTAATGTGGACAAGGCCAACAAAGTATTAGGTTGGAAGGCAGACACCCCAACAGAAGAGGTGTTGAAGAGTGCCTGGAAATGGCAAGTAAAACTCCGCGAAGACGGAATACAATAGCATTAAATAAGAAAGGCTCCCGTTTGGGGGCCTTTCTTATTTAAGTGGGATTATTGTTTTGAAAGTTCCTTCGGAAATGAAATCATCGAGGCTGACAGGCTCTCGGAAGAGACCAAAGAGCGAGGAACCTGATCCTGACATCGCAGCATAGACGGCTCCTAAATCATATAAACGGTCCTTGATAGCTCCGATCTCAGGATGGAGGGCAAAGACACTATGCTCAAAGTCATTAGTCAATGTGTCGCGCCAGGTTTCAACTGGCTGCATCACAATATCGCGACAGTTGATGGCTGGATGCTGTGGAGTGATTAATGAAAAGGCTTCTTTCGTAGAGACTGGGATAGCTGGTCGGACAACGGCCAGATACCAACCACTGAGGTCAAGGGCGATAGGTTCAAGTCGTTCGCCGATGCCTTCTGCATAGCATGGCTTGTTCAGAATAAAAAAGGCGCAGTCGGCACCAAGACGGGCAGCATAACTGATCATCTGCTCATCTGTGAGTCCTAAGCCAAACATCTTGTTCAGAAGGGTGATCATGAATCCGCAGTCGCTGGAACCGCCACCCATACCGGCCTGTGTGGGTATACCTTTATATAAATGGGCATGCACACGAGGCAGGGCAGGGAAATCCTGTTTCAACAGGTTGTAAGCACGTACCACGAGGTTTCGTTGCTCATCATCGTCGATATGGATATTCGTCACCTTCAGGTCGCAGTCGACAGCCGAAGGGAATTGTTCATCCATCTCAAATACCTCCAGGGCATCGCAGATGGGTACGGGGTAGAAGACGGTTTCGAGGTTATGATAACCATCGGGGCGTCGCTCTACGACGTTAAGCCCCAGGTTGATTTTTGCGATCGGTCTTGTGAGCATGATTCTTTTTCTTTTGGTTGTTCTTACTGCCGTTACCCTTAGAGTGCCAACGACCATGACGTCGGGTATTGGAACGTTTCTTCTCGCGTTTGGTATAGACGGGTGCCTCGCCAAGGCCTTCGGGAAGAGGTGTCTTCTCTACCTCCTTGCCAAGGAAATGTTCTATCTGCTGAAAACGGTATATGTCAGCCTCGCTGACAAAGGTGATTGCCTCACCGTCGCGATCAGCACGTGCCGTACGACCAATACGATGCACATAGTCCTCAGCATCGTGGGGTACGTCGTAGTTGATGACAATGCGGATATCGTCGATGTCGATGCCTCGCGCCACGATATCCGTAGCCACAAGCACGTCAGTTTGTCCAGATTTAAAACGGTACATCACCTCGTCGCGTTCCTGTTGGGAGAGATCGGAGTGCATCTGGTCGCAGTTGATGTGCATCTGTTTCAGACTGCGCGTAATTTCCTTTACCTTTTCCTTCTTACCAGAGAAGATGATGACACGCTTCAGATCGCCCTGTTTGAAGATGTTTTTGATGATCTTCAGTTTCTGCGGATCATAGCAGACATAGGCGCTCTGGTGAATCTTCTCGGCAGGCTTGGAGACGGCTATCTTCACTTCTACTGGGTCGTGGAGTAGGGTGACAGCCAACTCACGGATCTTTGGTGGCATCGTGGCAGAGAACATGATACGCTGGCATGACTGTGGTAACTGTTGCACAATCTTCATGATGTCGTCGATGAACCCCATGTCAAGCATACGGTCAGCCTCATCAAGAACAAAGAAGGAACAACGGGAGAGATCAAGGTTGCCTACCTTCAGATGACTAAGTAATCGGCCAGGGGTAGCGATGAGTACATCGGCACCTAGACGCATGCCTCGCAGTTCCTGTTCATAACGACCTCCGTCATTGCCGCCATAGACAGCCACGCTACTGACGCCATCGAGATAGTAACCAAAACCTTGCATCGCCTGATCGATTTGCTGGGCCAATTCACGGGTCGGTGACATGATGACGCAGTTGATGGCATCCTTGGGATAATCACCGTCGTCGAGTTGTGAGAGGATGGGTAGCAGATAGGCTGCCGTTTT
>Ga0265299_10006368_pt1 | contig 10756 bp, 8 predicted proteins | sample AusTroGonzalo_MG_4_FD_193485 | JGI IMG/M metagenome (GOLD analysis project Ga0265299, IMG submission 193485) | Bovine rumen microbial communities from tropical cattle in Woodstock, Queensland, Australia - Gonzalo_02 | ecosystem: Host-associated > Mammals > Digestive system > Stomach > Rumen ...
GTCTTAAAAAGGCGTTCGCACAGGCCGCTAAAGAGGGTAAGCCGCTCGATCAGAAGTTAGCCGAGTTACAGGATACCATGAAGAACGCCGACACCGATACCGAGGCTTACGCGGCGGCGTTAGAGGTGTTCGGCAACCGCGCAGGCCCGGCTCTCGCGGCGGCTATCCGTGACGGGCGTCTTTCGCTGGATCAGCTCGGAACGTCCTTAAAGGATAACGTCGGTAATATCGACAAGACTTTCGAGAATACTTTAGACCCCGTCGATAAGTTCAAAATGGCGATCAATCAGGCGAAGGTCGCTGGCGCAGATTTAGGGAACGCTTTGCTTACGAGACTAACGCCGATGATAGAGAAGTTTCAGGCTTGGATTGCGAAGCTCGGCGAGAAGTTTAAGTCTCTGTCCTCGGATCAACAGGATATGATTATTAAAGTCGGTCTCATCGCTGCCGCGATCGGCCCGGCTATTTTAATCTTCGGTAAGCTGACTTCGGCTATCGGCTCTTTAGCTATCGGTCTCGGTAAGGCTATATCGGGCTTTACTGCGTTGTCTCAAGGCGTAGTCACGGCGCAACCGTTACTGTTAGTCGCGGCAGCTATGGCGGCTGTCGGTATAGCGGCTTATCAAATGCACCAAGCTACGAAGAAAGCGGTCGAGGCTCAATACGACTTTAGCAAGGCCGAGAAAGAAAGTATCTCGGAACTTAACGAGTCGGTCACGGCTTACAATGACGCGGCGAAAGCGGCTGATAAAGAGACGGCGTCTATCTCGGCGCAGTTCGGACAAGTCAGGCTCTTACAAGAAGAATATAACTCGTTAGTCGACGCTAAAGGCAATATCGCCGAAAAGGATCAGGAACACGCCGACGCGATCCTCGGTAATTTAGCGCAAGCCCTCGGAATGGAAAAGTCAGAGGTACAGGAACTGATTAACGAGAACGGCAAGCTCGAAGGGTCTATTGATGATGTTATCAAGAAGAAAGAGGCGCAAGCGTATTTAGACGCTAACTACGATAGTTACGTCAAGGCTCTTAAACTCGAGACCGAGAATAACGAGAACTTGGCTCGGTCGCTTTCGGCTCTGTCCGATAAACAGTCAGCCGCGGCAGAAGCGAAAGCTAACCTAGCGAAGCGTCAACAGGAATATAACAACGCTTTAGCGAACGGCGAGAAGAACTTGGGCGGATATCAGACGAGACTTGAGAACGCGCAGATGAAATACGACGCCGCTAACAAGAAAGTCAAAGAAGCAGAGAGCGCGGTCAAGGGTTACGCGGACGCCGCTCAAGACGCGTCAAGAAGAGTACAAAACTACTCTAACTTACAGGCGGCGGTACAGTCAGGCGATATTAATAAGATCAACGACGCTTTACAGGCTTATCAGTCTAACTTAAAGACCTCGACTAACGCGACCGCTAAAGAGCTGCAAGCGCAAGCTAAAGACTACGATAAGATGTTCAAGGCTATCGAGCAGGCTTACAAGGACGGCGACAAGGGCGTTACTAAACAGCAAGTCGAGAACATGAAGAAGCTCAAGGATCAGGCCGATAAAGAGGCCGAGATCGCTGTCAACGCCGCGAAAAAGGCTTCTACGGGAATGGAGAAAGAAGTCAGCAAGGGCGCGAAGAATGTTAAGAGCATATTCCCGATTAATCTCGGCAAGGCTATTAAGGGTAGCTACAACCTTCCCGATATTACGGCGAGTTTAGGAAACCTTGTAGCTAAAGGCGTTAAGGCGTTATTCCCGAAGTTTACGACGAAGCTCATACCTCATACTTTCGCAAAAGGTTACGAAAACCCGAAGCTATTTACTAACCCGTCTATCTATGGCGGCGCAGTATTCGGCGACAAGGGTACGTCACGAGGCGGCGAGTTAGTCTACGGTCGCGAGAACCTGATGAAAGATATAGCGGCGGCGACAGGCGGCGGAACTACGATCAATGTCACCGTCAACGGCGCAGAGAGCCCCGAGGCGTGGGCGGATAGGTTCGTTCAGGAATATCAGTTACAGACAAGGACGGTATAATGGGAAAATCATCAGCCCCGAGCGGGTTATCAATTTCAAGAAGCGGTACGACCTTTACTTTCAAATGGAAGATACCGAAAGCAAAGTATGCCGACGGTCAGGGCTTTCAGTACGCTACAAACGGCGGCTGGAACTCTGTCTCGGTCGGTAAGACGACCACTTCTAAAGCTATCACGATCGGTTTAGGCAACTTCTACCCGTATAGCGGTAAAAAGACGGTATCGTCTATTCAGTTTAGGGTCAGGGGTAATAGCAAAGGAAAGCCGACTATGTCAGCATGGGCGAGTAAGGCTTTCGCTATCACCGCGCCGAACAGACCGAGCGCGTCCGCCGAGGTCGTATCGTGGCCTCAAACGAAGTTTAGCTGGTCGGTATCTACCGCTAACAATAACGCGCCGTGGTTTACGCAAGTCAGATATACAACTGTATTAGTTAAGGACTCCGAGATAACAGACGGATCAAAAATAAACTGGTCGAGCACTTTAGGCTATCGTTCGGAGACCACGAACGCTAACTCGTCATCTTCTATCACCGTTACCGACGACTCGTCGCAATTAGCGGACGGTCACTCTTATACGCGGTGGTTTAGGGTCAGGGCAGAAGGCCCGGGCGGTGCGTCTGCTTGGAGTTACGCGAAGCACGTCTACGCGCTTTCTAATAAGTGCGTTGTCACTAACTGCGATATGACGCCTATTAGTAGCGGGTTTAACGCGAGGGTATTTTTCACCTCGCCATTTTCGGCGAGCCGTCCTCTTTCAAAGTGTACGGTAGAATACTCTATCACAACGCCCGCCGCTGATATGGAATGTCCATCGGGTGCGAGCTGGACAACCGGGGCAGAGGTCACGGCTAAAGACGGTACGAGCGGGGCTATCTTTTCTATCGACTCAACGGTCGATCCTGACGAGTGCTTATTCGTTCGGGTAAATGCTGAATACGATAATAAGACAACCTACGGCGACCCCGTCCTTATCAAAATGGACTATAAGCTGACCGCGCCGACCATTACGAGCGTAACTACCGACCCGTCGCTTCATAAGGCTACGATAGTAGCGGCTAATAACTCGTCCGTCCCCGACGCCTTTATGGTCGTTCGGTACATGGACGATACAGACCCCGACGGGTTCGATATCGCGATTATCCCGAATGGGCAGACGACAGTAACGGGCGTACAATGTCCCTCATGGACTTCTAACCCGCGCTTCGGAGTATATGCTGCCGCGCCCGCTGGGTGCTACACGGTAACTACACGGGCGGACGGTATCGGCTCTTACGCGGTCGACCCCGAAATGGTCTCGAGCATGACAACCTCGGGCGGGTCTATCCCAGCCGCGCCGCAGAATGTCGGCGTTACTCCCGTATTACCGAGCGGGACGGTCAGGGTAACTTGGGAGTGGTCATGGTCTGACGCTGACTCCGCCGAGTTATCATGGGCGGATCATGAGGACGCTTGGGAGTCTACAAGCGAGCCGTCTACCTACACGATCACAAAACTACACGCGAGCGCGTGGAATATATCAGGGCTCGAAGCTGGTAAGAAGTGGTATTTCAGAGTAAGGCTCATATCTACCACGGGCGACGCTGTCGCTTACGGTGCTTACTGTGACACGATAGAAGTCAATCTGTCGAGTGCGCCTCTCGTCCCCGTTATCACGCTTTCAGACTCGGTCATCACCGAAGAGGGCGAAGTTACGGCTTCATGGGTGTACTCGAGCACGGACGGAACGGCGCAAGCTGGCGCGGTCATCGCGGAAGTTACGCCGAACTATGTTTTAGACTACGAGCTGACTTCCGATGTAACGGTAGACGATACGAAGACTTACTACACGCGTAGCGGATCAGGTACAGAGCTCGACCCCTACGTCTATACGGAAGTCGAGAACCCCGTCGACGCTGATTTAGGAACTTACTACGAGATCGTCGGCGCAACTCCGGGCGCGTTCACTTATACGGAAATCGCGCAGACGGAAACCGCGCAACAGATAACGCTGTCTGCCGCCGAGCAAGGCTGGCACTATGGCGAAACTCATCTTTTAGCGGTTAAGACGCTTTCCGGTTCGGGCTATGAGTCGGACGGTTATTCCGACCCCGTATCGGTTACTATTGCCGAGCCGCCGACTTGCACTATCTCGGCGTCATCTTTAACGCCTGTCACTTATACGACGACAGACGAGCTCGGTAACACGGTTACAGAGACGGTCACAGCTCTAACTGCTATGCCTTTTACTTGCACGATAATAGGCGCGGGCGATAGCGGTATTACTTCTATCGCTATCGAAAGAGCAGAGGCTTACCACGTCGACCGACCGGACGAGACCGACTATAACGGGTTCGCGGGCGAGACGATCGCTCTCGACTCTCACGTCGGCGAGGGTCAGTTTACTATTGATAATACCGACCTACTCGGTCACTTGGACGACGGGGCGGACTACACGCTAATAGCAACCGTTCAGGATAGCTTGGGACAGTCTGCACAGGCCTCTATTGGGTTTACTGTTTTATGGGCGCACCAAGCGAGCGCACCCGAAGCTACCGTCACGATAGATAATGACTATATGGTCGCTATCATGACACCGACCGCACCCGCTGACGCTGACCCAACCGATGTATGCGATATTTACAGATTATCTATTGATAAGCCGCAGTTAGTGTATAGCGGCGCGGCGTTCGGTACTACTTATGTAGACCCCTATCCGACGGTCGGACGGTACGGCGGTCATCGGTTCGTAACACGCACGGCTAACGGCGATGTAACAACGCCCGACGGCTCGTTCGCGTGGGTCGATACCGACGTTCAGTTACAGAGCCGCTACAATGTCTTCGACTTTGCTAACGGTCGGGTCTTATTAGAATTAAATGTAGAGATATCTAATCAATGGCGCAAGGACTTTAAGGAAACACAGTATCTCGGCGGAACGGTCGAGGGCGACTGGAATAAAGCGGTCTCACGGACGGCTACCGTTTCAGGCGTCGCCATACCCGGTCGAGACGACGACCTTATTCAGTCTATCCGTCGGTTAGCTGATAACGCTGGTATCTGTCACGTTCGGACAAAGGACGGGTCAAGTTACGCTGCCGATGTTCAGGTAACGGATAAGTACAACTACGCGAGCGGCGTTAAGACTTACGAGTACAGCTTGACTATTACACGGGTCAAGCCCGAAGAGCTCGACGGAATGACTTACGCCGAGTGGTTAGATATTAACGAGGAGTCAGAGTCTTAATGAATTGGGCTAACGGATATATAGCTGAATACTACGCGACGAAAATCGACCCCGCTACATGGCGTGATTTAGAGCGTATAGAGATCACAGGCGGAACGGTCAAGCGCGAGGCGGAAGGTCTACGGGACTCGGCGCAGATTTACTGCGATAAATACCCGCAGGGTATCGAGAACTGGATCAGAATTTATTTAGACGTAAAACAGGGCGGCAGTAATGAACACGTCGCCCTTTTTACTGGCCTTGCTACGTCCCCGTCGAAAGATATGAACGGGGTTATCGAGACAAGCGCGGTCGAGTGCTACTCGGTTCTTAAACCCGCTTCGGATATCTACCTATTAAGAGGCTGGTATGCGCCCTCGGGAGTACAGGGCGGCAAGGTCATTAAAGACTTGTTATCCGAACTACCCGCGCCGATAGAGGTAGCGGATAACTCGCCCGCGTTGTCGAGCTCTATCATCGCCGAAGACGCCGAGACTAAGTTATCTATGGTCGAGAAAGTCTTAAAGGCTATTAACTGGAGATTAAGGCTAACGGGCGACGGGCGTCTTCACGTTGAGCCGAAACCGCTCGAGGCGATCGCTACTTTCGATCCGTTAGAGTACGACGTATTAGAGACCGAGATACACGTCGCGGCGGACTGGTTCTCCGCGCCTAATGTTTACATGGCGATAGACAACGATATAACCGCTATCGCTCGGGACGACTCCGTTAAAAGTGAGCTGTCGACGGTGAACAGAGGCCGCGAGGTATGGGCGCAGGGTACGGCTAATTTAGCGGATAATCAGACGATCGAACAGTACGCTAAAGAAATGCTGAAACAGGCGCAGACGGTAAAACAATCGGCAACTTATAACCGCCGATTTATGCCTGATATATTGCCGAGCGATATCGTCCGTATGAGATACCCGAAACAGGGTGTCGACGGTCTTTATACGGTCAAGTCACAGAGCATTACACTATCTTACAACGCTACCACTAACGAGGAGATAACGGCGTTATGAGTATGAACGATATAGTCAAAAAACTACAACAGGCGGTAGACCGTCAAGCTAACAACGCGCAACCCACGGCTTACGACACGCCCGCTACGGTGCGCCGAGTCGAAGACGGGATCGCGTGGGTACATATTCCGGGGGGAGTAGATGAAACGCCCGTAAAACAGACGATAGCGTGTTCTACGGGCGATACAGTACAAGTCATGGTCAGCGGCGGTACGGCTTTTATCGTCGGTAACGGATCAGCACCGCCGACCGATGACAAGACTGCTATAAAGGCGGCTACTATGGCGCAGACCGCAGAGACGGCGGCGAAAGAAGCTAAAGTCACAGCGGACGGTGTTAACGGTATCGCAAGAACGGCTCAAGCGCGGGCGACTCAAGCTATCACGCTCGCCGAAGGCATAGACGACCATTTTTGGTACGACTCGGCGGGGGCTCATGTTACCGAAGATACGCAGGAAGATTATCAGGCTGACCCGTCATCGGCTGGCGGCAATACCTTAATTACTTCACAGGGCATGGCGATCCGACACGGGACTACGGCTTTAGGAGTATTTGCTGATACTGGTATTCAAACAGGGCAAAACGGCGAGTCTCGGTCTATTATTGACTATCACAGCTTGCAGTTAATCGACAAGGACGACGTAGAGTACGTATGGTTTTCAGACTTGCGCGATCAGAACGGCGTCTGTCAGCTCATCGAAGACTTTACAGGCGACGGGGCTACTACGACCTTTACTTTATCTTGGGACGTTGTCAGCGTCGACACCGTCACTATTAACGGATCAGAAGTAACGACCTACACGGTCAGCGATGACGATATCACTTTCGCGAACGCACCCGCAGACGGGGCGGAGATTGTAGTTATTTACAGTTCAGATACCGACGAGGCGAAAGCATACACTTTAGGCACTCGGGCGAGCGGGCATTATCTCGGCCTTATGTCTATGGTAGAGGGCGAAACTAACGTCGCGTCGGGTTACTGCTCTCACGCCGAGGGCAGCGTCACCGAAGCGAACGGGCACTACTCCCACGCCGAGGGCGTCTACACCGAAGCGAACGGTTTAGGAACTCACGCTCAAGGGTTAGGCACTACGGCAGACTACGCGGGGCAGACGGTCATCGGACTGTTTAACGATAATCAGGCTAACTCGTTATTCGAGATAGGTAACGGTCAAAACAACGCTAACCGCTCTAACGCGTTTACCGTGGACTACTACGGTGGCGTCGAAGCTGGCGCACTTGAATTACAAGGCGGTAGTGGAACGCAAGTAGACCCGTATGTGTACACAGGCGGAATTAACGACGAGGCACTTATGAGCGCGTCAACGATAGCAAAATGGCAAGCCATAGTGGGCTATGTAGATTAGAAAGGAGGATAATATGGCTGGGTTATTAGATAGGGCTATGGACTGGATCGCTAATCATGCGTGGAAGGGCTACGGAACGAAGGTATCGGGGCTCGGCGCAAGGACATCGAGCAATCCGTACACCTTCCCGAGCGACGGTATGCTATGGCTCGAGTCGAATTATCGCGCTAACTCATACATAATCGCGTTTGTCGACGGAATTAAGGTAGCACAACCGTCCACGCCGTCAAGCGGTAGTGCTGGAAACTTCTCAATTTCAATACCCGTATTCAAGGGACAGAAGGCGTATTTCGAGAGGGCGAACACATACTGCTACGCCGAGTTTATCCCATATAAAAATATGGGGGGGGGTACTGCTTAACCTTAATCCCCGCCGAGAGGCGGTGGCGGCATGAGCGGGCTACTGGATCGCATTTTAAGTTATATCGCGAATGTCCCTCATATCGTCGAGCAAGGCACAAGCGGTATTTGGACTTACAGGAAATGGTCGGACGGCACGGCGGAGTGCTGGGGCAAGACTACTCAAAGCAAGTCGTTTGGAGCGTGGGGCAACATTTACTCCGCGGACTTGTCGCCTGTAAGCTTCCCGACAGGATTGTTTATAGATACCCCGATTATAACGGGCGCGTTCCGTTCAGGCGCGAACGGCTGTTCGGGACTTTGCGCGACCAACTTCTCGAAAACCTCGACGGGCGACGCTATCGTTCTTCGTGGTACGAGCGTGAGCGGAAGCTTCAGCTTTACGAAGTCATACTACGCGGTCGGCAAGTGGAAGTAACCCCCGAAAGGGGGTGCGCGGCGTGAGTGGACTAATGGATAGAATTATGAATTGGCTCGCCGACACCGACCAAGTTATAGAGCAGGGGACGAGCGGAGACTGGACTTATAGAAAATGGAAGAGCGGTATTTCGGAGTGCTGGCGATATGCAAGATACCCTAACGACGCTATGACAACTCAAGAAGGATATGGATATTATTCGTCAATTAAAAACATATCATTCCCGGCTGATCTTTTCACCATCGCTCCAGTCGTTACAGTCGGAACAGAGCTAAACGGCGCACTTGGTAACTTCACTTTTAGCACAACGGCCAAGAACGCTTTTTCCGGTTATTTTTGGGCGACACGCTCAACAACGAAAATCGTATACGCGCACATTCACGCCATAGGGCATTGGAAGTAGAAAGCGAGGCAACTATGAAAAAATGGCTCAAAGCGGCAGGCGTCCGCTGTATCAAAACAATCGCGCAGGCGGCTATTGCTATGATAGGCACTTCCGCCGTGTTATCAGAGATCGACTGGAAGTTAGTTATCTCCGCGTCGGTCGTGGCTGGTATCTTGTCAATTTTAACTTCAATCGCGGGACTTCCCGAAGTAGAGGAATAAATTATGACTGTAATGATAGGTAACGCACGAATAAGCGAACACGGCACGGTCAACGGCTCTAAAGGCGATCAGACAGGCAAGGAAGTCATGACGCAGAGCTGGTCGAGCGGCGGGACTTGGCAGTATGTGATCCGCCCGAAATCATCGACCGTAGCGTCGAAACTCGCGACCGCTATGAAGCAGGCTTGCGCGAATAATAACATCGGCTACTCACAGGCTGACAGGCTCTCATTGAATACCCTCGCGGTCAAGACAGGCTATAACCTCTCGAAGGTCGGTAAATGTAACTGCGACTGCTCGTCACTCGTCGCGGTATGTTGCAACGCGGCGGGCGTTAAAGTATCGCCGACCATGTACACGGGTAACGAGCTCGCCGTGCTCAAGGGGACGGGCAAGTTCACCGTGTTCACCGCAACGACCTACACGAAGTCAGACAAGCTGCTTAAGACAGGCGATATTCTTCTTCGCAAAGGTCACACGGCTATCGTAACGCAGGGCTATTCAGCACCCGCACCGAAACCCGCGCCCGCGAAGAAATCTATCGCGACGGTAGCGCAAGAAGTCATCGACGGTAAGTGGGGTTCGGGAGATACCCGGAAGAAGAAACTCAAGGCCGCTGGTTATGACTACGCAACCGTTCAGGCGAAGGTCAACGAGCTACTGAAAAAGAAGCCCGCTGCCAAGAAGTCGTCGAAGAAATCATACGCGCAGATCGCGAAAGAGGTCATCGACGGTAAGTGGGGCAACGGCTTGACCCGGAAGAGAAAGCTCAAGAAAGCTGGCTATGATTATAAGAAGGTACAGGCAGAGGTCAATAAGTTATTAAGAAAGAAGTAAGTCATGCATACAGGGATAGTTATTGCAATCATCAGCGCGTTACCAGCGCTTGTAACGGCGGTCGTTTCGGTCGCGCTGAATAATAGGGTTATTAAAAACGATATCGCGCACGTTAAAGAAGATATCGCACGGATAGAGGCGAAAGTCGATAAGCATAATAACTTTATGGAGAGGATCGCGCTTTTAGAGTCTAACTCGAAGGCAGCTTGGAAACAGATCGACGAGATCAAGGGCTCTATTCACGAATTGCAAGACTTCCATAAGTAGAAACTCCACCGATGATATCGGGTTCGGGGTATAATCCTCCTTTCAGGGCTCGGTAGGGGTCACAGCTTGCCGAGTCTTTCTCGCGAGACTCCTTGATAGACGGGGCGGGGCTTTTAGTGTTTTTTCACCCGCCCCGATTTTCATTAGCATTTTGTTAGCACTTTTTGAGCCGAACAGGGCATTTTTGAGCCCTGTCGGGCATTTTTGCGCCCTGACGGGAACACGCTACAAAGCCCGTAAATACAAGAAAAAACCGCTAAACCTTGCGGTTAACGGCTTCTTCCAAAAAGTGGGCGCGACGGGGCTCGAACCCGTTATAGGGGCGCGTGGTTGACACGTTTTCTCGGTGTCGTTAGCATTTCATTAGCATTTTTATCAAAGTAGGCAGTTATTTTATCTGCCGAGTTCCGTTCAAAATCATCTAAAGTTCCCCTGTAAATGTCTTTCAGGATCGCGTCTGACTTCCACCCGCCGAACTTCATGATATACTGGTCGGGTACGCCGATCGCGTGACACGCTGACGCGTAGTAATGGCGTAGGTCATGAAAGCGGCAGTTATAGCCCAGCTTGTCCCGTAGCTCGGTAAACCGATGACTAATTGAGTTTAGGGAAAGTGGGCAGACCCTTTTATCATTTTTATTCCCCAAAATAT
>Ga0265299_10006370_pt1 | contig 10752 bp, 16 predicted proteins | sample AusTroGonzalo_MG_4_FD_193485 | JGI IMG/M metagenome (GOLD analysis project Ga0265299, IMG submission 193485) | Bovine rumen microbial communities from tropical cattle in Woodstock, Queensland, Australia - Gonzalo_02 | ecosystem: Host-associated > Mammals > Digestive system > Stomach > Rumen ...
CCTTTACGAAGTCCTGCTTCGGAGATAGAGAAGTATCCCGACATCGCGGACGCTCCCAAGCAGGACTTCGTAAAGGACTGCATAAAGGAGACGGTGGTCCCCGCCCTCAAGAAAGTGAACCTGACGGGTGCGATACACAAGTACGATATGAAGAATATGATATACTGCTACGCCATAAACTACAACAGGTTTCACTGGGTATTGTGCGACGAGAGCAACACATTCACCAACGGGACGATAGCCGATGCCCAGAAGTCGTTTCTCGAAAAGATGGCACGACCAGCGAAAAAATGACAGCACGGGCGATATGAAATATAAATAAGTTATATATAACCAGACTGGATATGGCACACATAATGAACTTCAGCGAATACACAGCACCAGCAGGTGCAATAACCGAATCTCTCACACAGAGGTCTGTGACAACAAGGTTCAACAAGGCGTTCGGATTGTTCAAGGAGTCCCTTGTGGCGGGGGATGCTAAAATGTTTGTTGCGTCTATGGACGGGCTTTTAAATCTGTTTGATGAGTTTTATGACGAGAAGCGTGATGATAATCATAGCGACTATTGCATTGAAATGAAGTTCTGTCTCCATTATGACAGGGGACACAAGTTCAGAAGGGAGGATGCGCCCGAAATCGGGAGATGGAACGGCTGTGATACGAAGGCGATAACCGAGTTTAACAGTTATACCGTTGGAAACAAATGGAGTTGGAACGCCAGAGAGAAAGATATTGTTCCGTTTTTTAAGTTTGAGTTCAAGTGGTGCGGGGAAAACGCACATAAAGTCGTTGTTAATGAAACCATCGATTGCCTTGACGACCAGACCAACGGGCAGGAAAAGTTTTTCAGCCGTATTAAAGAGCAATTCATCTCATTGATAAGAAGCGAAGCCGAACGGATGAAAACGGCGGGTGCGTTCGGTGACAAAACACTCGAAAGATACAATATGGTCGGGGTGACGGACTATGTTGGCTGGGTTACTGATAATGTCGCCTCGATAGTGAAGTCCAACGGGCTTCGTGACATAAGGCTGTATGGTATGGAATGGGAATTTCAGAACGGCTGTTTGGAAAGGCTTTGTGACAGTTGTATCAAGTATTCCGTATATGGATACGGTGATGACTGTGGAGATGATGAAATATCATATAGCGAGTGGGCATCAGCGTCGAGATACCAAAAATACAACAGGTACGCGGAAAGGTACTGTAATATACCGTATGATAAGAAAGTGGAATTGAGCAAGAAAATTTACGACTATGTATTCAGTCTGCTCAAGGACGGAAAATTGAAATAATACATAATATATCATAATTGATTTATGACACACATAATGAACTTCAGCGAATATACATCGCCAGCGGGCGCGATAACCGAATCCCTTACGCAGAGGTCTGCGATGATAAGGTTCAACAAGGCGTTCAGGATGTTCAGGGATTCCCTCGTGAAAGGTGACAAGGATATGTTCGTCTCGTCTATGGAGGCTCTCTCGAAGTTCCTTGAGGACTTGTACGGAGAGGTGCGTAACGAGAGGGAATGCAAGTGGAGCATTAAAACATTTTTCTGGACAAGGGAGTATGAGTTCAACAGCAAAGGAAATATCATCAAGCAACCCGGTACGACCCTTAATTCGTTCAGTGCTTCTCCGATATGCAATTTCAATTATTATACGACAAACGGCTGGACAGTTTATGATGATAAGAACCATAAAGTTCCGTCCATTACATTTCGCTTTGAGTGGTGCGGGCTGGAAAAAACCTCAAGCACTTATATGCTTTCTGGACATACGGTTTCCGTTACAGGGTACATTGACTGCTACAAGCAACAAAAATGTCATCAGGAAGATTTTTTCAAGGATGTCGAAAGTCAGTTTATCAAACTGATAAAAACTGAAACCGAGCAAGCAAAGGCGGCTGGTGCGTTCGGGGAGGAAACGCTCAAGAGATACAATATGGTCGGTGTGACGGACTATGTTGGCTGGGTTGCCAAAAATGCGGTAGCGATATTGAAGTCCAACGGTCTTTATGACACCAGCAATTTCTATTCTGGCATTTCGCTGAACGATGTCGAATGTTATTTCTGGACTGGCGGACTGAAGGGGCTTAACGCCGACGGCATTACCTATTATGTCGGCGGGGACAGCACCGACGAGGAAGGCATAATACCGTACAGCGATTGGAGGTCGGTGTCGAGATACCGCAAGTATTGCCCTCACGCCGAAGTTTACTGCGACATAGACTACGACAAGAAGCAGGAGTTCAGCAAGAAGATTTATGACTACATACTCAACTTGCTTAAAGAAGGAAAGTTGAAATAACCGCAACAGGCATAAAACAAACATCCCCCCTTCGCTTATGAACAAACGAGGGGGATGTTCTTTTTTTTCTGGTCGGCGGGCTAACTGCGTTTCGGAAAACTAACCGTCCACTTTTTTGTCGTGTCGTACTGCATTAACTTGTGACCGTTCTCGTCAATCTCATACTGGTTGGTGCTTACTGGGTCGCATATAAAATATGTAGGGGTGTCGCCCTTATAGCCATCGCTGGCGTATTCCACCCAATTTTTAAGGACGAGCCTGCCGTCGGTTAAATCGAGTATGTTGTACTTTCCGTTCTTCTTTACCCAGACGGTGTGCCTTCTGTCAGAAGGTGTCATACCGCCGTCGAACCACATATCCGTGGCATATTCGTTTTTCTTACAGTTATAATATGTGAGCATATTGTCAACCCTGACGCAAGTAATCCCGTTGCGATTGGGGTGCTTGTACGCATAGTCGAACACTTCCGTCCAGTAACTCTTGTTAGGAATGCTGTCGAGTCTTGCCAGTATGTCATAGAACTTTTGCGGAAGCCTGTCTTTCTTTGGCGTTTTGTAATTTTTCGACGGTCTTTGTGCGGGTATGAGTTCTATTTTCGTCCTTTCATATACAATCCTGTCGAACTGCTCCGTTATGCTGTCAAAAAGAACTTCTGGCTTGTCCTTGTCACATCTGATGTCCGATTTAACCTGAAATAGATATTCGCCACCCCGCCACTCAAACCAGAAATAAATCTTTGGCGCAACATCATCGCCATTGTAACTTTTTGTCGTGAGGGTATTGAAATCCGTTACTGGATATGTATCAAACACAATAGTGTCGATACGATGAGGTTTGCTGCCGACATTATATATATGCTCGTCTTCGTGCCAGCCAAAATAAACTTTTATGAAGCAGTCAATCTTCTTGCATTTCGTTTCATAAACATCTTCAAGCAAATCCGAAAAACTACCGATTGCCTTGTCAAACATATTCGTATCACCCTTCTCAAGAGAATGCTTCAATCCGTCCATTGCCCTGTCGAACCTCATCTTTGCAGACCTCTGCGTAAGGGATTCGGTTATCGCGCCCGCTGGCGATGTATATTCGCTGAAGTTCATTATGTGTGCCATATCCAATTCAATTATATATAACTTATTTATATTTCCACGGGGCGAATAAAAAAAATCAGCCCGACCGCAGGCGCAGTCGGGCTGAAAGTTATTTAGTAAAAAAATGCGTCCGTTTAATCAATCCTGAATATGTGGTAGCACAGCACATAGCCCTGATATTCACTTGGTCGTCTTGATTTCCATCCCCTTCAGTTCAGCATTGGATATTGCACGCGCCGATGTTATGTAGATGTCTTTGAGTTTCTTCACCTTGCTTATGCTGTCAACCAGACCGTCGAAGATTGGTTTGGAAATTTTTATAGGTTTCACCCACGAAGCAAAGATTGCCCTTGTCTGCTCACCGTTCTGGTCATATCCGACTCCAGTCTTGTTGCACCACCAGCAATCCTGTCCTCCCTGTCTGTCTTTCCGAAAATAGCCTTCAAAGACCACCGTTTCAAGACTTCCGACTATGAGATTGTACTTCGTTTTCATTGTATTATGCTTTGTTTATTTCCTTCCCCTTTGCATCAATCCTGAATATGTGGTAGCACAGCACATAGCCCTGCCAGTCGTCTGGAAAATCCTCATCGTCGAGGTACTCGCACCTCGGTTCGAGAGTGCCGATGTACTCGCCCCACTTGTGCCAACGCCAGCCACCTCCCTGCCAAGCGTTCTCCTTGTCCTGAAACACAGGCGAGAACCAGATGAAATACTTATGGGTGTCGCTTTCGAGTATGTCGCCCCACTTGTCGAGAACCTGCTGTACATTATCGCACACGCCCCACTGCTCAAAGTGCTTCGGGTTGGGTATCCACTCCCCGTTCTCGTCCTCAATCATAGACGGGTTGTCCTCGTGGGTAAGGTAGCCCATATCGGTTATGCTCCTGCCGATTGTCTCGACAAAAGTGTTCGCACTCGGCTGGGAGTTGTACTCGCAGGCGATGTAGCAGCCCTTGTGCGGGTGGCAGAAAGCCCTTACTTCATCATTATCGCTGATGAACGGGTAGAACTTCTCTGGCGGTATGGTGTCGCCGTACTTCTCATACATTTCGCGGAGGGACTTTATCTCCTCTGGATTTACTGTCAAGTCAACTAACATATTCCTTGTTGCTTTATTTGTTTAAATTGTTTTCAACCTCGTTCGGCTTGGCGCAGGCATCAGCCTTGAGTTTATCAAGCGTATCTTCAAGCAACCTAATTATGCCTTCCTTGCCGTTAGCCGTTGTAATCTGAAAGGTATCTGGGTCAATGGTCTTGACTTCTATATCACCGATTGTTCCCAGCATTCCCATATCGTTTAGGTTTCCGACCAACTTCGCGATATTCGCAGCGTATAACGCGCCTATGATACCTTTCATATATTCGGAAGCGGTCTTGTCGTCCATATCATCGTCGCAAAGCGAAACATACGAAAGTCCGCCAACGGAAAGAGTATCGCGACCAAGCACCTTTCCGAACCTTGCTCCAAGCGCACCTTCGCTGACAAAATCGTCAGAACTTGGATACCCGTCAAGTTTGTCGTTAACGAAACCGCATTTCTTCAAGACGCTTCCAAGCCTCATCTCACGGACAATTGCGGGGTCGTAGTTCGGGCAGTATGTGTCCGCCTCAAAATAAAGACCGCTGTTGTACTTCGCCACCGAGTCGAGCAGGGCATTGACATCCGTGTAGTCCTTGCCGTCAAATATCATCTTGCCATCGCGTATCCCGATTGTCGCAACATATTTCCCGTCCGCGCTACCATACAGGCAATACTCATCCTTGCGGTTGTCGCCAATCATACTGAACACCCCGTATCCAGAAGCGTTCAGTTCTTCTTTAAATTCCTTCTTCGTTTTCATATCCTTACCCCCTCGCATAACAGGTTTCCGCCGCCGAACAGCGAATTGGTCAGACGGTAGTTCGCGTCATCGACCTGCGGTTGCTGTATCTTGTGCCTGCGGTATCTCTCCGTAGCCATATCGAACATCTTTCTCTCCCTCTCGTCAGTCCGTTCGGCAACGCCCCGTGCAACCTCCTGCAACCTCCTGTACTGCGCATAGAGGTCGGTAAGCGTCTCGCACCCCTCGCCTATGAAGTAGAGGGCATCGTGCGTCTTGTCGAGGTTGGTGGCGAGGTAGTACCCAGCGTTCTTCCGATAGTAGAACCTGTGCTTCTTGGTGCTGTTCGGTGCGTCACCGACGCGGCGGTACACGGTGTCTATCATCTTGACATTCGGGTTGCTGTCATTGGCGACCGCGCTTTCGGGCTTCAGTATCTCGCCCCTTGATGTAATGATGATTGGTATTCGTTCCATATCATTTTAATTTTAATTGTTTCCTTTCCAACACTAATATATAGTTAATCCATTGCGATTTCAGTTTCCTCCCCGCTGTCTTTCCGATAGCGCATATTCCAAGACTTCTTCACCCTGTCGAGCACGACAAGGTTGCCGAGCCTCGTCCGTTCGTCCGCGACACCCTTCTGGAAGCCGTCATAACTTGCGATGAATGAAAGGACTTCATTCCTTGCGCATTTCGGAAGGGTGTCAATCCGCCCCCTCCAGCCGTCGGCGATTTCGGCAAGCACCCTGCCGATGTTCTCGAAGTCATCGAACAACCTGTTGAGTTCCGTGAAGCCATCGTACAAGGTCTTGTCCGTGTCAACATAAATGTTTATGAAGCCGTATTCTTTATTCTCCTTGTCCATAATCCTATCTCGATAAGAACTTGTCAACCATAGAGCGAACCTTCCTTACATAGTTATCGCTCATCTCTATTATGTTCACATCTTCGAGCGTTGACAACTTGTATATGAGCAGGGGGTTGTGGACAACCGCTATTATCTGGGTGTTCTCCTTCCTCTGCGAGAGTATGCCGTACACCTGCTCTGCGTTGCCTATGTCCATAGAACTGTCTGGCTCGTCCATAAGCACAGTCCAAGACGGCTCGCACTTCACTCGGTGTTCCGCCACATACTTCTGGTAGTCCTCGTTCTTGATTTCGTTCTCGTAGTCGAACTTCAACTTCGCGTCCTTCGAGAACATAAGGCTGAAGAGCGAAGAAAGTGCCGATGCCGTCTGCTCCCCGCTCGAAGCGTGCATAAGGTTCACCGTGTCCCCGAAACTCTTGAACGAAGAAAATATGTAATCATCATTCCTCTCGGAACGGGGAGTGAAGGCAAACACATTCCTGCGGTAGTCGGCATAGACATCAACGCCGTCAAGAAGTATGTCCTCCGTGTCAAGCGTCTGCCATTTTGACCGAAGCCTGTCAACCGTCCTTGAGAACTCGCCGTCCTTCGCACCGCACTCGTCGTGTGCGACCATAAGGTATGCCTTCAGCGTTTTAAAAAATGTTGACTTGCCACAACCGTTCTTCCCGACAATCACATTCACACCGTCCTTGAACTTATATTCCTTGCCGTTCGCGAACGCAGGCAAGTCCTTCGCATACTGGTACGGTAGCCTCGTGTTGTCCCTTATCACCACATTCCGTATCATTGCTCACCCTCCTTCGTTTCCATTTTCCTGAACATCTCCAAGTCGCGCCTGCAAATGTCAAGCCCGTCCCTGATATATGGCAGGTACTTGTCCTTGCAGTCCATCTCCGATATTACGCCTTCGAGTTCCGTAAGGGCTTTGATGCTCTCCTCGCAGTCCTTTGCGCACAAAAGCGCATCTGCCGATATTGTGCTTACTATGACGAAATTGAGCATATCGCATTCGATAAGCCTCTCGACCATTTCCTTCGCGAATTTCCTTTCTTCCATATCGTTATCCGTTTATGCCACCAGTATCAAGCACAACCCTTACCTCGCGGACTTCCGCGCTCATCGGGCGTGCCGTGAACAACCTCTTCTTCGCACCAGCCTCCGTGTCGAACAGGTAGGCTTTTGCAAACTCCTTCTCGTAGCCGTATGACGAGGATGTGCTCTTGTTCTTCCAGTAGAAGAAGCCGTCCTCCCTGACTATCACATACTTTGTCGTTTCCATATTCCGTGTGTTCCTTTCCATAACTAATATATAGTTAATAGATAAGAATTTCAGAAAGTCCCGAAATATAAATAATATGTGCGGGGGCGATATGCCCGCGCGATGAAACAAATATAATATAACAATTATCAATATGAGAGTTTTAGAAATTACAGGAAAGAGCACAAGCGAAAAGGACGGCACACTGTCAATCACGGCGAAAGGCGTTATTTCCGACAAGCAGGAGAATGAGAATGGCTATTTTATAGCAAACCTTACGGAGTGCAGCGTCACGGTTGACGGAGAATCGGTCATAAACATCGACAAGTTGTACCTTGCCGAAGAGGATACTACCGACTTGACTAAAATCTACTACCACGACGGCAAGGATTATAATCAATTAGGCGGAATGATTGCCAAGTATTGGGAATCGAGCGACTTCCGCGTATCGAACACCGAAGTTTCTGGCGAGAGCGAGAAGATTATCGAAACCTTGCAGGAAAGCATAAACAAGATGGGCGACGCATACAAGGCTGCCTTCAACTACATTGCGACTGGCGACACCGTAAAGGCTCGCAAGGTTCTGCGCAGTATGATACCCGCAATCAACGCATTGTACAATGTAACATTGGACGGTTGGAACTTGGTTTAACCCTTCGGCATCACATCAAAAAGCCGTTCCATTCGGGACGGCTTTTCTTTTTCCCGACATTTATAAATAATATAGAATATAATGATTTAAAGTTATGGCTACTGATATTACCGCTGCACCGACAGAAGAAAAGGTGTTCATAGGAGTTGAATACAACAAGGAGTGTGGAAATGTGTACCCGACACCAGAGGGGGAAGAACACGGTGTATATGTCCCAGTCGGCTCGACCGTCACATTCGCATTTATACCGAACACAAACTACTTCATAGAAAATATGATAATTGACGGTGAGAAACTTCCACAACCAGTGCATACATACACATTCTCGAATGTCAGTTCGGAGGAACAGCACACTATTAGCATTGAGTTCAATTCAATCAAAGAGAACGAGAATGGCAAGTTATTGAGAGATGAAATGGCTGATGCCACAAAGCATATGCTACAATTCATAGAGAGCACCCTCAACCCAGACATCGACACCCACGCCCCGTTGAGCAAGTTGAGATACGACCTGCTTGACATCGACAAGATGCTTCGGACTTTGTTCGGGTATGTTGACAAACTCTCAACCGAATCGAACCTCAAATAAAAACACGACAGGACTATGCTTCTCCCAGCAAGGAACAACCAGTTCGAGTTCTTCTTCTCGAAAACGCTCATACCGAAGGAAATCGAGGAACTCTACAGCCCGTACCTGACAAGGATAGCGGGAGGGTGCATCGACCGTTGCATCGACTTCCTCAACTACGGCATACAGAGTTTCAACCTCGAAGGCGTACAGTTCGATGTGGCGAGGCAGTCGGACAGGCGGACACCGTACGACAGGATATTCCGCTCGTCCCAGACACCAGAGTCAACGCAGGGCAAGACGCTCACGATTACAAACCAGTTGTATGACGGGCACATAAACTACTTCCTCTGGCGGTCGCTCTATGACTACTACTACAAGTCGGCACAGCACTCCGTCCTTCCGGGCATACCGTTCGTGCGGATATTCGACGCGGACGGCTATGAACTCTTCGACATAGGCTTCAGGAACATAATCTTCACGGCGATAGACGGCATAGACTTCAACTATTCGAGCAACACGATTGATATGAAGACATTTACCTGCACATTTCAGGCGCAGGAGGTTATGGTGAAACTCGCGACATTGAGATAGAATACGGGAGAAACGATATGCCGAGCAAAAGCAAAAAGCAACAAAGGTTCTTTCAACTTGTCAAGGCTGTTCAGGACGGCAAGGTCAAGAGGAAGGATGTAACCAAAGGCGTAAGGGATGCCGCTGGCTCTATGTCAAAGCGTCAGGTGTCCGACTTTGCCGACCATCTGTCAAGGCGCAGGAAAAGAGTCAACGACGGGATTATGTGCTTCGATGACTTCGTGGCATCCGCGCTCTGCGAAACTCTTTTCACGCATATCAAGAAATTAAATGATTTCGGAATTATCCCTTTTAGTCTTGTAAAATGTGAGTTGTATAAATAGAGTATAGTATTTCAATCGGATGGAAAGAGTTTACACATACAAGTTCAGGTTGTATCCGAACAGAGAGCAGCAGGTTTACCTTGCCAATGTGTTCGGTTGTTGCAGGCTTGTGTACAATCATTTCCTTGATGAAAAGAAAAACCAATACAATGAATCCAAAACAAGTGATTCGTACAATGTACAACAGTCTAAACTGACACTACTTCGCAAGACTGAAGGTTTCGAGTTCTTGAATGCTGTTCCTTTGCAGTCTTTGCAATGCAGTTTGAGAAATATGCACACCGCATATGAGAATTTTTATAAACATAGAAGTTCTTATCCGAAGTTTAAGAACAGAAGGGACAAACAATCGTTCAAACTACCACAGGAGCAATGCTTCAAAATAAAAGATGGCAAACTTTACATTCCGAAACTAAAAAGCGGGATTGATATTGTGATGGAGCGTGTGGTTGTAGGAAAGATATGCTTTGCAACCATCTCAAAAAACAAGGCAGGACGTTATCATATAACCATAACAGTCAAGCAAGACTATGAACCTTGCAAAAAGACAAACCGTTCGGCTGGACTCGATATTGGTATAAAGGATTTTGTCATTACAAGTGACGGGGTGAAATATAAGAACCACAGGAGTATAATTAGGGCATTAAAACGCAAACTCAAACATAACCAACGACATCTGTCAAGAAAGATACACGGAAGTAAACGATACGAAAACCAAGTGTTGAAATGCAACCGAATCTATCAAAAGATAACAGATGTCAAAACTGACTACATACATAAGATAACCAATGAACTTGTTAGAAACTATGATGTTATAAAGGTTGAGGACTTGAACATCAGAGGAATGATGAGGAATCACAAGTTATCAGAGGCAATATCAGAATGTAATTGGTATCAGTTCATACAGACGCTTGAATACAAGTGCCTGTGGAATGACAAGACCTTGATTAAGATTGACAGGTTTTATCCGTCAAGCCAAATGTGCAGTGATTGCGGTTATGTTGAAAAGCGTGTAAAGAACTTAAATGTAAGGGAATGGACTTGTTGCAACTGCGGTTGTCATCACGACAGGGACATCAATGCAGCAAGAAACATTTTGAAATATGATTCGGCAAGGAGTGCCGAAAACAGTCGTGGAGTTGTATGCAAACCGTTTGCAAGACCCAAGAAAACTGGTGAACGAACGGACAACTGTGAAGCGACTATTGAACTTTTACAAGACTAAAAGGGATAATTCCGAGTGATTTCAAA
>Ga0265299_10006374_pt1 | contig 10747 bp, 7 predicted proteins | sample AusTroGonzalo_MG_4_FD_193485 | JGI IMG/M metagenome (GOLD analysis project Ga0265299, IMG submission 193485) | Bovine rumen microbial communities from tropical cattle in Woodstock, Queensland, Australia - Gonzalo_02 | ecosystem: Host-associated > Mammals > Digestive system > Stomach > Rumen ...
TTTTTAACGAGGTTATATTTTAACCTACTACCTGTCTAGGATATGCACATTTGACTTAGTCAAAGTTTGGATATTCCAAATTCAACTGTCTGCATATCTCTTCTTGAACAGATTTTTGATAATTCAAAAATCATTTTGATGAGCTGCTTTTATTAACAATGTTGTGATTTCTTATCACTGAATTTCAGAGGTTAGAACTTTTTATCTATACGGTTCCAACTTAAAGCCCGGTTATTATGATTGTGAAGTTCAAAAAAGTCAAGCATTTTTTCAAAAATAAATTTAAGAAAAATACTAAAAATTCAAAAACACCAGAAATCCGGCATTTTATCCCATTACAATTTAAAAAATATTTTTTGTTTTTGTTGTAAAAAAACTGTAAAACATCAAAAAAACGATTCGTATTCTATCGTTTTCTGTCGATTCGGAACCGAATCGCAATAAAAAACCGCCCATCTGGGCGGTGGTTTTTAAAAACGATACATAAAGCCGAGTTTCACAATCGGATAATAATTAACTTTGTCCAGTTCGTTTTGGGCTTCGGCCAGTGCCTTTGCTTTTGCTTCTTCAAACTTAGCCTCTATTGCGCCGGTTATCGCCTGTGGTGTTCCGCTGGTTATATCTTTCAAATCATTTGTGATAGGAACATCCAAATTAACCTTGGCATGATTATCAGAGAACACAACACCGGCATCCAGATAAAGTTTAAATCCGCGGAATATACCTAAATCAAAACCAGTGCCAAGATAAGGCCCGCTGTATTTCCAATTCACATTTGATTTACCACGCATAGTATCCCCGTCGTATTTATACTTTCGTCCACCAAGTTCAAATTCAATTTCACCAACTTTTTTGGTTCCAAGAATATCAGCATTCAAATCCAGATTTCCCGTCATATAACCACCAGATACACGCAACCCACCAAGGAACCAAGTATCCCCAAACGGATAAAAATCAACCAATGCGCCGACATGTTTTGCATTTATAGCGACATTGTTAATTTTCAAATTGTCATCGATTTTGATACCATCATTACCGATAGTATTGTTTATACTTCTGTTTAATCTGTTCTTAATTGGCGAATAAGTTGCAAAATCTAAACGAATTCCGAATCGTTTCCACCAGAAAGAATCAAATTTTTTGTTATTATATCCAACGAACGCATTTAAACCACTGGTTGGCGACACACCAAGTCCAAATTGAAGTCCATTTGGAAATTTTGCATTTGGATTAGATGCAGTTTTTGTTTCAAACTTTTGTTCTTGAACCTTAGAAGCGTCAATTTGTTGTTCTTGTTGAACTTCTTTTTCTTTGGCTTGCACAGTTTTTTCTGTTTGTTTTACAGTCTTTTTTTCTTCAACTTTCTTTTTTTCGACTTTTGGTTCTTCTGTTGTTTGCTCTGTGATTTTTTGTTCTTCTATTTTTTGTTCAGTAATTTCTTTTGAATTAACCGGTTGTTCTTTTATTTGTTGTGCATCAGGCTGTGGTTCTGCCACCTGTGATGCATTGGCACTTGGTGTTGTTGCCTGCTTGATATTAGCAGGATCGCCGTATAAATCTTTGGCATCTGTTTGCGCAAAAACAGGGAACACCAACACAGATAATATTGAAATCATAGAGATTTTTTTCATATTTCTACCTTTTGGGTTATGCGGTTAAGAATCTGTTCCCAATTATAAAAGTTTGATACACATTACACAACAATAAATTTTTTATTTTAAACACGCCTTTTTTGTGATAAAATTATACTCATGAAAAACAAAATATCTTTTTTGGCAGTGTTTGCCGTCGCGTTAAACGTAAATTATGTTTGCGCATCAGAGTGTATTGGGCAAGATTGCGAAATTAGCCCTGTTGAAATTACCGAAGAAATCGAAACAATCGACATGATGGTTCCTGTCAAGTATGATTTTAATTGGGCTGGTCCGGAACAAACCTGTGTTGAAACCGAACAAATGTGCGAATACGATTATAATTGCCCGTTTGACAGTGCAGAGGCTTGCGCGGTTTGGTATAAAAAACCTGCATTCAAAACAACGGTTGCCCCACGCACGCCACATTTTAACTCTGCCGTTATGGACAACACAATATTTGCAATGTATTCTTATGATGAAGTAAATGCCAATATGCCAGAAATGTCGGCATTAACACAAAGATACAATATGCTTATGAACGCAAGTGATGCATGCTGCACTGCGGGAATAACATATAAAATGCGCGAAAAAGGCGCATCAGACAAAGCAGTTTATGAATTTTTAAAAGATGATGCAAATCGTTTTGCGGTGACAAAACGTTGCTTGGTTATGAACAACAGAGAAATAACATCAGGATATTCAAACGGTGTGACAGGCGAAATGGTTACAGATGTTCGCAATTTATGTTTATGTAAAAACAAAAAATGGTTTGATTCAATGCTGCACCCATTTGTTGATATGTATGAACGCGTTCCTGGTTTCAGCGACGAACCATTTGTTTATTCATACATTGACGGTATGGGGCGCAAGATAAATGTTTCCGTAAATGAAGATGTACAAAATGCGTTGAATTTATTATCTGAATGTCCAGAATAAATAAACGCCCAAACGGGCGCTTTTTTATTTCTTTGAAACCTGAGATTTAACCCAAGAATAATGACGAAAAAATTCGATTCCTGGACCCGCAGGCATTCCCATCCATTTTTCGCCTTTTGGAATACTGCGGAAAACACCACTGTTGGCACCGATTTCTACATCATCACCAATCTTTAAGCCGTTTGAAATTCCGACATGACCGCCCAACAGCACGCGATTTCCGATAACAGTACCACCGGCAATACCAACACCAGAAGCCAAAAAGCATTCGCAACCAATTACAACACCATGAGCAATTTGGCACAAGTTATCTATCTTGGTACCATCACCAACAATTGTATCTGTCATTGCACCGCGGTCAATACAAGTATTTGCACCAACAGAAACACGATTACCCAATATCACGCGTCCAGTATGCGGTATAAACACATTTTTTCCGTCCTGACGCGTATAACCAAAACCGTCCTTGCCGATAACCGCATTTGCATTTATCACGCAATCTGAACCGATTGTAGCGTTTTCTATGTGCGCGCCGCTGTGAACGATAGTATTTGCACCCAGAACAACATTACGTCCGATGAAAGCCCCAGGATAAATTTTTACACCTTCTTCCAAAACTGCGCCTTTTTCCACAGTGGCATATTGACCGATATAGTTAGTACGTTTTTTACGATAAAAGACCCCGCGTTCCACAGTTGCAAAATAAGACACACCAAAACGTGGTTTTTCGCGATAAATTTCACCCAAGATTTTAACTATATTTCCGCGCGGGGAATCTGTGATTAACAGCGTTGCACCCGCAGGTGCGTCCTTTATTTGTTCACGTTGCAGCAAAATAACAGATGCACGTGTTTTTTGTAAAACTTCGATAGGTAAAATTTTAAACGCATTTGAATTACGTTCTGTGGAATAGAAAGCCAGTTGTCCAGGTTTGGCATCTGCGATTGGTGCGACACCATTAACAACAACTTTTTCATCACCCTTTAATTCCAGCCCGAATTTTTTTGCTAATTCACCGGCGGTAATTTTGACACCACGTGGTCCAAAAATCTTACGCAATAAATTTTTCATTGTTTTTCCTTTGTTAATACGGGGATTATAAAAAGAAATAAAACGAAAGGCAAAAGTTTTTTTATGGTGATTATTTGTAAACGTAATCCGCTAAAAGTTCTGTGTCATTACGAGGAACAAAATTGGCAACCAAGCTTGCTGTTGTCAATTTTGCGACGTGGTAATCCAGAATATCTTTAAGTGTCGGCGGCGCCGACTACTCTATTAACCTGGATTGCCACAATCGCCTGACGGGCTTTGTGTTTCACACACAAATTCGTCAGGCTCTTTCGCAATGACAAGGAACTTTCGATAAATTATACACCAAGTATTTGAACAAGAAAAAACGCCCGGATGGGCGTTTTTTATTCGTTGTTTTTTTATTCTTATTCGTCGATTGTGAATGCGATTGTGTCACCGTACGAACCCAATTCTTCGGTTCCGATGAAACATTGGATATGATCGCCAACCTGTGCCATCCATTCGTTAACCGCAGAATTCGCAGCACTGTCATAACCGGCTTCTTTTGTTGTTTTTGCCACCTGGTAAGCGATTGCACCACCAGCCAATCCACCAACAGCCGTACCAGCCAAATTCACCCATGCCTTTGAACTCTTTTTCTTGTTATTTTGGGTTTTGGCATCTTCACAGGCTCTGGCAATTTGATTCAGTGTTTCTGCATTGACCTTGCCTTTATCCGATACTTGATTTTCATCACCATTTTCAATGCGCAATATCAGTGTTCTAGCAAAACGCGTTTTACACTTTTCGTCTTGGTCTGAGCCTGTTACTTCTTTTAAATTAACTTTCTCGGCTCCGGGTTTTGTTGGTGCAATTTTTGTGTACTGATCACGAATTTCTCTAAGTCTGTTTTTAGTTTCATCTTCACAGTTGCTGTTGTTTATGTTTGGGTCATTGAGTGTAAATGCCAATTCGTCCAAATCATCTCCATTATACTTATACTTTTGTTCAAAGGTTGCTTCGTTGGTGGAAAAATATCCAATGTTTCCAACATCTACACCGGCAGATTTAGCATTGCTTAATGCTTTGTTTGCATAGTCAATCTGTGTGGCACCATTTGTTTTTTGCGCTTTTTCAACATTTTTGGTACATTCATCCAATGCGGTTGTGTTCTTTTTGCTGACCCCGCCCAACAGACCGCTGTTTTGCAAAGCGTTTGTACCAATATATCCACCGGCGCCACCAATGACTGTACCAATAAGTTGTGTCCACATCAAATCTCTGTCTTCTTTTCCAGAACCTCTGCCGGCATCATCTTTGGCTTTCTCTGCAACTTTATCTGTTATTTTTTCCAGTGTCTTGGAACTTATCCAAGAACCACATGTGAACGCATCACCGACCGCAAAGTATGCAGTTGATTCACCGGTTTGTGCCAAGATTTCTTGGACATTCTTGTCATCAGATGTGACGGTTATTCTGGCACGACAGAACGAACCATACAAATCATTTGATGCGGTAAATTGTTTTGTCGTTAGCCCCTTGGTATTATAATTCTTTGGAACTTTGTTGCCCTTTAATTTTACCCACATAAATGTTGAACCATTATCGATCGAACCACGAATACCACCGTTGTTTTGGGCCAGGCAGATATTTTGTTCTTTTGTAAGTTTTGCATTATATTTTGCCTGTGCTTCGCGTTCAACGTCAGCCAACAATTCTTGGAATAATGTTTTACCCGCATTTTCCAATACATATTCAGACACGCTTTGATATACAGGATCTGTGTACAAGCATCCGTCTTCGTCCATTACGCCATTACAAGAACCTTCGTTAACAACAGCGTTTTGACTGCCGACCGGACACACGTCGTTTCCTTTGCTGTCGGCTTCTGCTTGAGAAATCGCACACGCAATCAAAACATCGCTGGTTGACGATGATTTAACCGTTGTCGTGTTTGCATCCAACCAATTTCCACGAACTGATTTTCCACTTTTGCCATCAGCCCAACTGGCACTGTCCGTATATTCACTGTTGCGCCATTCAGCCGTTGCCACTTTCAAGTGTTCTTCACAGATAGGTGCGTTTTTAACAGTATTCATACACAAACCGATAACAATATTGTAATCCAATATACCGCCCATTTTGTTCATACTGCGATCCAATTTTGAATTACCTGTGTCGTATGTTCCGGAAATAATATCTGTTCTGTTGCGATAGCAATTTGTATAATCTTTACCACACAAAGATTTTACACAAGATAATGCCGTCGTTTGACACTGTTTACGCATATTTTCAATCGCGGCATCATTATAAGATGTTGCCAATACGGAATTCAGCGATGCAATTACACCAATTGGATCTTCGCCGGTACTGGAATCTTGCGGATACAAAGTTGTAAAGACACTGCTTTCGTCACTCATATATCCAGAATATAATGTACCCTTGCTTAACACCGCGGCATATTGACAATTTGCATCATTATCAACAATTGCACGACATGCAGATCTAACTTCCTGATATGATTTTGGCGATTTTGTTAAATTAACCGAACCGTCTGTATCGCGTGATTGTTTATAACAAACGGACCCAATACCCGAACCGCAAGAACGCATCGCACAAGAAGATATTGTGTCGATACATTTTTCTTGGACTTTGGCATCATATTTATCGATAATTTGGTTGATTTTATCACTTAATGCGGCAAAACGACCAAATTCACCGCTGTACATATCATTAAATACTTCGTCAACATTATCAGGGTCCGTTAACACAGATTCTTTTGTCACAGGTTTGCCCTTGACCGTCATATAACAGAATCTGTTAGAACCAATTGTTTGTTTGCATTCTTGACGAATATAGTTTGCAATATCACGTTTTTCTGTGATTTTAGAAATTTCCATCAAATCTTGGGTTGTGACCGCACGACCACCATTTGTCGCATCAGAGATTCTTATCAAGATTTCAGGTCTGTCAACAATACATTTATTTGGATTTTTCTGACACGCATTCAAAATACACTGGTCAGTCACTTTGTTACAAGTTGCGACAGCGTTATTTACAGCCAACGCCGCACCTTCTGCAATCATTTCGCCAATTCTGGACGAACCAGTTGGTGTCAAAGATGACGCAGCCGTTGTTGATCCAAACAATTCTGTTTTTCCCGCACTTTGGCAACGTGCCAATGTTGAATCACAAGACATTGCCTGTTTTTTGAATTCTTTGTTGTCGGTACATAATTCAAAATCGGAACCGCAAACATTTTCTTTGTGCAAACATGATGTGTATTTTTTGATACACTGATCTGTGCTTAACTGATTTTCAATCTGCGCCGCAGTTATCATTTGTCCCAAAACACTGGACGCTGTTGGATATGTGTACGCAGTCACTTCACCATCAGAATTAGTTGTCGCATACGTCGCAATCGCAGTCAAATCAGACGTTCCAAACAAACTGGTCCGGCCAGCCGCACTGCACTGGGACAAAACGTTCAAACAAGACGGCATTTTCGCATGCAACAGCACAGTATTTGTACATTCTTCAAAATCAGAACCGCATGTATCGCTGTTCTTGATACAGGACGAATAACTATCGATACAATCGACATCCGCCAAGTATGTCGTTGTTGTTCCATTTACCACACTGCCAGTCGACGAACCAGACGTGCCAGCCATAATATAGCCCGCAATTGACGGTAAACGTGGTGACAATTTTGCCGACGTACTTACACGCGAAGTAGCCGCCATAGCCCCCGGAATTACAGCCATAATTGACAATAAACTAAGTGTTTTGATGATAGTTTTCATCCCCTTTCTCCATATTACTTTGTATTTATTTTATCATACACGCAAAAATAAAGAAAGCGAAAAATGAAAGGTTTTGTATAAAAATTACTCGTTATCCAAAATTTCTTTCAATTCAATCATGTCGTCTGGCATGTGTGCTTTGAAGTGCATTTTTTCACCAGTCACAGGATGCACAAATTCCAGAATTTCTGCATGCAACATTTGACCATTATGATTTTTCAAAAATTCCAGTAATTCAGGATCTTTCACAGAACCAATATGATTCTTTTCACGACCATAAAGCGGATCACACAACACTGGGAAACCATGCGAAGATAAATGAACCCTGATTTGATGTGTGCGCCCCGTCATAAGCGTACAGCGAAACATCGAAATATTACTGCGCGTCCAAACGTCCATAACATTGACGATTGTATGTGCAGGCTTGCCACCTGTTTTTACCATGCTCATTTTTTGACGATTGCGGGAAGAACGGGCGATATTGCCAGTGATTTCTGCCCCACCCCAAGGTGGCACATTCCAAACAAAAGCAACATATTTACGTGTTAAATCATGAGCAGAAAAAATCTTTACCAAACCACGATATGCCGCATCACTTTTGGCAAAAACCATCGCACCACTGGTGTCTTTATCCAAACGATGAACAACCCCCGGTCTTGTTTGACCACCAAGTGTTGATAAATTCGTGTATGCCAACAAATTTTGTACCAATGTACCGGTTTTATTTCCCGCACTGGGGTACATCACTACACCACGCGGTTTATTTATCACGATAATATCATCGTCTTCGTATAAAATTTCCAGTTCAAAATCGGCCCTGACATTGTCATAGGCGACATCCGTTTGTTTTTCGGTAATTTCAACAACAAATTCATCGCCCAGTTTTGTTTTATCTGACAATTTTAACGCTTTGCCATCTGTGCGACTTATTTTAAATTTTTGAATTTCACTGCGCGAAAATTCAGGCATTTCATTCGATAAAAATTTATCGATTCTGATGCCAACATTTTCTTCAGATACTAAAAAATTTTTTACCGTTGTCATTTTTACCTGCGGTCTGACCAATCTGGCCCACGTTCACATTTCGAAATATCTATTGTAAAATTGCGTTTACCTTCAACTGGACAAGTTAAAATTCCAGTAGAGCGTGCCTGAGTCGCATCTTCTGTCGCGTTACGCCATGCAAAAGAAATATGGTCAGGCTTGTAAACACAAACTATACGCAAATGCCCGGACATTTTACCCTTTGGTGAAAGCCATACGCGAACACTGTCCGCTTCGCCATAACATGGGAACGAGTCAAGGTAATATAATACCAGACCATCTTTGACCAAAGATTTGTCCATACCTGTTATTGTTCCAGCGTACTGATTCAATGGCAATCCTGTAACCGCCGCCCAATCAACAGTTGTAGAAAAAACACTTACACGTTGTACCGGTGTTGGAGTTGGTCCCGGTGCCGGCGGTGGTGTTGGTGTGGTATCTGCAAATGCGTTTAAGCATAAAACAGACAAAATTACTGCCGATAAAATCTTCATTTTGAATCCTTTAATTCAACAGACAATCTTTTCACATTTGTTGGGTCCACTGATAACACATGGTTAAAAGTTACTGTGGTTTTTGCTTCCAATAATGTTGCCGGTGGCATAAATGTCTGACGCGATAAAACATTACCAGCCACATCATATGAAACGATTATTATATTCGGCAAACCATAAATATCATCTGTTGTGTTTGTAATGTCCCCAGAAACGAATATACGTTTGTCGCCCTTTTCGTCTAAAATTGTGTGAATGTTTTTTTCATCTATTTTTGTAACAAGTGGCTGTTTTTTGCCATTTCCAGAAAAATTAACAATGACAACAAAAGAAAATATACACGCTGCAATAAAAGCACATATCGCTGCAACGAACTTTATCATTGTCTTTTGAGAAATCTGTTTTCGTGGCATCCAAACATGTCCACACACGGCGCACTTTACAGGCGCGTTTGGCGCGCGTTCCAGACTATATTCTGTTTTACAAAAATCACATACTATTTTCATAATCAACTCCGTTTAGTATTCTTATATCACAAAATATTACAAATTCAACAATTCATATTTTTCACGTATTTGTGATTGCATATTGTTAATTGCATTTATGTAATCTGCGACAGTTGCATTCGCGTTTGCCGAAACACCACCAAATACACTGGTTGCGATTGTTCCAGAATTTGATTCCATAGCAATTATTATAGATGCCATACGCGAAAGTTCCGGACAATTTATGTCAACAAAACGCGCTTTTTTGTTTTTTATATCCCAATAAAAAGATGAATCTTTGGAATCTTGTATTTTGTCAGTAATTGTTAACTGTGGCGTAACAGAACCCGTATATCCAACAGAAACATAAGCCGCACTTATGCGCCCCAAAACTAAATCCATATCACCAATTATTTTCAACAAAGAAGATTTTCCAGATGTAGATGAAATGCTAAAACCACTTAAAGTTAATGTATTAACATACAAATCATTTGTGTAAAACGATGAAAATTTTGCTGAATCCGCCAATGTCAAAGTACCGTTTACATTCAACGTACGAGAATCTGCTGTTAATGCGCCGTTTATGACCGCATTGTTTGCCGAAAAAACAGCATTTATTGTAGAGCGATTAGAAAAAACCAATGTTCCAACATCTAATTTCCCGACCTTTAACTTTTCATCAAATTGCGCCTTGTAAGCATCTAAGAAACGGATACTTTTTATATCATGTCCATCTAAATTCAATGCAGATTGCATAGTTGCATCATTTTCATTATCAGATGGCACGCGCCACAAATATTCTGTATTTCCACGTTTGACATTTGTTGTTCCTATTAAACCTTTGGTGTTCCACAATCCAAAATCAGATGCCTGACTTCTAAAAGCACCAAATCCGCCGTATGTGGTATTTCCTTCTACGAAACCGAATTTTCCGCCACCCAAATTAACTATTTCACGTGTACGAATTGGGGTTATATCGGTATTGTTTAAAATAACAATTCCTTGCAACACAGATTGGTTGTTATTGTCTGCAGATTTTAATATGCGCAACTGATAATCTTTGCCATAAGTTGTTGCAATATATTCTGGCAATCCATAATCTAGTAATTCTTCTATTTTTACACGTGTTATATTTTTACCCTTTGGACGCATCAAATCGTTTTTGTTTTCAACGATATATCTTTCCAGCGCACTTTGAACATTTTCCATTTGTTTAGTTACAGCTATATTTTTAGCACGCATAACTGCGGTTTGTTGATAACGAAAAACAAAAGGTATAACTATCGCAGCCAACGCGATTGTCATCATAAGTTCAACAAGCATTCCGCCATGTTGTTCTT
>Ga0265299_10006375_pt1 | contig 10745 bp, 10 predicted proteins | sample AusTroGonzalo_MG_4_FD_193485 | JGI IMG/M metagenome (GOLD analysis project Ga0265299, IMG submission 193485) | Bovine rumen microbial communities from tropical cattle in Woodstock, Queensland, Australia - Gonzalo_02 | ecosystem: Host-associated > Mammals > Digestive system > Stomach > Rumen ...
CGCCACCGTGACCAGCCGGTCCTGCGGAATGTTTTCCAGCCCTTCCACCTGCAGGGTGACCCGCATGCGCTGCAAGGCGAACTCGGCGAACTCGACGCCGGTATAGCCTTCGCGGAAGACGCTGTTCAGGAAGTCCTCGTGCAGGATTTTCCGGGCCAGCCGGATGAGCCAGCGGGGGGTATTCTCCCCGAATTTGCCCTTGAGGATGGCTCCGATGTCGATCAGGTATTTGTCTGTATATGGCATAGATGCGCTCTCAATGATTTTGTAAAAATAACTATTTGGGCCGAAAAACGCAACTTTTTTTGTAACTTTGGCCGCATGAAACCAGCAACCCGGAAAAGAGTTTCCGAAGTACTTACGAAATTCGTGATGTTCTCCATCACCAGCGGCGTCGGCACGCTGGTGGACCTGGGCGTGCACTGGTGGCTGGCTGCCGCCTATTTCCCGGACTCCTACTGGTGGTCATTCTGGGTGGCGCCCCTGATTTCCTTCGAGCTGGCCGTCCTGACGAATTTCCTGATCGCTTATAACCTGGTCTGGCGGGAACGGATTTCCCATCGGAACACGCGTTCTTTCTTCCGCCATTATGCGGCCTACAACGCGACGGCGACGGGCGTTTTCTTCATCAAGCTCCTGGCCATGCAGGGCTTCCACCTGCTGCTCATCGCGCTGGGTTGGTTACAGGACAAAAATTACGAACCCGTCCTGTGCAACATGCTGGCCCTCTGTGTATCGGGCTGCTTCAGCTTCGTGCTGAACGAGTTCGTAATCTTTAAGAAAGTGGATAAGAAACAGGAGTAGCGGCTACTTCAGCACGCCCAGCTCCTTGCCTACCTTGATAAATGCGGCGATAGCCTTGTCCAGGTGCTCCTTGCGGTGCGCTGCGGACAACTGCACGCGGATGCGGGCCTGGCCCTTGGGCACGACCGGATAATAGAAACCGGTGACGAAGATGCCTTCCTCGGCCATCTTGGCGGCGAACTTCTGGGACAGGGGAGCGTCGTAGAGCATCACGGCGCAGATGGCGCTCTGGGTGGGCTTGATGTCGAAGCCGGCGGCCAGCATCTTGTCGCGGAAATAGTCCACATTGGCCTGGAGGCGGTCATGGAGTTCGTTGGACTCCTTGAGCATCTTGAACATCTCGATACCCGCGCCGGCGATCATCGGCGGGATGGAGTTCGAGAACAGGTACGGACGGGAGCGCTGGCGGAGCATGTCGATGATCTCCTGCCGGCCGGTGGTGAAACCGCCCACGGCGCCGCCGAAGGCCTTTCCGAGGGTGCCGGTGAAGATGTCGATGCGGCCGTAACAGCCGAACTGCTCGGCGACGCCGTGGCCGGTCGGACCCACGACGCCGGCGGAATGGCTCTCATCGACCATCACCATCGCGTCATACTTTTCGGCGAGGTCGCAGATCTTGTCCATCGGGGCGACGTTGCCGTCCATGGAGAACACGCCGTCGGTGACGATGATGCGGAAACGGCAGGCCTGGGCCTCCTGGAGCTTGGCTTCGAGGTCGGCCATGTCGGCATTGGCATAGCGGAAGCGCTGGGCCTTGCACAGGCGGACGCCGTCGATGATGGAGGCGTGGTTCAGGGAATCGGAGATGATGGCGTCCTCGGCGGTGAGAAGCGGTTCGAACACGCCGCCGTTGGCGTCGAAGCAGGCGGCGTAGAGGATGGCGTCGTCGGTATGGAAATAATCGGCAATGGCCTTCTCCAGCTCCTTGTGGATATCCTGGGTGCCGCAGATGAAACGGACGGAGGACATGCCGTAGCCGCGCTCCTTCATCGTCTTCTCGGCCGCCGCGACGAGGCGCGGGCTGTCGGCCAGGCCCAGGTAGTTGTTGGCGCAGAAGTTCAGGGCCTTGCTGCCGTCCTGGAGGGTGATTTCGGCGCTCTGGGCCGATGCGATGTTGCGTTCCTTCTTGTAGAGACCGGCCTCCTCGATGGCTTTCAGCTCATCCTGGAGGTGCTTTTGGAATTTACCGTACATAGTATCACGTGTTGTCTGTTTGTGATTTCAAATTTATGGAATTTCCGCCGAATTTGTATCTTTTTTTATGAAAAACTTATAAATTTGTACGACTTAATTGGAACTCACATGAAAAATGTCCTGGTCATAGGTTCCACCGGCCAGATTGGCTCGGAACTGACGATGAAAATCCGCCGCGAGATTCCCGGCAGCACAGTGGTCGCCGGGTATATACCCGGCGCTGAACCCAAAGGAATCCTGCTCGAAAGCGGTCCCGCCGAACTGGCCGATGTCCGCGATGCCGCCGGCCTCGCCGCCATTGTGGACAAGTACCGCATCGATACCATCTATAACCTGGCCGCCCTCCTGTCGGCCGTGGCCGAGAAAAAGCCCCTGCTGGCCTGGGATATCCAGATGAACGGCCTGCTGAACATCCTGGAAGTCTCCCGCGAGAAGAAGTGCGCCGTCTTTACGCCGAGTTCCATCGGCTCCTTCGGGCCCGAGACCCCGCACGTGGGTACGCCCCAGGATACCATCCAGCGCCCCCGTTCGATGTACGGCGTCACGAAGGTCGCCACCGAACTCCTGAGCGACTATTATTTCCATAAGTATGGCGTGGACACCCGTTCCGTCCGCTTCCCGGGACTGATCTCGAACGTCACCCTGCCCGGCGGCGGCACCACCGACTATGCCGTGGAAGTCTATTACTCCGCCGTGAAAGGGGAGGAGTTCGTCTGCCCCATCGCCCCCGGTACCTATATGGATATGATGTACATGCCGGACGCCCTGGGCGCCGCCGTCCACCTGATGGAGGCCGATCCTTCCCGCCTGGTGCACCGCAATTCCTTCAACATCGCTTCCATGAGCTTCGAGCCGGAGACCCTCTTCGCCAAGATCCGCGAATACATCCCGTCCCTGAAGGTCCGTTACGAGGTCGATCCGGTCCGCCAGGCCATCGCGAACTCCTGGCCCGATTCCATGGACGACAGCTGCGCCCGCGCCGAATGGGACTGGAAACCCACCTACGACCTGGATTCGATGACGGTGGACATGATCGAATGCCTGCGGAAGAAACTCCTCTAAGGCGATTAGAAAATGTTACGATTTGAATAGGAGAGAGGCTTGATGAGCCCCTCTCCTATTATTTTCATAAAATATGCGGTTTTTTGCTCCTTGTTTAATTGGAAATAACTAACGAGAATGTATATTGATTATCAATGTGTTACAAGAAAAAACAAAAAAATACTAAAAAAAGTTTATAAAAAATTTGTGAATTAGAAAAAAAGCCGTACCTTTGTATTCGGAATGAGCAAGCAAGGTTCTCTTGACCCAATCATTCTATTGGTTATTAGTTTTAGTGTTATTAATTATGTGGTTAGTAGAGCGTCCGCCTGTGACAGGCCGACGTTTCTTTTTTATACCCGTTCCCAGGGTATAAAAAAGAAAGTATACCCCCTGCGCTTCGCGCTGCCCCCCAGGGGGCCTGATGAAGGGGCTGCGCCCCCTCAAACACCCCAAGTCGCTTCGCTCCGAATTCTTCCCGGGTATAAAAAAAGTAAGTATACCCCCTGCGCTTCGCGCTGATTTCTTAATTGATTGAGTATCAATATATAATGAGCTAGTCTATGTCCTTTTTGGGACAGAGACCAGCGGTCATCTAATTGGGAATCAGCAGATTATCGATTACTGTAACTATACTCCGTTCTGCTTTGTCTGCCATTTTGTGTCTCCCAATGGCGCAGAGAGCTCGTGTTTGGTTTTTGGCTATTTCCGTAATACTCTCATTACTAATGAAATACGTGCAGGTCTCTGTCCCAAAAAGGACAAAGACCAGTGTGTAGTGGGTTGATACTCAAGTTATTAAGGATATGCTCTGTGGGTCTGGGCGCTCCGGCTCCATGCGTCTTTCAGCGGCTACGCTAGGTCGGGAAGGCGCTTGACGGCGAACTCGCTCAGTTAGTCCCGCGAGCGGGCCTAACTAGCGCTCAAACAGGCGCCGTCATCCCTGACGGGCACGCGCCTTCCCTCCCGCTCACTGTCGCTGAAAGCCGAATTCCGCCGGAGCACCCAGCCCCGCTGACGGGGATTTAGTGATAAAAAGCAGGAATCGCAAGAGATCCCTTCGTCGGTCTGCGACCTCCTCGGGATGACAGAAGAATGTCATTCCGAGCGAAAGAGATGACCATCGGAACGGACTTATTTGTCATTCCGAGCGGAGCGAAGGAATCTCTTGAGTATCAGAGGAGACTGAGGGAAATGTCTACTGAACCGAGTCGATGCGGGCCTGGTAGAAGGCGCGGAGGTCGGACCAGGCGTAGTAGGGGAAAGTGTCCGTAGGGATGGGGAGGGTGACTTCGAAGCCGTTCAGGAGGCATTTCACGAGGATGCCGGAGGCATCGGCGGCTTCCGGGACGGGGCGGTAGAAGACCAGCTGGATGTTCGAGGCCTTGCAGGTTTTCCAGTTCTGGTAGCAGTCCTTCACGGCATAGGGGTCTTCGGGGTCGAGATCGGCACCGTCGAGGCCCATCAGCACGGTCAGGGGACCGATGTAGGAGTCGTGGCCGAAGCGGAGGTCGGCAACACGGTCAGAGGAGCCGTCCAGGACGGCATCGGCCTTCCGGATGATGTCCTGGAGGATGGGGATGGTCTTGTATTGGTCGGAGAAAACCCAGGAATAGGAGCCCAGGTTGTCGGATTCCCAGTTCCGGACGATGTCTTCGTCGGTGATGATGTTCCCCAGCATCCCTTCGTGGTTGATGCTCGGAAGGGACGTGTACATGTTAATCAGGTGATCGGCGACCCGGCGCATCCTGCGGGGAAGGCCTTCGTGGGAGCGGAAGAAGCGGGAGAGCACCTGGGAACGGAGGGTGGTGTCCCGGGGGAAGGCGTCACGGTTCTTCTCATACCGGGGCGTCGCCTTGGGCCATTCGCGGTAGGCGGGATTCTGTTTGTCGCCCGGGACCACGCCGTCCAGCGTGAAACGGGAGGACTGCTCGCGGATCTCGATGAGCGGGTTGCACTGTACGAGTTCCTGGCAGAAAGCTGACATGCTGAGCACGCAACGTCCTGACAATGAGGAGATGGCAAGTACGTTTCCGCCTTTCAAGAACACATCCGGGAAGCGCTCGTACATCGTGCGGGCAATCTGCTGGTGCTGCTGCCAGCCCAGGTCCGTGAGTTCGCTGATGCCGGTCATCAGTTCCTGCTTGTTCTCGATGAAACGCGTATAGAACGCCTCGCCTTCTTCGGTCATGAGTTGCTGGTCGTGGGCCTCCAGCAGCAGGGTGTCCAGCTGCGTGTAGAGCCGGTCGTTCCAGTAATAGCGGGAACCGTGCCGGGCATAGACGGAGATGTAGAACGGTTTGTACCCCTGCGGCGCAGGTGTGATGGATTCCATCTTGAACCCGTACGGATAATCGGTGCCGTAGGCTTTTCGGGGATCGGCCTGGAGCTGTTCCAGGGCGGGAACATTCTGGGCGAGAGCGCCCACGGCACAAAGTGCTGTCAGGAAGGTGGCAAGGATGCGTTTCATATCGGGGAGGAATTGGTTTACAGTAGTTTCAGGAGGGCTTCATAGACTTTTTGCACCGGGAAGCCGACGACATTGAAATAGGAGCCGTCAATGCGGGTGATTCCGGCATAGCCGATCCACTCCTGGATGGCGTAAGCGCCGGCCTTGTCAAAGGGCCGGCAGGTATCGACATAATAAGTGATCTCTTCGTCGGTGAGATTCTTGAACCAGACCTCGGTGGTGTCCGTGAAGGTCTCCTCGCTTCCGGTTGTGCGAATGGTGACGGCGGTCGTGACATGGTGCTCGCGTCCGGAGAGGTCGCGAAGCATCCGGATGGCATCTGCCCGGTCCTTGGGCTTGCCCAGGATTTCACCGGGGCGACCGCCGGCCGGAGGGAGGATGACCATCGTGTCGGCCGTGATGAGGATTTCGTTGTCCGCGAGGGGACGGTGGAAGCCGTGGGACTTGCCGACGGACATCAGCCGCGGCACCTCGTCGTAGGGTGTGTCCGGGCTAAAGCGTTCGTCGAAGTTATTCCTTGTATCGACCTCGAAATCAACATTCAGGCCGGTAAGAAGCTCACGCCTCCGGGGGGAGTTGCTTCCGAGGATGATCCGTTTGCCTTTCAGGTCCATCGGCTAGAACTTCCGTTTGTATTCCGCCGGGTCGAAGGTCCAGTTCCCCTGTTCGCGCAGCGTCTTTTCAATGACTTCCCGGAGGCAGCCCCGGCCGCCGGGTTTGGTGGAGATGATATCGGCGACGGCTTTCACCTCGTCCACGGCATCGGCCGGGCATACGCCGCAACCGCAGGTCTGCATCACCTCGATATCCGGGACATCGTCCCCGAAATACATCACTTCTTCCGGTAACAGGTTGTAACTCTCACAGTACATGTGGAATTCATCCATCTTGTTCCGGCAGTGAAGATAGACGTCTTCCGGCTTGATGCCGCTCGTGACCATCCGTTTCCGGATGGTTTCGGAACTGCCGCCCGTGATGACGGCGACCGGGTATCCGTGCATCACGGCCATGCGGATGGCGAAGCCGTCCTTGGCGTCGTAGATGCGGAGCAGGTCTCCCTCGCTCGTGCACAGGACGCTTCCGTCGGTGGCGACGCCGTCGATGTCAAAGGCGAAGGCTTTGATCATGACTTGCTGCCGCCGATGGGGCCGAAGGAACCGAGGTCGAAGGTGCTGCCGGGCTTAGGGTTGCCGCCGTTGCCGTTGAGGTCGATGACGCCGAACTGGGCCTCGTACTTGGAAATATTGTCGAACAGGGCGTTCATCAGGCGCTTGGCGTGCTCCGGGGTCATGATGATGCGGTCGCCGACCTGGGCCTTGGGCAGGCCGGGCAGGGTGGTGGCGAAATCCATCACGAACTCGCTGCGGGAGTGGGAGATGATGGCGAGGTTCGAATAGGAGACCTTCGTCTGCGGGGTGAGCTCGATGCTGATCTGGTTCTGCTGGGGTTTGGCGTTGTTGTTATCCATAATTGACGTGTTTACAGTTTCACTTTCGCAAATTTAATAAAAATTCCGTATTTTTGTAAGATTAAAAGAAGTGATATGGAATTAGCTGCGAAGTACAATGCCGCGGAAGTGGAAGATAAATGGTACGCCTATTGGCTGGACCACAAGTTCTTCCATTCCGAACCCAATGAAAAGGAACCCTATACCATCGTGATCCCGCCGCCCAACGTAACGGGCATCCTGCATATGGGTCACGTATTGAACAATACCCTGAACGACGTCCTGATCCGGAACGCCCGCATGCACGGCAAGAATGCCTGCTGGGTGCCGGGCACGGACCACGCTTCCATCGCTACCGAGTCCAAGGTGGTCGCGAAGCTCAAGGCCCAGGGCATCTCCAAGGAGGACATCGGCCGCGAGGCCTTCCTCAAGCACGCCTGGGAATGGAAGGAAGAGCACGGCGGCATCATCCTGCAGCAGCTGCGCAAACTGGGCTGCTCCTGCGACTGGGACCGCACCCGTTTCACGATGGAACCGGCTCTGTCCGAGGCGGTTATTAACACCTTTGTCTATTTCTACAAGAAGGGATGGATCTACAAGGGTGTTCGGATGGTGAACTGGGATCCCGAGGCCATGACGGCCGTGAGTGACGACGAGGTGATCCACAAGGACACCAAGAGCCATTTCTATCACCTGAAGTATTACATTTCCGACGGCCAGGGGAATCCCACCGACCAGTACCTGGTGATCGCCACTACCCGTCCGGAAACCATCATGGCCGATGCCGCCATCTGCGTGAACCCCAAGGACGAGCGCCATTTCTGGCTCAAGGGCAAGAAGGTCCTGATCCCCCTCATCAACCGGGAAATCCCTGTGATCGAGGACGATTACGTGGAAATGGACTTCGGTACCGGTTGCCTGAAGGTGACTCCGGCGCACGATGTGCACGACTACGAGATCGGCCTCCGTCACAACCTTCCCATCCTCGAGATCATCGACGACCACGGGAAACTGAACGAGAAGGCGCAGATCCTGGTGGGCGAGGACCGCTTCGTCGCCCGCAAGAAGATCGTGAAGATGCTGGAGGAAGCCGGCAACCTGCTGAAGGTGGAAGACTACACCTCGCCGGTGGGCTATTCCGAAAGGACCGACGCCGTCATCGAGCCCAAGCTCTCTGCCCAGTGGTTCCTGAAAATGGAAACCCTCGCGAAGGTCGCCCTGGAGACGGTGGAAAGCGGCCGGACGAAGTTTATCCCCGACCGGTATGTCAATACCTACCGCCACTGGATGGAGAACGCCCGCGACTGGTGCATCTCCCGCCAGCTGTGGTGGGGCCAGCGGATTCCGGCCTACTACCTGCCGGATGGCAAGTACGTGGTGGAAGCCACACCTGAAGCAGCACTGAAGGCAGCACAGGCTATCTGCCCGGATATCAAGGCGGAAGACCTCCGTCAGGACGAGGACGTGCTGGATACCTGGTTCAGCTCCTGGCTCTGGCCCATCTCCGTGTTCGATCCGGAATATCCCGGCCGGCCGGACCACAAGCCCAACAAGGATCTGTCCTATTATTATCCGACCAGCGACCTGGTGACCGCCCCGGATATCATCTTCTTCTGGGTGGCCCGCATGATCATGGCCGGCGAGGAGTTCATGGGCCGGGAACCGTTCTCCAACGTGTATTTCACCGGCATCGTCCGCGACAAGATCGGCCGGAAGATGTCTAAGACCCTGGGCAACTCCCCGAACCCGCTTGACCTGATCGCCACCTACGGCGCGGATGCCGTCCGCATCGGCATGCTTCTGTGCTCCAGCGCCGGCAACGACATCTTCTATGATGAGGCGCAGATCAAGCAGGGCGCTGCCTTCTGCAACAAGATCTGGAACTCCTACCGCCTGGTGAAGGGCTTCTCCGTGGATGATTCCATCGCCCAGACCCCGGCCGCGGCTGCCGCGATCCGCTGGTTCGATGCGAAACTGAGCGAAACCGTCGCCCAGGTGGAGGACCATTACCGCAAATTCCGCATCTCCGACGCCCTGATGGCTATCTATAAGCTGTTCTGGGACGATTACTGCGCCTGGTACCTGGAGGCCATCAAGCCGGCTTTCGGCCAGCCCGTGGACCGCGCGACCTACGAAAAGACCCTGGTCTACTTCGAGGCCCTGCTGAAGCTCATCCATCCGGTGATGCCGTTCATCACGGAGGAACTGTGGCAGAACATGGAAGACCGGAAGGAAGGGGAGACGATCATGTATGCCGCCGCCCCCACCGTCCAGCCGTACGATCCCGCCGTGCTCGTGAACTTCGAACTGGCCGAGGAGGCCGTGAACGGTGTCCGCGGCATCCGCAACCAGAAGAACATCGCCCCGAAGGAAACCCTCGAGCTCAAGATCAAGGGCGACTTCCCGGCCGACGTCCTTCCGGTGATCGAGAAGATGGGCAATGTGCAGGTGGAAACCGTGGCCGATTTCGGCGCTGCGCAGGGAGTCGGATTCATGGTCCGGACCTATGAAATGTTCGTCGCGCTGAGCGGACTGGTGAACGTCGCGGAAGAGATTGCGAAGCTCGAAAAGGAGCTCGCGCACCAGCAGAAATTCCTGGCCGGCGTGCGCGGAAAACTCGCCAATGAGCGCTTCGTAGCCAATGCTCCGGCCGCCGTCATCGAAAACGAACGGAAAAAGGAGTCGGATTCCCTTTCCAAGATCGAAAGTCTGGAGTCTCAGCTTAAAGCGCTGAAAAATAGCTAATAAAACAAAATTGTTTATTGTGCTAACATTTTTGTTATGACGCATTTTGAGGTCTCTTTCCCCGTCCGGTACTACGAAACCGACCAGATGGCGGTGGTGCACCACTCCAATTACATCCGCTTTTTCGAGATTGCCCGGAACGCCATGATGGTGGACTGGGGTTTCCCGATCGAGCGGTGCGAAAACGAGTATGGCGTGATGATTCCCATCGTCTCGGTCGAGTGCCGGTTCAAGCATCCGGCGCGGATGGGGGATGTCCTCACGGCCGTGGCGGAGATCGACCGGGTCCCGCTGGCGAAACTCGTCGTCCGGCAGGCCGTCCTGAACCAGAACGGGGATGTCTGTGCCGATGGTTCCGTCACCCTGGGTTTCATCGATTCGAAGACCTTCCGGCCGGTTCCCTGTCCCGAGGTCCTGACCACGATTATTGAACAACATCTAAACGACAAGTAATATGCTCATCATTTATCCCCTGATGATCGGAACCTGGGAGATCGTCGCCATCGTGCTCGTGGTGCTCCTGCTGTTCGGAGGCAAGAAGATTCCTGAACTGATGAAGGGACTTGGCCAGGGTGTCAAGAGCTTCAAGCAGGGAATGAACGAGGTGGAGAAGGAAATCAAGGACGTCGATCAGGAAGAGAAGAAGTAGTGGCTGCCCAGGACGGTGAAATGTCCTTCTGGGACCATCTGGATGTGCTGAGGGGGACCTTGTTCCGCTCGGTCATCGCCATCGTCCTAGTCTCCGTGGTCTTCCTGGCCCTGCCGGAGCAGCTGTTCAAGGCCGTCCTCTGGCCCACGACCCCGGATTTCATCCTGTACCGGTGGCTGGGGCTGGATTTCTCGATGTCCCTGATCAACATCGAGGTGTCGGCCCAGTTCTTCGTCCATCTGAAGATCTCCATCCTGATGGGAATCATCGTCGCATTCCCATACATTATCTACGAAATCTGGAAATTCATCGCCCCGGCCCTGTATGAGAACGAGAAGCGGGCGGTCCGGAAGGCGTTCGGGATGTCGTCGTTCCTGTTTTACCTGGGCGTCGCC
>Ga0265299_10006377_pt1 | contig 10744 bp, 16 predicted proteins | sample AusTroGonzalo_MG_4_FD_193485 | JGI IMG/M metagenome (GOLD analysis project Ga0265299, IMG submission 193485) | Bovine rumen microbial communities from tropical cattle in Woodstock, Queensland, Australia - Gonzalo_02 | ecosystem: Host-associated > Mammals > Digestive system > Stomach > Rumen ...
CCTTCCTGTCATCATTCCTGCACTTGTTGATGTGATCCTCACAATAGTTGAGAAGCTGACAGATCCCGACACGGTGGTCAAATTGATGGAAGCATCCCTTCAGATCATCATCGCAGTAGCGGAAGGTCTTATCAAAGCATTACCCAAGCTGATCGAGAAGGCTCCCATCATCATCACGAACCTTTTAGAAGCTCTCATAAGAGCGATTCCTGTTTTGCTTGAAGCCGCTGCTTCGATAATCGCTACTCTGGGAGACGGAATCGTCAACGGTTTAGTGACTGTCGCTCAGTGGGGAGCAGACATCATCGACACGATAAAGACAGCGATCATGGAGAAGATCGAGGAAGCAAAGACATGGGGCAAAGACCTCATTCAGAACTTCGTAGACGGTATCAAAGGAGCGCTCAATCTTGTCGGCGATGCAGTCAAGGCAGTAGCTCAGAAGATAAAGGACTTCATCGGATTCTCAGAGCCCGAGGAAGGACCTCTTTCGAATTTCCACACATACGCACCTGACATGATCGACCTCTTCACGGAAGGCTTGGAAGATTCCAAGGTGAAGCTGCAGAGCACTCTCACATCAGTCCTTCAGCTTCCTGAGAACGAAATGCAGGTTGAGGCAGCAGGCGTAGGAGCGGCACCGTTACCGATCAATGTTTACATCGGGCAGGAAAAGCTCGACACGATAATCGTAAACGCTCAGTCAAGATACAACCTCATGTCAGGAGGAAGATAAATGAGCAGCGTAAAAGTATATTTTAACGGGTCCGAGGTTACTATCAACAAAGGATCCTATACCCTGCATCCGACAAATAAGCAGACATTGAAAGAAACAGAAGGAGGAACGCTCAGGCGCTACATTAAGCGCTTGGGTGTTCCTCATATCTCAGTATCAATGCCCGCCAATGAATCGGAGTATACAACACTGTACACCGCTTATGTCAGCAATTCGACAATAACGGTTAAGTATTACAATCCCGGAACAAGCTCCCTTGAAACCTTTTATGGATTCATTGAAGACTTTTCAGCGGATTGTGTGCAGGACAACAGCACTACACCCGAATGGAATTTATCGTTTGAGATAACATCGATGTAAGGAGCGAGGGATGTACTCAGCATCAGCACAGTATATATCAGCAATCACATCAGATACGGTAGAGCTGGGATGGAAGGGCACCATTACTACTGTCGGTGGTACCACATACACCTTCAATAAGGACAATATGTCACCCGACAGTAGTTTTATCACAAGAACATTATCTACACAGAAGCTCAAGATCGGGCAGGCATGGACCGCAGGTCTTACGCTTGAGCTGATTCTTCCCGGCGTTTCAAGATATGAGCTCTATGGAGCTTCAATATCTATTTCGAATACTGTCACAGGTGCATCAGACACTATCCCGATGGGACAGTTCACTGTTATCAGCGCATCACAGACTTTAGATCATATCAATCTTTCAGCAAGCGACAATATGATTAAGTTTGAGGATGTAAATTTCTCAGCTGCATCATATAACACTGTACAGACTCCGTATAAATGGCTCACCCAGATGTGCACACTTTGCGGAGTGACACTTGGGAATACCCAAGCAGAGATTGAGGCTTTACCGAACGGAAAAAGAAAGACAGGCTTCGCAGATTGTGTAACAGATGCGGAGACTTGGAGAGATGTTCTTTCATATCTTGCGGCATATCTCGGAAGCAACGCCTTGATAGGTCGTGATGGAAAGTTATACATCGTTCAGTATTCTTCAACGTCGGTTGAGACCGTATCAGAGATTCTTAGGTATTCATCCGACTTGTCAGATTACAGAACAACATATGATGGACTTTACGCAGTCTACAAGAATGACGGGGTTCAGGAATATGTGAGCAACACTAACACAGGCGGTTTAGTTCTTGATCTCGGCACGAATCCCTTCTTGCAGTTCAGCAACGATCAGAACAGAGAAGATGCTCTGCAGGAAATAATCGATGCTTGGGATGGTATCTATTATGTCCCGTTCAACAGTAGCGTAGCCATCATTCCTATATTGGATCCCGGTGATGTGATTACCTTCACAGGCAATCAGGCCGATGCTTATGACTACGGAGCAGTCACCCAGATCACATACGGATTTAACGGTGACATGACCGTAGTGTGTGCCGGTGAAAATCCTATCCTGGCAGATGCTCAGGACCGCTTTTCAAAAACTGTGGCTGGACTTGCAACTGACTATTCCAACGGTCAAGAAGTCGGAGACAAAGAGTTTTGGCTTCTCTTCAATCATTCCACGGAAGACATGACGGTCGGAAACACCGAAACCCTTATCACCGAGATCGAATACAAACAGAAAACCTTCTGCCAGAATATCGAAATGGTCTTAACCCTTGAAGCCGAACTTTCCGCAACTGCCGAAGTCAATATCCGTGTAGTCGTAGACGATGACCTTGATTTACAAATGGACGTAACCGAGAAAAAAGCAATGTACGGGACAAGGGTTTTTCATTGTTCGAACCCTCAAAAGGTCTACGGAGAAGGGACACACGCTTGCAAGGTATACATGACGGTTACAGATTCACCTTTGTTATGGAGTGAATTAATATGAGTGCATTAATCAAAGAAGGGAAAATGTGCTTTTCCGTCTTCGGAAGAGGTTATGACGATGTAAGAGCCGACTCGGGAGAGGGAGCTGTCGAGGACTTCGACAGATATGCGATGGGAATTTCTTACGCCGTATTTGACAGTACCAATCAATATGTGTGGTTAGGCTGTTACGGCAACGGACACACGAAAGGGCTTCTCAAATATGAAATCGAAACCTTTGAGGAAGTATCGCACACAGTTCCTACGACCGCAAACGAAATAGATGGGCTATTCCATGCTTCAAACATTGACAACAATCTCGGCTTGGTCGTTCAAGGGTCGAATTGGTGGGTTTTTGATTTAACCGATGATTCGGTTATTGCGAACGGTTCAGACGCTAATTTGCCGACTTACATTCAATGGTCATCTTCTGGTAATGATTGCGTCCTTGACGGAACTACGTTCAAAATTACGAATTGGTCAAACGGTCAATATTATATTTATTCAGTTATCTTGGATTATTCGGACGGTTCGGTAACATATACGACAATCGGAACAAACCGAGGGGCGGGGGCGTTCGTCACAAAAGACATTGTTTATATGAACTATCCGACAACCTGGTTTTATCAGAACAGAGTCATTGAAGGTGTGAGTCCGACCGGAGTGCAGGTTTGGAGCAGGCAAGCACCCGAAGGTGGAATCGATGGTTTTGCAAATATTTCGCTGAACGGATTCGGTCAGAAAGGGCTTTTATATGTCCCTACTTTCATTTATGCCTCTTGGAGAATGGGAGAATATAGAGGAACATCAACGCCCGACTTTGAAACCCCGAAGCCTTTGCGAGTCTTCGGAAAGTTTGAAAGCGAGCCAAAAATTCTGAAATTTGCACGTTCAAATAATCAGAAAAGAGTTGCATTCACGACCGACATCGGATTGTTTTATTCAGATTATGAGGAACTCGAAAAGATTTCCGAAGATAGTGATAAGGTTTTGGCAATCAATGACAACTATATTATTGCGAGTCAAAGTTCTTTTTATATAAAGGTAATCAAATATAGGTGAAAACATGCAACTCACTCCAAATTATGGCTTGATTAAGCCTGATGCAACCGACCTTTTTTCCGACTTTCGGAACTGGTACAACCAAACACTTGACATCATTGACGCTAATCTCGGCGGTGGCGGTGGCGGTGGTTCTACAACTTTGGCAGGGTTGACCGATGTAAATCTTGTAAGCCCAACCGACAAACAGTTCCTTATGTATGATGCTAACTCTTTGAAGTGGGTTAATGCGAACGCAAGGCATGACTACACACTCACGGAGCAAGTCATCGGAACATGGCTCGGAAAGCCTTTGTATGAGATTACGATTCCCTTTAGCGGGATAAACACGACCGCAAATACATTCAAGGCATTTGACATAAGCGGATTTCTGACAGCTCCCGACATTGTTTTCCCACAAAAGGATATGTCGTATTACATTGTCAATACGGTTGAGCGTTTATTCAGCGAGGTCACATACGAAGCACCAAATCTTTATTTTAAAACCCCTGTTGCGAGGACGAATATCTCGGGGCATATAGTCGTAAGATACACCAAGACCACAGATTGAGAGGTAAAGCCATGAACGTATTACTTTTAAGACAGTTTAAAAACGGAAGCAAAGAGAGAACCGTAACGCCTTTTAATACCCCCGAACTTGCATTGATAAACCTTCACGGAAATATGAGAGCATCTATCGGGGATGAGAATTGTGCAAGAGTCACTTGCGAACTCATTGACGATGACGGACACGTTGAAAAATGCGAGCGTTATATCAGACCCGTGACACCTGAAAATGTGGAAAGCGAGGGAAATGAGTGATGTGGGAAACGATAAGGGATGTTCTGAACGGGACAAATGCCGGGATGGTTGTAGCGATGCTTCTCATCGTAATAGCCATAGCGTTTTTTCTGGTCCGCACGAATACGATCCAGATCAATACGCCTTCAGTGCGTATAGGAATGGCAGACCGGGAAAGAAACATAATCAGACAGCAGCAGGATTATGTGTGGAACCACTTAAGGGAAGCGGAAGCAAACCTTCCGAAAGATAAGAACTATAATAAACAGCTCGGTCAGATCATTATCATGACCGCCTATATAGAATATGTTAAGTGGATATCCTTCAATCATTTATCCAGGAGCGAAGCCTATATAGGTGTGAAGCAGTCCTCATTGGTAGCTCTTATCAATTCCCTCACGGTGAAAGAAGAGTACAAGAACGAAGAGTTCATCAACTACATCAAAAATGATACCAGGGACACGATCTTAAAGTTGATTGAGATCAGAGAAGTGTTCAGAGATATGTGAAAGGAGAGAATTATGGCACTTGAAGCAGTAATGGTAACGGCAATAGTAGGTATTTGTTATCTTATCGGAATGATCGTTAAGGCATCCAAGATCAAGGACAAATGGATTCCTATCATATGCGGCATTTCGGGCGGCATCATCGGGGTTATTGCTTTCTTAATCAAAATGCCCGACTTCCCCGCACATGATATCATCAATGCAATCTGGGTAGGCATAGCCTCCGGCCTTGCATCAACAGGAGTGAATCAGATTGTCAAGCAGCTGAAGAAGGAGTGAGCCTATGAGTTTCGGAATAGACATCTCGAGATGGCAGAAAGGCTTTAACCTTGCGAATGCTCTCAAAGAAGGCTTCACATATTGTATTATCAAGGCGGGTGGAGCTGATGGCAGTTATTACAAGGATTCACAGTTCGAAAACTTCTATAATCAGTCAAAAGCACTGGGAATGAAAACCGGTGCTTATTATTTTGGATGTGCTTTCTCAAGAGCTGATGCTATTAAGGAAGCAAATTATTTCATTCAGTATCTTCAGGGAAAAGACATCGTTCATGTTTATTACGATGTTGAAGGATCAATGCTCAATCAGGGCTATCAGCACTTGACTGAGATTATTGCGACATTCTGTCAGACCATGATAAACAACGGTTACGCTTGCGGAGTGTACACATCAGAGAGCCACTTTAATTCAAGGTTCAACGATAACGCCCTTGTGATGTTCCCTCATTGGGTAGCCCGTTACTCAAGCAGACCTCCCAAGCTGAAGAGCATCGCTCCCGTCGAGATCTGGCAGTATGGCGGCTCGGTGAATTATATCCGTGATGCAAAGATTGCAGGAACCACAGTCGATCAGGATGAGATATACATTGATTGGGCTGACACACCCGTATATGAGCAGAAGCCGGTCATCGTTCCGGTGCAGGAGACCAAGAGCATTGACCAGCTCGCAAATGAGGTTTTGGCAGGTCTTTGGGGTAACGGAGCAATCAGAAAAGCCAAGCTGACCCTTGAAGGATATGATTATCAGAAGGTTCAGAAGCGTGTAGACGAGATCGTAGCACAGCGCAAGGAAAACAACAAAGCATATATAGTAGTAAAGGGCGATACCTTATCAAGTATCGCTAAGAGGTACAACACGACAGTTTCAACACTGGTAAGAGTAAACGGGATAACAAACCCGAACCTCATCCACGTCGGTCAGTATCTCAAGATTGAATAGAGTCCTTCGGGACTGGATGCCGTTCAGGTGTCTCCCCCTCGCATAGCCCCTGGAGCTTAGGCTCCGGGGGTCTATTTTTATATACTTAAGCAAAGACTTTAGCAGGATATATCAGCCTTAAAAGAGGATGTTTTAAAAAATGCTTGCAAAATCGGACTCTATGGCTTATAGTGAACTCTTGTGAACGGCGAATAATTCCCGTCGGAGTCATTTAATATTCAGTATTTATCAATAAAAGAAGAGGTCACTTAAGCATGAGCTTGAGCGGCCTCTCTTTTTTTATCCCATCAGACGTATCTTATCGAGCTGACGATTCTCTTTTTCTTTCAGTTCTTCCATCCTATGAAGGTAGATTTCCTTCGTTATCTTCGAGTCATCATGCCCGAGACGGGCAGAAATGGCTTCGAGATTCATTCCCTTTGCGGCAAGCATTGAGCAGTGAGTGTGTCTTAAGGTGTGCGGAGTGATCCTTCGTCCCAGAACTCTCTCAGAAGTCTCTCTGAGGTAAGCCGAATATGAGTAATAGTTCAGCCTCTCACCTGTCGGATCGGGGAAGAAGATAACCGAGGGAGTCCCGAATATCTCTTCCTGTCGCTTTACATAATCAAATATCTTATTGATTACTTCCCGGAGTTCTTCTTGGATATAGACTTCTCTTTTAGAGGAGAAGGTCTTAGGATCTGTAAGCACTTTGTTATTAGGATCATATGTGCGGTTTATCTTGATAGAGGATCCTATTAAGTCATTCTTATTGAGTCCAATAACTTCCCCTATTCGAAGTCCGCTGAGTACAAGCAGCTGAGTCATGAGAACCCAGCGCTCTACATCCATATTATCGAGGAGTTTCTGAAGCTCCCAAGGTTCGAGATATTTATCCTGGATGCGTTCTCTCTTCGGAGTATCTTGGAAGTTAGAGAGCTTATCGAACAATTCTCTTGAGTCTACAAGGTCATTCCGGTAAGCCCACATCCAAAATGTTTTAAACACTTTCAGATATCCGTTGAGAGTCCTGTTCTCTTTCCCACTGTTTAACATCTTGGTCCTTATATAACCTGCAGACAGATTATTCACGTATGAATCACCGACCACAGCAAGGAAGCTGTTCAGCTCGATGCGGGCTTTCCTGATCGAAGAGGGCTTGAGGCTCCTCTCCATCTCTTTCAGATAAACCTCAATAGCCTCAGATAACAGGATCCTCTTATCAGAAAGATGTTCAATCTTCTCTTGGAGTTTCTTGAAAGCATCCATGCGGGCTTTCTCAGAAGTTCCCTTAACCTTCACAGATATTATCTTATCAAGTCCGGTATTCGGGTCTTTGATTCTCTCTTGAGCATATCCGCTTTTATTTATCCACATGGTCACTACCTCCGAGCCCAAGCAGCAGGCGTATATTCCTTTGCGTTATCGGATCAGCTGCATGATAAGCATCCAATAGATCCTGATCGCTTGAATTCGCATCAGTTACTCCGCAGAGTTCAGGGATAGATACATCAAGAGCTTTTGCAAGCGAATATAACATATCTACATCAGGGCTGGTTTGTCCCTTTTCCCATGCGGAAATAACAGATTGGGCTTTTCCCACTTTCTTGGAAAGGTCAGCTTGAGACATCATTATCGCTTTTCGATAGCCTATGAGTCTATTGGCGAATCTTTCTCTTTCCGTCATGCTCTATCCCTCCTTTCAAAATCATTATAAATCAACGATTAATATTTGAAAACTGATAAAAATAAAAAAATATCCAAAAAACGGTTGACAACAATCGGAAAACGGAATATATTATACCCATAATCGGAAAACCGATAACGCATACCGTAAAATATCGGAAATCCGATAAGCAATCTGAAAACGAAAGGAGAAGAGACAATGCTTGAACAGAACTTAAAGAACTACCTCAAAGAGCATGGCTACAATGTGTCAGCTGTTGCCGAGAAGTCCGGAGTAGGACGAAGACTTCAGAGAGTAGTCAATGAAGGCGCAAAGCTCCGAGCTGATGATCTCATCAAAATCACAAAGGTTCTCGGAATCAAGGTCGAGGACCTCATCAATGAGTAGTTGGTTGAGCCCCGATGATGTACGAACCACTTATAAGGTCGGAAGAACGACAGCGTTTCTTCTAATAAAAGAGTATCGAGAAGCAGGTGGGGAAATCATTCGGATCGGGAAGCTCACAAGAGTACCAGAAGAAAGATTCACAGAGTTTTTGAAAGAGAGGAGCCATGAAGCACGTAGTTAATATCATCTTTGCCTTGATTGTATTATCAGCGGTCATAGTTGCCGGAGTTGGATCCTACCGCTCGCATCAATTCTCGATGGGAACAGAGAGCCATACATACTATGACGAAGAAGTTATTCTGATCTGTACTCCTCGGGAGTGGGTACCGCCCGAAACGGTTCCGGAGATTCACCTTTCTACATATCAGACTTACACACAAGAGGAGATATGGTTGCTAAGTCAGCTGGCAATGGCTGAGGCACGTGGAGAGGATGCAGTCGGGCAGGCACTTGTAATAAGAACAGTTCTTAACAGGTGCGAGAAGACAGGAAGAAGCATTGAGGAAGTCATCTATGCAAGAGGACAGTTCGCAACAGGAACCATTGGGAACTATGAACCGAACGAAAACAACCTCGAAGCGATCAGGATGGTTATTTACGAAGACTGGGACGAATCAGAAGGATGTATCTACTTCAATGCACATGGTTATTCGTTAGGAAAGCCGCTGTTCAAACACGGCGGGCACTACTTTAGCAAATAAGGGGGATTTACAGATGCTTAACGTTTATTTGAGCGGACCTATCACCGGCACCGAGGATTTTAAGGACAGATTCGAGTTTGGAGAAATAAAGGTCAATCAGAAGTTTAGAAACACAGCGAGAGCGATCAATCCCGTTAAGATAGCAGAGCAGCTTCCTGAGAACATTACATATGAAGCAATCATGCAGATCTGCTTCGACACTATCAACAGCTGTGACATCGTTCTCTTAATGCCCGGATGGGAAGATTCAAAAGGTTGTAACCAGGAATATGGTTACGCAATCGGAATAGGAAAAGAGGTAGTCAAATGGGAAGAGTGGTTTTAGAAGACCTGCTGAATCTCATGACCGGTCCCGACATCATCAGGATCAAGCAGAAGGATGATGACGAGCTTTTATATGAAGGCTTTTGGGGAACCTTAAGAGATCATAAGCACTGGCTTATCACACCGTATGAACTCCGCACCGTGAAAGAGTATCACGTAGCAGCGGAGATAAGACATAAGAACTGGAAGGAGCTCGGCCTTGCCGCTCCGATGATGCCTGAAGAGCAGGCCCAGTATAACTTCATGGATATGCAGGTGAATATCATTCACGAAATATGGATATAAGAAAAGGATCGCCGGCAAGCGATCCCTCCCAAGGACATTAAAACTGATAAAGTTGACATAATCATTATACGTCCTTGGGGTTGAAAAGTCAATTTTAAAAAGGGCTTCAAACCTTTTTAATTCGTTCATTAGGATATTAAACTTACGTAACCTTAAGGAGTAAATCTTGTACACAAAAGTTACTTATGATCTGGGAGAGGTCAGAGAGATCCAAAAGTATATCCCTGGGAACTATGGAGCTCCCGGATGTGCAAGGGAGCGGAAGAGAAAAAGAACTCCTGCAGAGATAAAAGCTCAGAACGAGAGGAACAAGAGAAGAAAAGTTCAGAGGCTCATCATGGCGAACTTCGGAGAAGGTGATCTGCATGTAACACTCACCTACCGGAAAGAGGAGAGACCCGAGACAGCTGAGATGGCGAACGCCTTGAGAGCAAAGTTTCTTTCGGAGCTGAGAAAAGGATTCAAGAAAGCAGGAGTCGAGCTCAAATATATCGGGGTAACAGAGATTGGATCCCGTGGAGCAGCGCACCATCACATCATTGTCAACAATCCCGAGGGGATGGATGTCATAAAGCTGATTCAGAAGTCGTGGAAACATGGTCACGCATATTACTCAGCCTTGTATGAGGACGGAGAGTTTGAACAGCTTGCCGATTATCTGCTCAAGGGAGAATCCGACAAGGGAGCCTCTTATACCAGATCAAGAAATCTTAAGATCCCGGAGCCCAAGAGGGAGCTCGTCAGAAGTAAACGGTGGAAGGACCCGCCGACAGTTCCCAAGGGATGGGAGATCATCAAAGAAACAGTCTTTAACGGCATCAATCCCGTAACAGGTTATCCGTATCAGAGATACATGATGAGGAGAATCCATGACAGTCAACATTTACATTCACCAAACAATCAAAGGACCGGCAAGGCAGGAAGGAATCGGGATCTTCGTCCTGGAGGCGATAACTCCGCAGGGCCCGTTCACAAAGACCTTCAAGGAAAAGATAGAGGCAAGCGAGAACGAGGCATGGATGAGGATTCTTGGATTAGCGCTGAGCCATATGACACACCCTTCGGACCTTAACCTTTACTTTGATTCACAGTGGCTTGGCGCAGCTGTCGAGGATTGGCTTCCGAAGTGGCGGGAAAATCATTACCTGTCAGCAAAGGGAAAGCTCATCAAGAACGCAGACCTCTGGGAAGAGATCGGCACAGCACTCGCACAGCAGAACGTAACGGTCAAGGTCGGGGTTTCACATT
>Ga0265299_10006380_pt1 | contig 10742 bp, 10 predicted proteins | sample AusTroGonzalo_MG_4_FD_193485 | JGI IMG/M metagenome (GOLD analysis project Ga0265299, IMG submission 193485) | Bovine rumen microbial communities from tropical cattle in Woodstock, Queensland, Australia - Gonzalo_02 | ecosystem: Host-associated > Mammals > Digestive system > Stomach > Rumen ...
TATCAGTTAATAATCCAAAATCTAATTGTTTAAGCTTATCGTTTTTAGATATTGTGTTTATTATAACATCCGCAAAAGAGTTTATTTCTGTAGGATCATTATAATTGCTAAAAGGACTAACCATTTGATTAGTCCTGTCATATAAAGTATTTAAACTACGCAAATTACCTAAAGTGTTTAAACTAGATAAAGATCCTAAACTTTTTAAACTTTCTAGAGTAGGTAAATTTTCTACAACATTTAATGAAGCATTTGGTGTAAAACTTTTAGGTGCTATAGGTGCTACAGGTGCTGTAAATGAAACTGGATGTACTGGAGCTATAGGCTGTGTAAAACTTTTAGGTTGTGTAAAACTAGCCATAATATTTCCTCCTAAAAATTATTATCTGTAGTTTTCATCAAAAACTTTTTTAGCTTGAGCATTAGCATTACTATAAGCATTTTTAAAATCTTGAGAGTTAGTTCCTTTATTGGCTGCTATTTTTTGTAGATTAAATACTTGAGAAGATGTGGTTGTTTGTTCAATAAATGATTGAGCTGTAGTAGTTGGGTTTGCTTTTTGTTTAGCTTTATTCCAAGCTTTAGAACCGAGGAAGTTAGGATCGGAGTCTACCATTTTTCTTATTTGGTCTTCACTTTCACCTGTAAGTTGTCTTCTAGCAGCTATATATAAATCAACATTACCAGTAGCATATGCTTCTTCTTCTACTTTTCTAGCATCATTTACATCATCTAACCAAGTCCATCTATCATAACCACTACCGCCACTTCCACCACCGCCTCTAGCATAAGCAGCAGCTTGTATTCTAGCAGCATCTAATTGATTAGCTCTATCTAATTCTTGTTGAGCCCAGCCACCTTCAGCTAGTCTCCAATTTTGATCTTGTGCTTCATCAAATTGTCTTGCTTGTTCTTTCATCTTATCACGTTCTAATAAATCACTTAAAGCATTAATTTCTTTCTGAGCATCAGTATTATATAAAGCAGCTTCAACTTCTTTAAGTTTACTATAGAAGTCTAATAAACCAACATCATATTGAGCATCAGCTGAATAAACATTTGAGCTAACTCCAGCAAGGGATTTCTTTAATTCATCACTATATTGTAGAGCATTTACAATATTTTCAGCTTTTTCTTGAGCTATCTTATCAGCCATATTAGCTCTTTCTTGAGCTAATTGAGTTGCTTCATCAACTATAGATTGTTGTTGTTCCATCATTAATCCAAGTTGTTCTGCACTAGCTAGACCACGACTAGCTCCTGTAGCAATAGCTGAAGAAGTAGCTTTTCTTAAAGTATCCAGTAAAGTAGCATTTGCATTAGCTTGATTGGAATAGAAAGTGTTCTCTCCTTGTTGTAACTCTTTACTAAGTACATTATATTTAGCATCAGTTGCATCATCATAAATCTTTCTAATAGCATCCATATCATAGTTAATATCAAATAGTTTACCAAGTTCTCTAGCACTTCTTAAATATCCTGTTCTATCTGGTTGCTTAGCTCCTGTAGATCTGTAGTAACCTCCAGAGCTTCCACCACCACCTGTAGGAACACCATATTTAGCTTTATAGGCATCCATAGATAAACCAGCATCTGGATCAGCTGCTGAACCTCCGCCAGAAGGGCTACCTCCTGTAGGGGTACTTGAACCAGCTCCTCCATTATTAGCAACAGCTGTTCCAACTTTTCCTATAGGAACTCCTCCAGCATAGGTAGTGTCCCCCATACTGTAAATACTTTCATCTGTTTTTTTATTAGCCACTTAACTCACCTCCATTAGCCTATAGCTAAATAATATGAATTATCAAAATTTATTTCATTATATACACTATTTTTATGGTAATAATATTCATGTGTTTTAAACCCATTTGAAACTGTTCTAAAAATTTCTTGTGTGCTTACTGCTTGGTCTATATCTATATCAGTAAAGCCATTACAAATTGTATGATTTGGATAAGCAATACCTCCCCAATATCTTTTCAAATCATCGGCATACATTGAAAAAGAAGGAGCAATTTCTCTACCACTAGTAGCACTACCTCGAACTGTTTTAATAGAAAATATAATTAAATATGTTGGAGTAAAACCTATATTATAAGTTTTATAAACATTTGTAGTAGTATACGTATCTGTAGCTCCTTGTTGTGTTGAGCTAGGAGTTAAATCAGATATTCTACCAAATTTAACTCTAGCTTTATCATCAATTCTAATAAAGCTATATTCTATCATTGATTTAGCATCTGAAGCTAGTTTAGCATAAGTTACTGCACTATTTAATATTTTATCAGTTGTTATTCCACCGTCAGAAACAGTTTCAGCCATATCAACTATACCATCGTTATCTGTGTCATATACAGCTTTAGCCATGTCTCCTGCACCAATTTCTACTATTTGTTCAGCTATTGCTGCTTCCATTTGTACAGTGGTTGGATATGTTTGTGTTATTTCAAGTAACGCATCGGTATTGTAATTACCTTGAGTCATTAATAAATTAAATAAATTGTTCCAATCTGTGTTCTTTATTATATCTCCAGGTTCTTTGTTTTGTGGTTCATCAACATACATAGGAATAAATTCCATAGCATTTCACCTACCTTAAATTCATTAATTTATATACCCAACAAAAACCAAGTAACTCATAGTTAGTTTCGTTTGTTGAGAGTAATATCATTTTGCTATTATATCCCTTACCTGTAAGGAGTCTAATTCTAGCTTTAAATAAAGGACCTAATGAAAATTGAGAAGTGTTTAATGTCCAAGCATTAAGTCCAGCTTCAAGTAGTCCAAGCACTGTTATAGGTTCTACAACTATATGCTCTATTAAATGAGGAACCACTTCTAGAACTTGATATCTATCTGAATCAGGATTTTCATTTCGTTCTACAGTATAATTATATAAACTTCTTCGTTCATCACCATCAACCATAAATCCAAAACCAAATTTTAATTCAGCTTCGTCTTTATTATTAAATCTAAATTGAAACTCTCTGTGACGTTTCTTTGTGTTAGGATAATCTAGAACTCTATAACCAGTGTCAAGATACTGATAGTTTTTAAACAAATAATACTCATCGAAAGATTCTTTAATATCAGCTAGTGTTGTTTCTTCATTTATTTCTGTACCAGGAGCTATAAACAAATCTCTTGGAACATTATCATCTTTATCAAAGAATTGAAATATAGGAGCTGTTATTATAGTTCCTGAATTATATTCTATTGTTTCTGAAATTGAAGTAGAACACATTAAAGTTCCACTTTTTGTAGCATCTTGTCTAAACATTTTGTATCTGCTGTAACTACAAAACATATGAGTTCTCCAAGCTCTTGTATCAACATTGTATATTAAACAGAAGTTTAATAAAGTATCATTATCGTCTTTAGAGAGCTTTGTTTTAAATACATAGTTAGTTATTATATCATCATGATCGACATAGTTATAACAATCAATTAATTCAAACTCATCTAAATAGCCATACACATTCTTAAAAATATCTTTAATACTTACACTAAAATTATCAAGAAACCATTGTATTGGTTTTGCTATAGGAGCTATGGTAAGCATTCCTGCACTTGATGCTGAAGGTACAACCATATAGTAAGAATTGCCTGATTTAAAGAATACCATATTTTTAATTGTTCTGATTAAGTTAGCATCAAAATCAGTAAGTCTTAAATTATCTTGTATACAAGTTTTAGTCCAACCTGAACCATCAGTCATCATAGTTAATTGATAAAGCTTTTTAGTTGTAAATACTAATAGATAATCTAAATAAGGAACACAACTGATAATCTCCTCATCAAATATATCTAAATTATTAGGATAAGGAAACCATTCTGGAAGATTAGTTTCACTAGCAATTATAACTGGATCAGAACTAAATCCCCAGAGTACTAATCTATTTTGCCAATAACACATTCCTGTAGCTTGAGATAAATCATAATTTTTTAACGTAGCGTTGGAAGCTGCTGTTTGAGATTCTGAATCACAATTAATACTCATAGCTAATACTTGGTCAGGGTATGTGTTAAGTGTGTCTCCAGTATAACCTGTAACAGTAACTCTAAGTAATGAGCTTTTAATCGGTGACGCAAAATCACAAGTTATATCAGGAGCTGTAGAAGCTATAGTAATAGTCTGTCTTTTTACTTCTGTCCAATTAGTTCCATTATAATCTTTCCATTCCCAAACAATATCATATTTACTATTTGAAGGAGCTGAATAATTTAAACTAAATTTATATTTAGTATTCACTTTAGGCGATACAACTAAATTAGAGTTTAAATAAGGGAGTATTCCATGAGCAACAAAAGCTCCTGCAACAATACTATTTTGAAAAGTATATGGGTTATTGAGCAGCATATTGTACTTATTTGGTGAAGCTTCTAAAGCTGTGAGAGCTGTAGGAACTACTTCATGTACTCCAAATCTTGGTCCATCTATATTAAGTTCATCAAAAAAAGTGTTAAATAATTTAGGTGCTTGTGATGGATTATCTCTATTAGTGCAGAAAAAGAAATAAGAATCATTAAAAGCTTTCGTACCAATTTGTCTTTTTATTGGTGTTGCTATCTCCATATCATGTATTTTAATATCATTAAATGTTTTAATTTTTGCCATACGATTTAATTGCCCAGCTTCATAACCTTCTGCCTCTATTCCAATATCATAAGTGCTAAAAGACTTTTTTGCCCAAGCCATATATAAATTTTTTGTCGTTAAATCACAAGTTATTATATAGTCATTGTCTTCATAAGAAGTTTCTGAAATAGCAGAAATATCAGAATTACAAAAACTTTCTAACCATGCCTCAGCACCTGTTAAACGTGTATCAGGTTTAAGCATAGCTACTTTCCCAACTCTTATTCCTGCTCTTGGTTTTAAAGAAGTGTCATCATTTGCCATATCAAAATTAACAAGTACCTTAGAAGCACCTGGTTGTACTGGGGATTCTGTATAGTTCATACCTAAAGCAAATGTATCTTCTGGATAGTTTATTCTAGCTTGGTGTGAGAACTTTTTAAATGAGTAATCATAAGCCAATCTTAATCACCTCTTTAATTTAATTATAATGTATTTAATAGCGTTTGTCTAGACTAAAATAAAGACTCCAAAGTTAGGAGCCCTTATTTATTCATATTTATTTGTGTTTCTATAATTAGCAACCTGTTATTTATATCATTAACTTCTAAAACAGTTTTATCTACTAATTTATTTAAATTCTGTATAGTTGAGTTAAGTTCTGTTATTGTTGTGTTTAAATTTATTATAGGAGTCATAAGTCCTATAATAGCTATAATTAAAGTAATTAACCAAACTAAAATTTCACCTTTTAAAGCATCTGTAAGCTTATTATTGTTATTTGAATTGTTAGACATAGTAATTACCTCCTTACAGTTTTTCAGAATCTGTAGGATTGTTTACAACACCAAATGCTGTTAAACCTGCTAAGATAAGATTAATTATAACTTCAGCTGCACCATCAGCTATAGTAGGTAATTCAAAGTTTTCTGCAATAGCATTATAAGCTAATACTAAAGCACTTATTATACCTGCCCACATGGCTTTACTTTTCCATCTCTTTTGCATCTTGACATCCCCCTAACTTCTATTTAAATTATAACACGATTATTTATTATCTTCAATATATTTAGCCATATTAATAATTAATTGGTCTAAATAATTTAATTTGTCTTTATTCTGAAGCCAGTAATCTTTGCTATTAATTACTTTGTTAGCTTCTAAAACTGTAAGAGCCCAATCAAAATAAGTTTCGTCTTTAACAGGTTCTGTATCTTTTATATCCAACATTTCTAATATAGCTTTAGTATAACATGATGCTAACTTCTCTAAAGCATTATCTGACTTTAAAACATTTGTCCTATCATCATAATTACTTATAAAAGCGTTTTCAATTAATACAGCTGGGGCTACAGTATTTTTTAATACATAAAAGTTAGCTGTTTTAACTCCCCTATCTTTTAGATTATTATTAGTTAATATAGTAATGTTTCTAATCTTATTAGCTAGTTTCTCAGCTTTACCACCTTTAGCTACAACATAACATTCCCATCCTTTTGCAGCAGTATTAACTGAGGAATTACAGTGTATTGATACAAAGTAATCAACATTGTTTTTATTAGCAATGGTAACTCTTTCTTCTAAGGAAACTGTAGAATCTTTTGATCTTGTTAGAACAATATCAACATAAGGTTCTAATTTAGCTTTCATAAGATTAACTACTTTTAGAGTAACATCTTTTTCATAAAATGTGTTATAAGTTGCACCAGGATCGCTACCACCATGCCCTGCATCTAAACAAATTTTATATTTTTTATTCATAGGAATTTCCTCCTTTTTATAAACCAATAACCAAGTCGGATTAGACCTGATAGAACTCTTATAACTTTTCGGTTTGTCATAAAGATAACTTGAACCTCCTCCATCACAATTAATAGCGTACTTACAACCATAACCTAACATACGTTTAGCTAAAGTATCTATTGTTATCTCATCTTCAGAGACATATAAAAACAAATCTGTTTTATTAATTCCTATAGCTGTTCTAATATGTTTACCTTGTATCTGAGTAGATACTTTATTTCCCCAATAAATATTTATTTTAGCATCTACTACAAGGACTGGTGCTCCCCCTATAAAATCAACTATATTATCAGAATTTTTAGCAGTATCAAAATTAGTCCAAACAGGTACATAATCATTTGTAATACCTATACCATATTTTGAAAATAAATATCCTGATTCTACTTGATTATCAAGCATAAACACTATATTTTCTTTAGTAGCCATATCATATAAGGCTAAGTTTATTAATGAGTCAGGTTTATAAATGTTTCTTATTTCAGAACCTGTTTTACCTTTTTTAAAAGACATTATACCAAGTTGTTTTATATTTTCTATTGGAATTTTAACTAGTGCCATAGTTTCCTCCTAATCTTTATAATCCATCTTTTTATTTTTACTATTAGTGTTATAAAGTGTAATGTATTGTATATTATTCTTTTTAGGTCTTATATTATTTTTAAGAGCATATCTTTCTTGCCCTACTCCTGAAGATGCAGAAACAATAAGAGTTTCTTTAACTGCTGTAGTATTAGCATAAGGATTTATAACTGTTTTACAAGGTCTATCGTGTGCAGGGCTATGTGCATGACCAACAACTATAAAATCAACTCCCTCAAAATAATCTGCAAACTGTGACAATTTATTTAGTACCAAACCTCCAGTTTTACCTGTAAATGTGCCATGAGTAACAACACCGATATATACTGTACCATTACCTCTAGAACCATTTTTACCTACATATAGTTTTAAATAACATCTACTTTCTCTATATAATTCTTCTATATTTAATCTACAAAAAACATCATATAGAGGATTACAATCAGTAAATTTATTATTTCTAAGTTCGTGGTTTCCTGGAACACCACAGATAATTTTATTAGCTTTAGCTAAAGGTTTTAATTCTTCATACAGCTGTTCTTTCTGTTGAGCTGGAGTAAGTACATCATCAAATGGAGATGCCACACTACCTAAAATTGAATTATTTATCATATCTCCACCAACTATACAAAACGCATTAGGAGTCTTTAATAAATAATCTTTAATAGTTTTCCATCGTTCTTTTATATGTGTTGCAGAACCTATATGTTCGTCAAATAATGGAACAAGTATAATATTATTATATTCTGGGAAATATCTTATTATAAATTTAGAATCTGGTAACATATTAAATTACCCCCTTACTTTATTGTAACGCACATAACAATAAAGGACAATCTATAATATGTTCCAATTATGTAATAATATAGCACACTAAAAGTGTGCTATATTACTATAGTTTACAAGTGCCCTCTGCACAAGCATCAATTTTTTGAATATGATTAGGATCAATTCTTAAAGCATCCATACCAGTGTTTGCAACCATAAAAGCAATATCTTTACAAATTCTTTCATACCATTCTTTGTTTCCTGCAATAGCTTCTTCTATTGCACCAGTAAAAGCTGCTGCATGGTCTGTTTTACCTTCAGCAATAGCTCTGTCTCTTAGTTCAATTAAATTAATACCATAGTCATCAACATTAGGAATTATACTCATTGTTATTACCTCCTTTATTTTCTAGGAGTATTATAACATTTTCTAAAAGAAATGTAAAGTAATTCCACCTATATTTCAAGGTGGAATATGGAGTTGTGTTTGAAGTTGTCTTTTGATTTGTTCGTACACCGCATTAAAATCTGTGTTAGGGTTTTGAGAAAAAAGTCTGTTTACATAGTTATCAGTTTTTTCATGCAAGAGCTTATGACATCTGTTACACAAAAGGCAACAGCGGTCAGACCTAGTACTAAACCCGAACCTAATGTAATATTTGTGGTGGAGCTGAAGATTATCACAACTTTTTCCGCAAATATCACAATGTGCGCCTTGTATCAATAAGATACGTTTTACTTCTTTTGAACCACTTCTTAAATGTTTCTTTGTTATCTGATTTTTGGTTATTCGTTTCATGCGATGTTTTAATTTCTTTTTAGCCATTGAAGTACCCTCCCATAGCCACGTCTTGTCTTATTCACTTCCTTATTGTTCAACGTCTTACAGTCTAATTGTTTTCTGTATATTGTGTTTCATTACACACTTATTTAAGATGCTTTCAATGCACTAGCTGAAATGATAAATGGATTGTCTGCATTAGTTTGAAGTATATTTGTTTCTCCACTATAACTCATTGCATTATATAATGCATTAAGTTGTGAGATTAAAGTTGTATCTGTTATTTGGGTTATTGTAGGAGTAATCAAAGGCTGATATAAAACAATATTATGTGTGGATAACCATGTTTTAAATTGGTCTAATGTTGTAGTTCCATATTCAGCAAAATTAAATACAAGCTGATAAGTAACATTATTTCTCCAATTCCCAATAGCATATTGATTTACAGATGTTATAGTAGTAAAGTAATTGCATAAACTATTTTGATATTGTTCTACATAAACATTTCTAGTTGCTAAATCAAGTATAAATCTATCCATGTCAGTAGTAGTGCTTTTTCTCCACCCACCAATATCATTAGAAGTTTCACTACCATTTAATACTAATTTTCCGACAGCATTATACTTATACCAATTACCATTTTCTCTGTATATATAATCTTGGTATTCTCCTATTTTACATAGTTCCATTGGTGGTATCCCGTAAGGTGTATACCTATTAGGCTTATCACCTAATTCTATCATTGGCTTTATTATTGAAACTTCACTAGGTAATATTGTGTCACTTGTTGCACCCGCTGCCTTTCTTAATGTAACCCTCATATATGCAACATTAGGAATTATTGAAGATGGTATGTTTATTTTCAAAGAAGTCGCACCTGATATTAAAGTACTTATAGTATAATATGCACCCACACAATTTTTGGAAGTGTCATATAAAATTATATTCAAAAAACAGTAATTTGTGTCTTGAACTGAAACATAGTAGTCAGTATCATTTTTTATTGGATAGTAATCTATTGTTCTTATTCTTGTTGTACTATCCTGATTTGCCCCTGTCGTACCACTAATTGTTCCTTGTTCCCAAGCATTTTCATCAGTAGGTAATAAATTCTGTACTGGTAAACCTATAGGAAGTGTTATAAAATGTTTTCCTATTTCAAATATTGTTGCAGAAGAATTCAATTCTACTTGTGGATATAATACAAAATTAGATAAAGTAGTATTATTCGCTACTATTATCTGAAATTGAGTGTATAATTTATCATTTGCGAAATTTTCATATTTTTTGTTAATTTCACCAAATGTTATATCTGACATTACATCACCTTGTTTATACAACCTCATACGCACATCAGTATTAGCTACTGGATTATTAGCACTTAAAGATATAATTTCCCCTATTGGTATTATTGGTATTCTAAAAGAAATAAATGCTCTAGCTGTTGATGTACCATTTAATTTTATTTCCCCAGTAGTATTATCTAACGTAGCAGTTATACCATTACTTTCTAAAGCAATCGGATTTTCGAAGTCTATTAAATTCTTCCCACATAAAGTAATACTATTTGTTCCCTTTACTACATTTATATCAACAGGGCTATTTGGTGTTGGTACATCATCTTGGCTTGTATTACCTTTTAATGTACTAGATAATCTTCCCACTTTAGTACCACTTAAACTAGGGCTTATTCCTTCGTCTGATACTTTAGGGTAATCATTGTAAATAGTATCTAGTACAGTAGAAAGGTTTTGCATATTTTTATCTACTTCTGATAAATCAACCCCTAAGTATGCTATTTTGCCATAAGCACTAGAAAGATTACTTGCCATTGAACTTATTCTATCTGCTATACTCATTGTACGCCACCTCCGACATCCAAAGTAGTTAATGCAGTTTCTATTGTGCCTATACGTTCAGTTAATACATTTTCTAGTGTGCCTTTTGCTATTACCATATTAGTATTTGCTGTTTGATAATTTGCATAAGTTTTTTCCTGCCCTATTAAAATACCATTTGCTGCTGATGTCCCATAATTTTGACTTGTTCTTATTACTCCGCCTGTACTATCACTTGCATAATCAGTATTCTTTACATATCCACTATCGTTTGTTAATTCACTTGTTTTAGTAGGAATAGCTAAAGATAAATCTTCTACATATTCTACTTCTATTTGTGTTCTACCTAAATTAGTATCTAGCCATATATGATTTATACCTTTTAATGTAGTAG